>Ga0180434_10006123_pt1 | contig 13926 bp, 7 predicted proteins | sample SS_ome_7_FD_132453 | JGI IMG/M metagenome (GOLD analysis project Ga0180434, IMG submission 132453) | Hypersaline lake sediment archaeal communities from the Salton Sea, California, USA - SS_1_D_2 metaG | ecosystem: Environmental > Aquatic > Non-marine Saline and Alkaline > Hypersaline > Sediment... | reverse complement strand
TCTGGTCGGTGATATCATCGGACAGCAACAGGGCGGTATACACGCTTCCGTCATGATGGAATATGGTCATCGGCACGGCGGCCAGAAAGTAATACTGGGTGTCGCTGGTGCCCTGATCAAGATGAACGATATTCGCCCGGGGGTGAAAACCAGTCGGTTTCAGGTCGGCCTGAGCGCCGCCGAAGACCAGGGCAGTGGCCAGGATGACCACGAAGACGAAACATGCTTTTACGGACATTGAGGGATGCATGGACAGTCCTCCCCAAAAAAGGAACGTCTCAAGATCAGGAATAAAAGAGCATCGTCAGGCCGTCGTTTCTCTGATCAATCACCTCTTTTCGAGTACCAGGGTTCTCAATCGATACAGACAACTCTGTCAGTCAATGGTATTCATGAACGGTCGCTTCGATGCTCGTTCCAGGAGAACACCACGGCCGACCGGTCAGCGGATGGTCCGGTACCAGCACCCCACCGCCCGGGAGGGCGGCGATCGCCGGCCGTCGGCATCGACGGCCACCACGATAAACAGCTCCGCGGAGCCTCCATCCTTCCGGCCGGTCCGTTCCAGATCAGCCATTCGGAGGGTGCAGAACGGCTCGGAGACCACCGCAAGGCACTGCTCCCTGCTCAGGGATCCGGGGAATTCAGCGGCCCGGTAGATCTCGTAGCGAAGCGGTCCGTTCGGTCCGGTCAGGGGAGCCCAGATCAGCGTCAGCTCCTTGCCCGCCGAAAGGATCTGCGGGCGGGGCGCCGGCAGTGTTCCGGTCTCGGCCGCCGCCACGGTGATGTCGTCGATGTACCAGCCCTCCTTCTGGGTATACTCATCCGAGCAGAAACGGAAGCGCAGCTGGACCAGGCCGTCGTAGCCGGTCAGATCGAAGGTCTCCTGTGTCCAGTCGCCGGAGCCCGAGAAGCAGGGCGTGTCGGCGGCCAGAATGTTACCGGCCGAGGGGGCGCTGTCCCAGATGAGATAGGGATAGCCGGTATCCGGGAAGATCTGCTCCCAGCTCTCCCCTCCATCGTCGCTGATCTCCACCAGCCCGCCGTCCCAGGCATTCGTTCCATCATAGGTCTCGGCTCTGATCCAGTGCCAGAAGGTCAGCACCGAGCCCTCGGCCAGCAGGATGGGCGGGGTCACCAGACCGGCATCTTCGTAAGGAGAATAATTGGCGGCGCCAGGAAGACCGCATTTCCAGCTGGTGGAATCGCTGTGCCATCTCTGGTTGGAGAGGTGCCAGTCATCGACGTAATCCTGGGTGACGGACGCGTGAAACCAGTCTCCCTGGCCCGACTCGAGATCATCGCTGAACCCGGGAATTCCGGCCACCACATTCAGCGTATCCCTGGCGGCGTACCCCTCGGCGCCGCGGATCTCCATGACCAGCGGATAGGTCTGGAGGCCCTCCAGATGTTCATCGATCGCCAGCCGGTAAGCCGGAGAGCCGGTGGCCAGACCTTCCGGCTCCAGATCGCCGTACCCGGCGCTGTCGGCCAGAACCTCGATGGCGTCGGACAGGGAGGTCACCGTGGCCGTCACTCCGGAGGCGGTGGCCTGTCCCCGGTTGGTCAGCAGGACCACCAGGTTAACGGTCTCCCCCGCCTCGGCCACACCGTTGTCATTCCCGCCCGGGGCAAAGTCCTGAATATCATGCCGCAGGATAACCACATCGGGGGCCACCACAGCGACCCCGAATTCGGAGTACCACTGGCGACCGGCATCATCGATGGCCGTCAGGGAAAATTCGATGATATGCTCATCGGGACACAGCTCCGAGATGTGGATCTCGTAGGGCGGAACGCCGGGGGCGGAACCTTTGGCGTCGATATCGCCGAAATCGGCCGAGGAGCGGGACAGCTGAACGTAGGGATCGTTTTCCGAGAGCGCGGCGGTGACACCCTCGGACCCCTCGTTTCCGTTGTTCTCGATGGTCACGGTCAGCTGGATAATCTCCCCGGCATTGACCTGTCCGTCGCCGTTGCCTGCCGAGTCATCCACCTCCTGACCACCGTAGACCAGATAAGGGCCGTTGGCCTTCACCTCGGCACCCCCGAGATAGGCCCGATATCCCGGTTTGGTCGCCGCCACCTCAAGAGGCTCCTCGCGGGTCAGGGCCGGCTGGACAGCCACCGCGACCTGTCCCCGGATCGTCCCGGCCAGGCCGCGCAGCTCTTCCCCGGCGATGATCGAGACCAGGGCGTCGTCCACCGGGACCAGGATGGTCGATTTGATCGCGTCCCGGGCGCCGGGCCCGGAGAACCTGGGTTCCTTGACGGTGGCCATAAAGGCCGAGCTGCCGATGACCACCTCATCGTCATGCTCCACCACCAGCGTCCGGGGAGGCCGGGTCCACAGATACATGGACGGATCACCCAGCAGATTGTATTGCCGGTAATAGTTCTCGCTCAACCCCCCGCCGCCGTAATAGGCCCACAGGTCCAGCTTGGCCTGGTCCATCATACCCGACAGCCAGGTTAGACTGCTGTCGAACAGGGCGTTGAACATGGACCGTTGGAGGATATCATCCTCATCCCAGTAGGAGGAGATGCTGGAACCCCAGAAGGCCGCCGAGCCTTTGCCCGGCGCACGCAGCCAGGTCTCGCCGAAACAGACCGGCCGTTGGAACCCGCCAGTGTTGCAGGCATGGCTGCAGACCAGGGGATACATCTGCCCGTTGCCCAGGGCCGCGATCCCGGCCTGGGTGAATGTCGGTCCCGACCAGGCGGTGTAACTTCCATGACCGGAGTACATGGCCATCGTCCGGCCGTTGTTCAGCGCCGTGGCGACCGGGGTGCCGCTGTGATAGTACTCATACAGGGAGTCGCACTCCATGCCGTAGGCCCGGGCCAGCGCCATGGAGTAACTCTGGGTGCCCTCGGCCACCTCGTGATACCAGCCGTCATTGGAGGCCATGAAATAGCCTCGCCGGGTCCACCCGTCATCGTTCTCCCAGATCCCCATTTCATGCCCGACGATCTTCCCGACCGCCGCGGCCAGATCGGAGGAATCGGCCACGGACAGCCGGCCGATCTGAATGTCGGGGAAATAATCTCCCGGGCTCATGGTGGTGTAGTACAGATCGGTGGTGATTCCGCCCACGGTGTACGGCGGGATGTGGTCGCTGTCTCCGACCAGCAGCAGGAAGGTGGGAGGGTCTTCCCAGTTGTCATAGGCATCCTGGATATAATTCTTGATATCGTCCCGGGCGGTTCCCGTCTGAGAGGTCAGAGCCAGGACGACCTCGAAGCCCTGCCGGCGCTTCCAGTCGACCAGAGGCTTGATCTCCTCCTCGAACTCATCGGCCGCCACAATGAGATAGGTCACCGGTGTCTGCGACCAGCCATCCATGGGCTGGGGCCGCGGCCGGGAGGTGATGAACAGATCGGAGTCTCGCCACCGGCGGGTCAGGCGATTGGTATAGCGGCGCTGATGCTCCCGGGTGAGGGCCTCATCGCCGCCCTCCAGGATGAGATCGAAAGCCACCTGCGAGCACACACGCACCTGTTGGCGAAGGGCGTTGTAACGCACCGGGAAGATCTCCACCAGGGCCAGCCGTGACTGTCTCAGCACGCCGACCTCGCGGACCCGCACCACATCGGAGGGCCAGAATCCGTCTCGCCCGTAATGGGCCTGGTCGATGACCAGGTCAGCCTGTCTTCCCGCCCCCGGGATCTTGGGGACCGGCGGCTGGACCGGCGCAATGGGATGGGACAGGCCGGCCTGTGAGAGAGGCCGCTCCATCTCATCGGCCTGGATCCCGTCGACGATGATCCGGGCTTCGAAGGGGATCTCCACCAGACGCCGGATGACCGGCAGACAAGGTTTGCCCAATTCGGCGGTGACGCCCTCGCCGTCCAGGGTCCATTCCTGAAAGGTCCGGCCGGCGATTTCCAGCGGGCGGGCATCGGGTTTGGAGAGATCCGCCCGCAGATGGATCCGCCCCTTTTCGGACGCCTCGACGAGGATCTCGCAGGAAGAAGATCCGTCCGCTCCACTCAGCGGCCCAGGGCCGCCGGCGGCCAGAGCGCCGGTCGACAGCAGAACCAGAAACAGGCAGGCGAATCCAAGGGCCCGCCGGTTGTCACGATCCCCGGCGAAAACGTTGGCCATCGTTCGTTTTCTCCTCACACCGCCACTCCTCTCTGGTATGGTCAGACCACCTCTGGAATTCCCCGGACATGCGCTGCAACCACCGGTGAATTCCGGACCGGCAGGAGGCTAGCCCCGTCCCTGAGGCATGGGATGCTTCTTTCGGTCTTTACAGGCGCCCTGAAGGGCTTTGTCGAACTCTCCAACCCTGTTCGAAGCGCTGGATTTATTCCCGGCCAGATCGACCGCCTTGATCAGGTAGTAGGCGTTAACGCCACTGTTGCCCACCGGGCTGTCCTCATCGACATAGGAGGTGCTGTCGGTCGTTCCGATAGAGTCGGACGACTGGGGTTCGAATCCCGGATCAGAGCTCCGGTAGACCACGTAGTGGCCCATGCCCATATCATCGGTCACGCCGGTCCAGGAGAGCAGGATCACGTCATGGCGAATCCCGGCGGTCAGGTCGTTCACCGCCGGCGGCGGCGATGCGTCCCCGCCACCGTAGATCTGGAGCTTCCACTGATTGACCATGCCGCTGTCAACACCTGCGTGATCGGTGACCCACAGGGTCCAGTCCCCGGCGGCCTGCTTGCCGGTCAGCCCCGAGAGGCTGTCGTGAGGCTGGGTCTCGGTGTCGTACCAGGTGACGATGTCGTCGTCGGAGCCGCCGGTGCGGTGATGGAGATAGACCAGATCGCCCTGGGGATTCTCCAGCTCGACGTCCAGATCGCCGATGTAGGTGTGGGTGATGTCGATATAGACGTTGAGATCCTCGACGGTGAAGGAGTCGGGCACGGTGATGACGCTGGTGATGTAGCCGGGATCGGGAATGGCCGTCGAGTCATAGCTGGCATAGATATGCTCGGCCACCGCGGTGAGCTGGAAGTCTTCGACGATGCTGCCGGAGACGGTCACGCTGTCGCGGATCGCGGTGGCGTAGCCGTCCTTGGAGACCCGCATGGTGTAGACACCCTCATAGACGTTGATGGTATACTCGCCGGTGGCCGGATCGGAGCTCACCGGGCCGAAGCCCGAGCCCAGCACCTCGATGGAGGCTTCCAGCGGCGTGCCGGTGCCCGTCTCGGTGATCTTGCCGGAGATATTGCCAATGACCACCGGATAGAGCTGCACGTTGACCACCGTGGTGCTCTCCGCCACCACGGTCACGTTCGAGACCGTCACCGGGGAATATCCGGTGGCCGAGAAATCGAGGTCATAGGTGCCGGGCAGCAGCATGCGGTGGTAATCACCCACGTCGGCGTCGCTATAGACCTCTTGATCGATCCCCTGGACCTCGACGGTGGCCGCCACCGGCAGCTTGGTGGCCGCGTCGGTGACCAGACCGCGGACCCCATCGTGTACCCGGGCCATGTAGTTGAGCATCGACTCGCGGTTGTCGTCCCAGAAACCAGGCAGGGTCGAGGCGCTGGGCCACTTGGTGTTGGACAGCTCGATGGTCACCTCGTTGCAGCCCATCCAGTAGTAGTTCCAGTCCTGCATGCCGCCGTACACCAGGTACCACTCGACCCCGCGGACGACGCCGTTCTCGAAATAGGGGCTGTTCCACATCGGCAGGTTGGTGCTGGAATAGGTCAGGGAGACATGGTGGAACAGGGTGTCGTCGGGGTTGTAATCCCAGGTGCAATCCCAGGGATAGTTGACCACCAGGGCGCCGGTATGAAAATTGGCTGACATGATCGAGGTCTGCTCCTCCTCCCAGAGCATGATCAGCTTGGTCTCCCGCTCCCGGCCGGTGGTGTCGTTGACCGGATCGTCCACCCAATCTGGAAAGTTACGGTTCAGATCGACGCCGTTGGCGTTGTAGCGTGAGCTGGCCGCATTGCCGTCGGGATTCATCATCGGCATGATCCAGATCTCGGTCTCGTCTACCAGAAAGGTGGCCAGCGAGTCGGTGCCGTAGTTGTCCATCAGATACTGGATCAGATAGAGGCACATCTCGGTGCCCACCGGCTCGTCGCCGTGCATGGTGGAGATGTACTTGAACTCCGGCTCGTCCTCCTCCAGAGTGACGTTGTCGCTGATCTTCATGAACCACAGGGCCCGCCCCTGAATGCTGGCCCCGATGCTGTCCAGCCGGCACAGCGTCGGGTGGGCACTGGCGATGCTGTCCAGAGCAGCCGTCAGCTCTGCATGATTATGATAGGCCGCCATGGGATTGTCCGTCCCCTTGGTGGCCTGCCGCAAGCTGTCGGCATAGATCCTGGCCCGGTAGGGGATCCGGCGGACATTGAAACCGCGTTCCTCGAGCAGGGCCAATTCATCGTCGTCGATATAGACGGTAACCACATCGCCGAGGACCCTGTCGATGTCCATCTCCAGCTTGACCAGAAGGGTCAGCTGGTCGGGCTGTTCCAGGACGATCTCGGCGGGGCGGCGGTCGGAGAAGGCCGGGGCCGGAGAGGGCGTGAGTAAAAGGAAGGTGAGCAGAACGCTGGTCAGGATAAAAAAGGAAAGGCGATCCGGCATCGGCGGCTCCTTGTGGTATGAAACACAGCGGTCACATGGCAGGGGCGGTTGGGGGGTGAGACCCGGTTGCAGCGTACCCCAGGGATAGTCTTCTCCATTTCCTGGACCTATCCTTTTTAAGAAAAAAACCGGTCACCGGGGTTATCAGATATTCCCATGCACCGACCCGTCGGCCCAGGATGGTGAAAGACCGGTACCATACTATTGTACCAGAAAGTAAGAATATTGTCAAGCTTTTTTTAGGCCGTCCGCTGCTCCGGATGAGGCCGCCGAACTCCTCTCTGTCAGTCTTTCTTTCCGGCCGGGATCACGCACAGCGATGCGCCCATCGTTTCTGCAAGGGTCATGCCAAATCGTGTTGGGGACCGATGTTTCAGAGACCGCCGGATGAGGCCGGGACTGCCCTGCAGCTGTTCATTCCCTGACCATCTTACAGATGAGACTCGAGAGATCCCCTAACAACCTGTATATGAATCTTTTACATGAGTCCGGAAACTGATCGGCGACCTTTTCGGAACCGACTGGCCGGCCGATTCGCCGTGTTCAGAACAAGAATTGCTCAATCCGCCGGCCGTCTGATGGACTCCGGTCGTCGCCTCCGGGGGCGGCATTGGGCTAGTATTATCTTGCCAAATAACGGCTTATCTGCACATTGAAAAAACCGTCGATTCCCCGGAAGAAACTGGCCCGACTCTTGCATACCTGTCAGACCGATCGAACACGAGGGCCGCCGATCCTGGGTACCGAACCAGGACGGTCCGGTACCGGAACAGGACGGTCCGGCCCGCGCTCCATGAAAAGGGTGGCCGTGCGGCCACATGGTCTCCGAAAAAAGAGGGAGAAATGCGTTTCCACAGAGAACAATTTCAGACCGGTATGAGCATGTCCGGCAGCGCTGACCACCGGGATACCCGGAACATGTTCAGCGCCTCATATCGAATTATGACCCTGTGCCTGATCCCGGCTCTGTTCATCCTGTCTCCCGGATGGATCGATCAGGCCCGGGCACAGGTCAAGTTCGACGGGATCGATGATGACAGCTGCCTGGATTTCACCTGGACCGAGCCATGCAATGCCGAGAGTGTGGTGGCCTATTACAATATCTATATCGCCGTCAATGGAGGCGACTTCCAGCAGGTCGACACTGTCCTGTCCAACAGTTATTCGGTGCCCGGCGACAGCGGTCAAACCTACCGCCTGAAGGTGGCCGGAGTCAACGACAGCGGAGAGGAAGGTATCCATTCTCCCGAGTCCGATGAGATCCTCTGTCTTGCGCCTCAGCCCGACCAGGCCCCCCCGAAAACCATCTCCCAGCTGGCCGTCGAGGAATCGGATGGACAGCTGCTGCTGACCTGGCCGGCGGTGACCGAGGATACCTCCGGCGGAGCGGAACAGATCAGTCACTACGTCGTCTATCGCGGCGGCCAGCCCTTCTTCACACCGCACAGCGGCGATTCCATCGCCGGCGTGGAGACGCCTTCATATCTGGATACCGACAGCGGCATCGGGTCCTCCCAGGTGAATCATTTCTATGGCATCACGGCCGTGGACCTGTCCGGCAACGAGAGCGCGATTTCCAACAGGGTCGGCGAGTTCGATTACGGCATCATTCCCCAGACCGCCGGCTATTATCTGGTCTCGCCGATCCTTGACGATGGCCAGATGACCACGGCCAGCGACCTTGGGCAGTCCATCCCCAACTGCACCGCGGTCAAAGAGTGGGACCCGGAGGTCCAATCCTATCGCTCCCGGGCCTTCAAGATCGGGGATACCTGGTATGGCCAGGCGACTCTGACCACAGGGTACCCTTATTATGTGTTCATCGAGGCCGGACCCGATTCCAGCTGGACCGTGCTGGGGTCCATCCCGGAAGACCCCATCTTCACCCTCCACGCTCCCGGCGGCAACGGCTATAACACCATCACCCTGCCGCTTTCCAGCACCCTTACCCTGGCCAGCGAGCTGGGCGCCTCAGTCCCCCATTGCACCGCGGTGAAACGATGGGATCCTTCAGCCCAGGGCTTCGAGTCGATCGCCTTCAAGGTCGGCGAGACCTGGTATGGAAATACGCCGCTGCATCCGGGCATGCCCTATTTCGTCAACGTCACCGCCGAGGGCCTGTGGCCCGAGGGGAAACATCTCTTTTCCTACGACGACCGTCTCCGTCAAATCGATCGCAAGTGAGGGAACCACCATCTGGCGACAGGAGGACCCCTCGATGATGTCCCGGAGCAATCTCCTCGTCAACATCGGCACAGGACTCTTCATCCTGGTAGCGATGATTCCTTCCAGCGAAGCCCAGGTACCGCACACGGTCATGGGCCAGGTGTTCAATTCCGACGAGAGCGTCCCGGCCGTCGGAGAGCTCAGCTTCGAAGCCCGGCTGATCGATGTTTCCAGCGGAAATGCTCTCTCTGAGAGCCGCATTCAGTCCGATCCGGGAAATGCCTATGGAGATGGTATCATGGGGGCCGGCTGGTTCGAGGTGGAGTGCGGAAACTTCGCCGCCTTCGACTGGGCCGACGGAGACTCCCTGGAGATCTCCTTCACCAACTCGGCCAACGGTCAGGTGGGCCGTCGGGCCTGGGCTCTCTCTTCGGAACTGGAGCCCCAGGTGGCGGCGGATGTATACCTCCAGGATCCTGAACCCAAGTGGACCTTGCAGCTGAACGGCTCCCCGGACACGGTCTGGGCCGGTCAGGAGCTGGTCTATAGCATCGACTACCGCAACAGCGGTCCGGGACAGGCCACTGCGGCGGCCATCGTGGACACCATACCCGCACAGGCCGAATACCAATCCTGCACCGGAGGAGGTAACCATTCCGCCGGGGTGGTCACCTGGAACCTGGGAACGGTCGCTGCAGATGATTCCGGCACCGTCACTCTGACCGTGCTGGTGGACAGTCCCCTGCCGAACGGAACGCTTCTTCATGACCGCGCCCATGCCACCTGTGCGCAGGGTGTCAGCGGGAGCGCATCCGAGACCACTCCGGTGCGGTCCGCTCCCCAGTGGTCCTTTGACCTTTCCGACTCGCCGGATCCGGCGGAGGCCGGCGAACCCCTGACCTATACCATTCAGTACACCAATATCGGCACCGATGCGGCCGCCGGGGTGACCATCACCGACAGCATCCCGGCCCACACCTCCTACTGGTCACAGACCGGCGGCGGAAGCTACGATGGACACCGGGTGACCTGGACGATCGGCTCCGTGGAGGCCGGCGGTTCCGGCTCGGTCTCCCTGACCGTGATGGTCGACTGGCCCCTGCTCAATGGCACCTCGATCGAACATCACAGCGACCTGTCGTGCAGCCAGGGGATCCCGGCGCAGGACGATGAGACCACCACGGTCTCCCCGGATCTCGATCCGCCATCCTCGGCGACCGATCTGATGTCCTCGATGGAGAGTTTCGATATACTCCTCAACTGGTCCGCGATCGAGACCGACATCTATGGCGGCCCCGAGGCCATTCAGGGATATATCATCTACCGTAATGAAGTTCCATTCTTTGCTCCCACCTCGGTCGAGTCGATCGCCATGGTCACCGATACCTTCTTCGTCGACAGCAGCAGCCGGGCGGGCGACGCCGGCATCAACTCCTTCTATCTCATCCGCGGCGTGGACTTCACCGGCAACGTCGGGACCAACTCGAACCGGGCCGGAGAGATAGACTTCGAGCTGCCCGGCAGCGGCTCGGGGTACATGATGATGTCCAACAGCCTGGATGACGGCGCCACCGCCCTGGCCAGTGAGCTGGGAGCCAGGGTGCCCAACTGCTCCGCGGTCAAGGAGTGGGACGCCTCGGCCAGAGCGTATGTCTCCAAAGCATTCAAGGTCAACGATACCTGGTACGGCTCATCCTCGGTCAGCTCCGGGTATCCGTATTACCTGTTCATCGGCGCCTTCTCCGACAGTCTGTGGACCCTGACCGGACGGGTGCCGGCCGATCCCTCCTTCGACCTGGTGGCCCCGACCGGCAATGACTATAACACCATCACCCTTCCTCTCTCCAGCAGCATCGGTCTGGCTCGTGATCTGGGAGCTTCCATTCCTTACTGTACGGCCGTCAAGGAATGGGACGAACACACCCAGGGCTATATCTCCCTGGCTTTTAAGGTGGGAAGCACATGGTTCGGAGGCGGCTCGGTCCTGCGCGGCCATCCCTACTATGTCAATGTCACCGACGCCGGCACCTGGCCGGCCACGAAAAGCAAACCCGGAGAGATCAAGAGAGCATCACGGGACCGGTGACCGGTCACCGGCGCAAAGAAGACCTGTATCCGTTCTTTGAAAGATCCGGCGGCGGCGCGAGCGACGCGGAACACCATGCGAAGCCGGTAACGCTCATGGAAACGGCACCGTGAGGGAAGCTCAGCATACGCTGGCGCGCACGCGAGTCACTCAATCCGAGTGGGCCACAGGCGACTCCCTCCGCCTGGCCAATATTCCAATCGTTGAGGACAACCGTTCCCCCGCGAGCGCCGCCGCCGCGCAAGTTTTTTGGCTGCCGGAAGAAATCTTCCGGCAGCTTTTTTGTGCTCCTTTCGGCGGCCGGCAGGAGGTGCTCACCGGTCGATCCAAGATTGTTCATCTGTTGCACAGCCTCAGGGGCGATTCCGGCGACAGGTCAAAAACACCGATCTTCTGTTTGTGTAAGTGATTACTAAACAATATATTAAAAGAAATTATCTTTTTCTCCCGGGAGCCCGGAAGTGGCCCGAGCTTTGCATGTCATTAGGAACAGCGATCGAAAACACTCCATTCTTCAGAAAGAGGTCACCATCTTATGTCCGCACAGAGTCGAAAACTTCACCGGCCGATATTCAAGAACGGCATGAGAGCGGGTGCCGGGCTTGTCTGCCTGCTCCTGCTGACGGCCGGCACGGCACAGGCCCAGGTTCCTCATACGATCCTGGCCATGGTGCGCGACGATCTGGACAGTGCACCGTCCTCTGAGAATGTGAAATTTCAAGCCTATCTCATCGATCTATCCGACGGCGGCGTTCATTCGGAAACTCGAACGGATGACGACACCGGCAACGCCTACGGAGACGGCGTAATGGGGGAAGGTTGGCTGGAGATCGAATGCGCCAACTTTACCCAATTCGAGTGGGCCAATGGCGATTCCCTCCGCCTGGCCATCGTCAACACGGAGTCCAGTCAACTGCTTGTGACCTCTCTCGCTCTGGACGCCGCCGTCGAACCTCAACTGGCCAGTACCCTGCAGATGACCTCCGCGGTGGAGGATCTGCACGGGTCCTGTTCTCCGGGCCAGATCATGGTGGAATGGTCGCTGGAAGGCGCCCTCGGTGACCTCGAGTTCCATGTCTACCGCAGCACCGACGAGGAAGGACCCTATCAGCGGATCACAGAGGAACCGCTCCAGCCCGACGAGCCGGGCTGTTTCTGCTACTGCGATGAGGACATCGTCTCCGGCCAGAACTATTTTTACATGCTTGGGCTGGCCGATTTCAGCGACAGCTCGGGTCTGTTCGGGCCGATCATGATCTCGGCCCGAACGGATGTGGCGGTGGGCAATGAGATTCTTCTTCCCTCCCGGTTCGGACTGGCCCAGAACTATCCCAATCCCTTCAATCCGGAGACCACCATCGAGTACCAGGTCCCGCAGACCGCTCCGGTCCGGATGATGGTGTATAACATTCTCGGGCAGCAGATCCGCACACTGATCGATGAGGTCCGCGATGCGGGGCAACACCGGGTAATCTGGGACGGGCGGGATGATGCCGGCCGGCCGGTGGCCAGCGGTGTTTACTTCTGCCAGATGACGGCCGGATCCTATCGACAGACCCGGAAGATGACCCTACTAAAATAACGTGCTGCTCGAAAGACCCGTGGCTGGGCAGCTCAAAGGCCGCCGGGAGTTTCTCCCGGCGGCCTTTTTTCATGGCGCCCTCTTGCGGCAGCAGTCTATGGGTTCGGCGCGATGCCGAAGGGTGAGGCCGGATCGGCCTTGATCGGTTAGGATCCCTTGCCCTCCAGGATCTTCACCGCCTCGATGGCCGTCCCGATGGCCGCCTCGATGCCCTTTTTCCCCTCCAGCACGGGATGATCCTTATACGCCAGACCGACGATGGCCAGCACCTCCCCGGCCCGCAGCCCCTTGATCGAGGAGAGCACGAAGATGGCTGCCGACTCCATGGAGGTGGCCAGCACGCCGGCGCGGCGCCAGACGGTCCATCGTCTCTTCCAATCCTCGGCCATGGGATGGTCGGCGGTGAACTCGGCATAAAAGGCATCCTTGCAGTGGGTGATGCCGGCGTGATAGGTTAATCCCAGACTCCCGGCCGCCCGGACCAGGGCGGCGGTGACCTGGCGGTCGGAGACCGCCGGGTAGCTCAGCGGCACATACTGCCGGGTGGTGCCCTCGTCGCGGATCGAGCCGGTGGTGACCACCACATCCCCCAGGCCCACCCCCTCCTGCAACGAGCCGGCCGTGCCCACCCGGATGAACACCTCGGCCCCGATGCGGGCCAACTCCTCCACGCAGATGGCCGCCGAGGGACAGCCGATGCCGGTGGAGGTGGCCGAGATGGGAATGCCGTCCACCGTGCCGGTGTAGGTCAGGTACTCCCGGTTATGGGCCATCTTCTCGGCCGAATCAAAGTGCTCGGCGATCAGCGGCACCCGGCCGGGATCGCCGGGCAGCAGGACATACTTGCCGACCTGTCCTTTTTCCAAAGCGATGTGGTACTGTTTTGACATGGATCCTCATTCCTTCCCAAAGTTCAATTCGGTTCTGGTCTCCGTCTCGGCGATGACCTTGCCCCGGGCGATGACGTATCGCCGGTCGGCCCGGGTGCGAAAGGCCTCCTGGACCGTCGGGGCGTCGATGATGTTGAGATCGGCCGGATGCCCTGCCTCGATGCCGTACTCCTTCAGCCGCAGGACCCGGGCGGCGTTGACCGTGGCCATGTCGAACAGCGTCTCGATCTCCTCGGGCCGGCTCATCTGGGCGGCGTGGGCCGTGATCTGACCCACCTCCAGGGGATCGACCTGGCCGAAGGTAGGATAGAAGGTATCCTGGAGACAATCCTGGCCGTAGGTCACGTTGATCCCGGCAGCCAGCAGCTCCTTGACCCGGGTGATGCCCCTGCGCCGGGGCTCGCGGTCCAGCCGGCCCTGGAGCATCAGATTGGTGGCCGGATTGGTGACCATGTGCAGGCCCGCCCTGGCCACCAGGTCGATGACCCAGGCGGCGTGCACATCGTCGTAGGCGGCCAGGGCACAGGTGTGCACGGCTGTGACCCGGCCCTGGTAGTTCTCCTCGATGGTCCGGGCGGCCACCAGCTCCAGGGTGCGGGCCGACGGATCGTCGGTCTCATCCACGTGC
>Ga0180434_10006120_pt1 | contig 13928 bp, 13 predicted proteins | sample SS_ome_7_FD_132453 | JGI IMG/M metagenome (GOLD analysis project Ga0180434, IMG submission 132453) | Hypersaline lake sediment archaeal communities from the Salton Sea, California, USA - SS_1_D_2 metaG | ecosystem: Environmental > Aquatic > Non-marine Saline and Alkaline > Hypersaline >... | reverse complement strand
ATCTGGGGAGCCTGCACCGTCAGGATCTCATGAGTGCGGTGGATCACGTGGTGGATCGGGGGGTGGCGGACCTGGTCCGCTGCGACGGCGTTGTTGTCCGGCCCGTGCAGGTAATGGGTCCACTCGTCGATGTCGTCCGGCCAGGGCTTGCGCAAGAGAATCTCAGGTTTCGGGTTTCTGGTATCGGAATCCAGCTTCACGGCAACGCCGCCGGGACACAGCACGCGAAGGATTTCTTCCCTCTCAACCGCCGGTTGGCCGCTGAGGACCAGCAAGTTCACCAGGTTGTCGATGTACGGCAGCCACCTGCCCGACCACCGGTCGACCGAAACCTCGCCGTAGAGGCCGAGCGAATCGACATGGGCACGCGCCTTCTCGACGTTCGTCTGGTCCCGGTCGAGGCCGTGGACGAGGTAGCTTCCCTTCGCGTGCAATGCGGCCGTGAGCCGGCCGTCGCCGCAGCCCACGTGGACGACCAGGCCGCCCCGAACGCCGGAAGCGTTCAAGACGTCTTCGGCGGAGAATTCGGCCGCCGAGGCGGACGCGAACAACGCCGGGAGGAAGGCGCATCCGATCATAGCTCTCATGGCTGTCTCCCTGTTGGGCACCCGTGGGTCCGGCACGGCGTCGGCGACGGAAGTGCCAACGCCGGCTTGACATTGTAGCAGCTCGCCCCCTCACTGTCCCGCGCGGAGGCCCGGAAACTGCTTGTAGTGACCCGATTCATCGGGTCTGGCCTTTTGAAAAACGCCCTTTGGCGGGCTCGGGACCGCATGAATGCGGTCACTACGAACCTTTCGGACAGCCTCTTACATCCAGAGCTTCTGCGAGAAGTGCCGTCCCCGATGCCAGTGGCCGTGGGGCTGGGCTACAGTGACCGGAATCGCTGCTTCCGGGGGCTGGATTCCCAGCGGATGTACCGCATTGATTTCGAGGACGGCACCCATCCGTCGTCCGTCGAATCGGGCGCGGAATTGACCGACAAAGGGCTCCCCGTTACGTTGAATGGTGGAGAACTGTCGGATCTGATCTTCTTCGAGGTCGCGCGGTGATAGCGTCGTCTACTGCTTCTGCGACAGGGGGTAGGCCATGGAGCTGACGTGCTCCGGTTGTGGTTATCGTTTGGTGATCGCGGGGGAAGACGAGCCCAAGGCAGCTCTCTGTCCTCGCTGCGGCGCGGCCTGTTCCGAGCCTGCTGAAACCAAGACGACGGAATGGCCTGCGGCACGAGAGTCCTCCGATGCGTCCGAGACGGAGAGTTTCCCGGAGGATGGAGCCCCGCCGCCCGAGGTTGCGTCGGGACAACGATCCACAGTGGACGTAACCCATCCGAGCGACGCCCCCGAGACGCACCCGCCGGAGCAACTGCCTCCCACACTCGACTTTGTGGGCGGGCACCCCGAGCCAGCGGCGAAAGATACGCCGGGCACCGGCCGGGCAATACCGAGCGGTGTGCCGTCGATCCCCAACTACGAGCTGCTGGGACTGCTGGGACGCGGCGGCATGGGTTTGGTGTTGGAGGCCCGCGACCGGAAGCTCGACCGCCTGATAGCCATCAAGCTTCCCCTTTCTCGGCGTGCCGGGCGCTTGAAGCGTTTTCTTCGGGAGGCCCGGTCGGCTGCCCGATTGCGGCACGCGAACATCTGCTCCATCCACGAGGTCGGCCAGATCGAGGACCGCCCGTACATCGTGATGGATCTGATTCGAGGCCGGACGCTTCGGGACTGGGCCGCAGGGGAGAGTCCCAGCCCCCGACGATCCGCCGAGATCGTGGCCAAGCTGTCGCGAGCCGTGGCCTACGCGCACGAACACGGGGTGATCCATCGCGATCTGAAGCCGTCGAACGTCATGCTGGAAGAGGAGACGGGCGAGCCCGTGCTGATGGATTTTGGCCTGGCCAAAGAGGTCACGCTGGAGGGGAGCGAGTTGACGCGTTCGGGCGAGATGCTCGGAACGCCCGCGTACATGGCCCCCGAGCAAGCGGCCGGCCGGCAGCACGAGATCGGTCCCTCAAGCGACGTGTACGCCTTGGGGGCCGTGCTCTACGAGCTGCTCTGCGGCAGGCGGCCCTTCGAGGGCCAGTTGGGAGAGGTCGTTCTGAAAATCCAGAACGAGGATCCCGTCCCTCCGCGCAGGCTCGCTCCACGAGTCCACCGCGACCTGGAGACGATCTGCCTGAAGGCCATGGCCAAGGTGCCCGCGGAGCGGTACGAGTCGGCCGAGCAGCTCGCCGACGACCTGGACCGCTTCTGTGCGGGAGAAGCGATTCTGGCACGCCGGCACAGCGTGGCCGCCCGCGCGTGGCGCGCCGCCGTGCGGCGGCCAATCCTCTCGTTGACCATCGCGGCAGCGATCCTGGTGATGGCCGTGGGCGCGTATCTCGTGGTGCGAGGGCAGCACGATCGCCAGGTGGCCGGGCTGTTGGCCTCGCTGGAAGCGGATTTCGACCGGGGCGACTGGTCACGGGAGGCGTTGGCTGACATGGACGCCACGCTCGAACAACTGGCAGCCAAGGCACCCGAGCGGGCCGCCGCCGGTCGCGCCCGGCTGGTCCGGCGTTTTGCCGAGGCCATCGAAAGGGAGCTCGGCCGCCCCACGCTTTCACCGGACATCGTGGCCCGCATCGAAACGTCGCTGGACCTGCTCGCCGAGCGCGATGCCCGGGAAACCGCGGACTTGCGCGCGGCGCTGCAGCGCCGGCTGCACGCCTGGAAGGAAGTGGTTGCGCTGTCCTCGCCGTTCTCACGGCTGGAAGAGGTCTTTGACCCCGCTCATGTGACGACCCGCGGCGAGTCGCTGGTCCGGACGGAGGACCTGGTGCCGGACCGAGCGCCGGTTGTCCACACGCGCGTGAGCAGCGACGGTGCCGTCCGTTTGGAAGTGACCTTCGACCGCTCATGGGAGGACGCCAGCCAACTCGGCCTGCTGCTCGGTGCCGCAGAGTCAGGAGGCAAGAACGCCGGCGAGGACCCTTCGCCAGGCGACGGAGGGGCATCGAACGACGCCGGTGGCTATCGCTTCCTGCTCCGCACGGCCCTTCGGTCGGCCCATCAAGATGCGGACGAGACCCGCCCGCTGTCCTTTGCCGAGGGCCGGCAGCGCGGCGGGCGCCTGGTGATCGAGATCCTCCGCGGCCAAACGGCGTTGCGGCGTGTACACGTCGAATCCGAGGACCTGCCCCCCGGTCCGTTGCGTCTGACGGCCGCCAAGATGGGCGATCAACTCCGCTTGACGGTCGGCAGCCTGCCTTCGGTCGACTTCCGCGATCCGTTTCCCTTCAGGGGCATGAAGTCGGGGGTATTTGCCGTCTGGTGGCCGGCGGAGGCGCGGATTTCCCAAATCCGATTGCTCCGCCGAACCTTGCCGGAGACCCCCAGCCCGCTCCAGCGCGGCGACGCCTTGTATGCCGCCGAGCGGTTCGCCGAAGCGGCGGCCGCCTACCAGCAGCAGGCGCAGGCCTTCGGCTCCGCAGAAGCGGGGCAAGAGGCCCGATACAAAGAAGCGATGTGCCTGCTGGCGCTGAACCAGTCAGCGGAAGCCGAGGAATTGCTGAAATCGCTTGCCGGCGAGCCGGGCGACCGCTGGCCTGCGCTGGCCACCTGCCAACTCTGGCTGCAGCGTGTGCGCAGCGGGCGGTTCGACGAGACCGACGCGATCTTCGAGAGCGTCGCCGCCCGCTATCGGCTGGAACAACTGGCCGAGCTGGTGCCTTGTGCGCTTCACGACGAAATCGTCAGGGGCTACAGCGCGCAGAGCACCAAGCTGAACCTTTATCGGCCGAATCCGGCCATGGTTCAGGAGTGCGAGCGGGCACTGGCCATCGCGGAGCTTCTCAGCTCCGATCCCAATGTTCTGAGCTGGGCACGGCAACAGTTGGTGCGAGCGTATCGGGCGAGCGGCCGGGAAGAGCGGGCACTCGAATTGGCCGCCCGGGTCGTCAACAACGCCGAGCACGGCCGGCTCGAACACGGCGAACACGACCTGGTGCTGGAATACGCCTGGCTGCTGCGCCTGGCCGACCGGCCCGAGGAGGCCCTGGCGGAAATCGACCACTGGACTGAATCACCCAAGGACCGGCACCCGGCACATCGTCAGCACGAACGGATCCTGGAGCGGGCAAGGGTCCTCGTGACGCTGGAGCGCTGGGAAGAAGCGGAGCAGACGCTCGATGATCTGCTCGGCGGTCTCGACGGCCCGGACCCGGGGGGACGATACGTGGCCGCCTGCGCGATGCTCGGGTTCTTGAGGGAGCGCCGTGGCGACGATCTCGCCGCCCGGCAGGCATGGGAGAATGGTGCCCGGGCCGAATGGTCCCGCGCCGACAAAGGCTTCGCCTTGCTCGATGGAGTGATCGTCGCTTCCTTGGCCGGCGAGGTTTCCGAGGAAGAGACCAAGGCGTTTGTCAAGAAGATGTCGGCGTGGGCCGCCGGGGGATCGCCTCTGCTCCTGGCGGAGAGTCCGCTGGGTGACTACTTCCTTTCCCCGAGAACCATTGCCTCGGTGCTTCGCGGGACCTTTCGTGGCCCTCGCGGTCGGGAATATGCCCGCAAGATCGCCTTTCGGCAGATGTCCTTCGCGGAGTGTGTCCGCACACCGATGCTCTTGATCGCCGCCGAAGCGATACGGCAGACCGGCATGGCCGGACAGGTGACCGACGAGCAAGACGCGATCATCTGGGCGGTGGTCGAAGACGGATACTCGGCCGTCTTCGAAAAAGGAACGCTCAGCAAGGCACAACTCCTTCAGCTAGGATTCACCTGGAAGGGCATCACCAACTTCGTCGGCTGGGCCGGCGTGGAGTCAGGGCTCGATCCGAAGCTACGCGGCCCCATCGCCTACGTCGTGGGGCATCGTTACCTTCGCTTGAATCGGCCGGAGGACGCGCTGGCGTTCTTCCGCACCGCAAGGGAGGACGCCCCGGACGGCTCGGCGCTGGAGGCCCTCGCCCAGGCTGAATTGGACCGACTAGCCGACGATGCGCCGGACGAGAACTGAGCCGTCTTACCCTCTCTCGGGACGCAGCCTAGTCACCCAGCTCGATGCTCTCCAGGAGCATGTCCCTGCCCCCTTCGATCAGGACGTCGTCGCTGCCGCACTTTGGGCATTCGACGGCGAACTCGGTCACCTCGCTCCGGGTGCCGCAGGCCCGGCAGGCGCACACGGCCGCCGGCTGGTGGATCTGGAGCTCGGCCCCGGCGAACGCGGTTTCGGGCGAGAGCAGGTCGAAGGCAAATCGCAGCGAGTCGCAGTTGACGCCCGAAAGGTGCCCGATCGACAGCTCCAGCCGCCGAACGGGACCTTCCTGGCCCGAGCGGCGTATCTCCTGCTCGGCCTGCTCGAGGATGGCCTCGACGATGGAGAGCTCGTGCACGGCTGTCCCCGGGTCGGATCATGGGCAGTGGCAGACTTCCGAAGTCTTTGAGACTTCGGAAGTCTCGGGCTTAGGTCGCTTACGAGAAGATAGTATCGCGGAAGACCGGGCGGCAAGGGGGGTCGGCACGGCGGCCCCAGCGCGGCCCCGCGACGGGAGGATGTGGCAGCGAGCCCGAAACGCCGGCGGGGTGCTTCCCATTTCCCCGCACTTGGTGTACCATCGCGATGGGGCTCTCGTTATTTCTCCGATCCGGTCCAAGATGCAGCCGCCCGGTACGAATCCACTGGAAGAGGCGCTGGCCGACCTGAACCCGGCCGACCCGAAGTATCCCACCGAGGCCGTCGAGCGGATGCTCACCACGGCCCGCGGGGCGGGGGCCAGTGATTTGCACCTGTTGCCCACGTCCTCGGGGCTGGACGCGCGCTTGCGGGTCGACGGCGTGTTGCGCGAGTTCGCCCGCTTTCCGGCCAAGGTGGCGGGCAACATCGTGGCCAGGCTGAAGGTCTGCGCAGGACTGCTCACCTACGAGAGCACCATGCCGCAGGAGGGACGGATATAGCTCCCCCAGGACAACGTGGAGATGCGCGTGAGCACCTTTCCCACGCTCCACGGGGAAAAGGCCGTCGTGCGACTCTTCGGCGGCACGAACCGATTTCAACGAATCCCGGACCTCGGGCTGCACGACGACCTGCTGCCGAGAATCGAGCGCCTGCTCGCCGAGACCTCGGGGGCGATCGTCGTCTCGGGCCCTGCCGGAAGTGGTAAAACGACCACGGTGTACGCCTGCCTGCGCGAGCTGGCCGCGGCCGGCGAGGTGCCGCGGAACCTCGTGTCCCTGGAGGACCCGATCGAGGTGCCCGTCGAGGGCGTGGCCCAGTCGCAGGTCAATCCCCGCGCGGGGCTCGACCTGGCCACGGGCCTGCGGTTCATGATGCGCCAGGACCCCGAGGTGATCATGGTCGGCGAGATCCGCGACCGTCCCACGGCCGAAGCCGCGATGCAGGCGTCGCTCAGCGGGCACCTGCTGCTGAGCACGTTCCACGCCGGCAGCGCCGCGGAAACGCTCGGCCGGCTCCTGGACATGGGGATCGAGCCCTACGTGCTGCGAAGCGGGCTGTTGGCCATCGTCTCGCAACGACTGCTGCGGGAGCTGTGCCCGTGTGCGCGGCAGAGCAGCCGGCCGGAGGACCGCCTCGGCCTGCCGGTCGAGCGGGTCAGGGTGCCGGTGGGGTGTTCGGAGTGTGCGGGCTCGGGCTACCGCGGGCGTTTCCTGCTGGCCGAGATGCTCGATTTGGACGCCGATCGGGTGGGACGCGCCGTGCTGGACCGCCGGGAAACGCCCGTGCTCGAGCGCGTGGCGATCGAAGCCGGCATGACCTCGCGATGGCAGCGGGCGCTGGCCGCCCTCGAAGCAGGACGCACCAGCCCGGCCGAGGTGCGGCGGACCATGGGGTTCTCGGGGCCGCTTGCGGCTTCGCCCGCTGAACGATAAGGACACGATCCATTGGACGGCACCGAACAACGTCAACCGAGGCCGATCACGCTCGACGACCTGGTCGCGCTGAACGACGAGATCGCCGCGCTGGTGCGCGCGGGCGTGCCGCTCGAGCCGGCGCTGGCCGAGATGGCCGGCGAGTTGCCGGGCAAGCTGGGGCGCCTGACCGATGCCCTGGCCCGGGAGATGGCGCGCGGCCGGGCGCTGGCCGACGTGCTGGCCGATCCGGCGCTGCGGCTTCCGCCGGTGTATCGGGCGGTGATCGAGGCCGGTGCCCGGGCCGGGCGCCTGCCCGCGGCGCTCGAATCGGCGACCCGCTCCATCCGGCAGATCGCCGAGATCCGCCGGGGCGTGGCCGTGGCCGCGATGTATCCGTTCCTGATCGTGGCCATGGCCTGCCTCGCGCTGGCGCTGTTTACCGCCGTGGTCGCTCCGCAAGTGCTCTCGATGATGCGGGCGATGGACGTGCCGGGCGACCGGCCCTTGGCGTGGCTTTCCGCGGCCGGGCGGTGGGCCGTGGTGTGGGGACCGGCCGCGGCGGCGGCCGTTCTCGGCCTGGCCGGGCTCTGGTGGTTCCGATCCCGCCGGGCGAGCGCGATCGCCTCGCCTCGCGTCGGGCGCCTCATGGGGTGGTTCCCCTGGGTCGGAAACACGCTCCGCTGGACCCGGGCGAGCGCCTTTGCCGAAGTCCTCGCGCTGCTGGTCGAAAACGGCGTGCCCCTGGAACAGGCCGTGGTCCTGGCCGCCGAGGCGACCGGCGATGCCGAGCTGATCGCGGGCGCGGGCGACGCCGCCGGGCGCCTTGCGCGCGGCGAGGTGGCCGGGGCGGGACAGGGACTTCCCCCGCTGTTGCGCTGGCTGCTCGGCTGCGCGCGCCGCGAGACGCTCCTGGCGGCCCTGCGCCACGCGGCCGACAGCTACCACCGCCGTGCCCGACGCCACGCCGAGCTGGCCCGCACCTTCCTGCCGGTGCTGCTGACCCTGGTCGTGGGCGGGACGGCGGTGCTGGTGTGCGCGCTGTTGACATTTATACCCTACACAACGTCGCTTTACAGGATGGCTTCGCCGTTTTTCGAGTGACTCAGACCTTAAGACCCATGCCCGACCAACCACCCCACGACGAAAGACGCCCCGGCCGCCTCTCGGGCGAGGAGTCGCTCGAGCTGGGCGCGCAGCTCGCGGAGCTTAGCCGCGCGGGGCTGCGCCTGCCGGAGGGGCTCCGGGCGGCGGCCGAAGAGCTGCCCGGCGGACGCCTGGCCCAGGTGCTCTGCGAGATCGCCGCAAAGCTGGAGCAGGGCCAATCGCTCGATCAAGTTTTGGACGCCCAAGGGCCGAGGCTGCCGGCGGACCTTCGCGGGCTGATCCTGGCCGGGGTGCGCAGCGGACACGTCGCCGACGTGCTCGAAGAGTTCGTCGATCTGAAACGCCAGCGCGTCGAGCTGCGGCGGCGCGTGTGGGCCACCCTGGCCTATCCCGTCCTCCTGCTGGCCCTGTTGGCCGGGTTGTTCCTGTTCATCGAGCTGGGCGTGGTCCGGCAGATCGCCACGATCTTCGAGGACTTCGAGACGGAGCTGCCGGCGCTGACCAACATGTTCCTGTGGGTCTCCGCCCGGGCCGGATGGCTGCTGCTCGGAGCGACCGGGCTGGTGGTGGGCGCAGTCCTCGTCCTGGTCACACTGGGCCGGCACCGCCTCGTCGCCCGGGCGCAGTACCTCACGCCGTTCGTGGGCCCGTTGTGGCGCTACAGCCGCCTGGGCCAGCTTGCCCGAATGGTGGAGATTCTGTTGTTGCAGGGGGTGTCGCTGCCCGAGGCGCTGCGCATCGCGGGCGGGGCCCTGCCCGACGGCCTGCTGTTGCGCGCCTGCTTCCGCGCGGCCGACGAGGTCGAAGGGGGACGCCGGCTCTCGGAGAGCATGGCGTCGGACCGGGCCTTTCCCCCGACGATGGTGCCGCTGGTCGACTGGGGCGAGCGGCACTCCGCGCTGCCCGAGGCATTCGGGACCATCGCCGAGACTTTCGAGGGCCGCGTGCAGACCCAGGGATCCTACCTCGACGCCGTGGTGCTCCCGGTGGCCTTCTTGATGGTGCTGGGCTTCGTTTCCACGTTTATCCTGGCATTGATGTTACCCCTCGTTTCACTGATCCAGAAGTTGACCTGATGCTGACCTTCGCGGCAAGCGGTCTCGGCGCGATGCTCTTGGGCATGGCGCTGTTGGTTTCCTCCCGGCTGGTGCTGGCCCCGGGCGACTACGCGCGGTTCCAGTTCGTGGAAATGACGCTGAAGGTCCTCGGCTGGGTGCTGATTTTGGTCGGATCGTTCGGCCTGTGCCTGGGGGCGACGCCGCTGGGGCTGCTGGGCTGGGTTGCCGCCGTGGTGGTCGTCTCCCACGTGATGGTCCGCCGGCGCACGGCCAAGCAGTATTCGCTGCTTTGGGTGTTGACCGCGGCGTCGGAGCGGGGACTGCCGCTGTCGACCAGCGTGGGGGCGCTGGCCCACGAGGGGTGCGACGAGTTCGCCCGCCGCACCCGGGGGCTCTACGAGCTGCTCGACCAGGGCGCGTCGCTGCCCGAGGCGCTTAAGCGCTGCCCGGGCCTGTTGCCCACCGAGGCCACGCCGCTGGTCCACGTGGGGTTCGACTGTGGGGCGTTGGCCCCCGCCCTCCGCCAGTCGGCCGGGCACCGCGAGGCCCACACCCAGGTCTGGGCCTCCGTGGCCGGCAAGCTGATCTACGTGCTGGTGATGATCTGGTTCCTGCTATACGTGGTTCAGTTCATCTTCCTGAAGATCATTCCGTCGTTCCAGAAGATATTCTACGACTTCGACGCGGAGCCGACGCTGTCGATGCAAGTGCTCGTTTCGACGGGCAACTTCGTTGCCCAGTGGGCCTTCCTGGTCTTCTTGCTGATGGGGATGCTCGGCGCGTTGCTGATCTACGCCCTGTTGTGGTACGTCGGCTGGCTCCGCTGGGAGCTGCCGGGGATGTCGCGCTTCACCCGGCGGCTGCACACCGCGTCGATCCTCGACGCCATGACCCTGGCGGTCCGCTGTCGCTGCCCGCTGGACGACGTCTTCGCGAGCCTCGTTCGCTGGTATCCCACGCGATGGGTGCGAAAACGATTGCGCGCGGCACAGGCCGACGTGGCGGGCGGCCGGGACTGGCTCGACGCGCTCTCGGCGCAGGGGCTGCTCCCGCAGGCCGACGTGGCCGTGCTCCGCAGCGCCCAACGGGCGGACAACCTCCAGTGGGCCCTGGGGGAAATGGCCGACGCCAACCGGCGCCGGCTCGCCTACCGGCTCCAGACGCTCGTACAGTTTGCGTTTCCGCCCGTGGTGTTGCTCTTCGGGCTGGCCGTGGGACTGGTGGGGCTGGCCCTGCTTTCCAGTCTGGCGCAACTCGTATTGAGGGTGATATGACCGTATCCCGATCCATTCGCCGTCGTTCTGCACGCGGCCCGCGCCGGCCGGGTGGATTCACCGTAATCGAAACGGCGGTCTCGGCCGTGCTGGCCGCGGCCCTGTTGACGGTCTGCCTGCAAATGGCCGCCGCCACGGCCCGGCAGCGAAACACGCACGAGCGCCGCCGCGCCGCGGTGCGCGAGGCCGCCAACGCCATGGAGCGGCTCGCCACGATCCCGCTCGGCGAGCTGACGCCCGAACGGGCCGAGAAGCTCGCGGCCGCGATCCGCCTGGACGAGACGTTGCCCGGAGCGGCGCTGGAAATCGAGGTGGCCCCGATTGGCGGTGGAGAGGGGAAGGGGACAGTCCCATTTTCGCTGCGAGAAAATCGGGACAGTCCCCGGGTTGTGACCGTCGCCGTGCGCGACGGGGAGCGGCCGGGCGCGGCGGCCCTGGTCACGCTGGTTCGTTGGAGGTACCGATGAAGGCCCGGCGAAGCGGATACACGCTGCTGGAGATGGTCATCGTGATGGTCGCGGCCGCGGCCGTCACCGGGGTGGCCGTGGGCGCGCTGGCCCTGGGGTATCGCATCCATCACGCCTCGCGGGGGCACCTCTATGCCGCCACGGTGGTCGACCGGCTGGCCGACCGGTTCCGCCAGGACTGCCACGCGGCCGTCGGGTTTCGGGCGCTCGACTCGGGCGCGGGCTGGCAGCTCGTCTTGCCGGACGCAGAGACTATCGACTATCGGCCGGCGCCCGGCGGGCTCGATCGGATCGAACAGAGCGACGGCCGGGTGCGTCATCGCGATACGTTCGCGCTCCGCCCTGGGCTGGACGTGAACTTCACGCTGGAGGAGGACGAACAGCCGGCAGTGGTCCGGCTGGAGCTCGAGCCCTCCGGCGACGCGGTCCGGCCCGTCCCGGCACGGCCCGTGCGGATCGTGGCCGTGTTGGGGCTGGACCACCGGTTCGAGACATGGGAGGGACCGGAATGAAGATTGCGCTGGGTTTGAGACGTGAAGGGGACAGTCCCATTTCTGGTGCGCAGAAACTGGCACCTATTGAGCCCCTCGCAGCTAATGCACGGGTGCCAGCGGCAGCTTGCCTGCCGCTGCCCGAAGTCGCAGGGGCGGACAAGCCGCCCCTGGCACCCTCTGCGGCCCCGGGTAATCGCCGCGGCCTGGTGGTGGTCATCGTGCTGGTGGCCCTGGCGGTGGTCGCGGCCCTGTTTGCCTCGATGTTGAGGATGGCCGGCGCCGGGCGCCACGAGATCGAGGCGGAGCTTCGCCGCGCCCAGGCGGAGTGCCTGGCGCAATCCGCCCTGGAGCGGGCCGCCGCCCGGCTCTTTCAAGAGGAATCGTACCGCGGCGAGACGTGGACGGTGCCGGCCGCCGAGTTGCCCGGCGACGAACCGGGCGCGGTTTCGATCGCCGTCGAGCCCGACCCGGCCGACGCCCGGCGCCGCCTGGTCACGGTCCGGGCCGACTATCCCGACGACCCTTTGCGCCGCTGCCGGGTGACGCGGCAGGCGGCAGTACTATTACCCAGTGCAAACACCCCCGAACCGGGAGGAGAGCCATGAACACGACCGATCGCAAGGCGTTTACGCTGGTGGAGCTGCTGGTGGTGATCGCGATCATCGGGATTTTGATCGCGCTGTTGCTGCCGGCGATCCAGGCCGCCCGGGAGGCGGCCCGGCGTGCCGACTGCACGAACAACCTGGCCCAGCTCGGGATCGCGCTGCAGGACCACGTCAGCGTCCACGGCACGCTGCCGCCCGGTTCGCAGGAGGACAGCGGGCCGATCGTCAATCAGGCGCAGGGCAACCACATCAGTTGGCTGGTACACCTGCTCCCCTACATCGAGGAGCAGAACACCTTCCGCTTCATCGACCGGTCGCTGGGGGCCTACCACCCCAAGAACGCCCCGGCCAGGGCGATTGCGATCAGCCTGTTCGTCTGCCCCACCTATTCGGGCGACATCGAGAGGTCGCCGGGCGGGGCGTTCGCGGCCCCGCCCGCCGCCGTGCTGGAGGAGCCGGAGACGCCGGAGACGGAGTCGCAGCCCGGCGGGGCCGCCGGGGCGGCAGCGGCGCCCGCCGCGGTCCCCACCACCTGGTACATCAGCAACTACGCCGGCTGCCACCACGACGTCGAGGCCCCGATCGACGAGGACAACCACGGCGTGCTCTATCTGAACAGCCACGTGAGCACCAAGGACATCAGCGACGGCACCACGCACACCATCTTCGTCGGCGAGAAGCTCGCGGGGCCCTTCGACCTGGGGTGGATGTCGGGCACCCGGGCCACGCTCCGCAACCTCGGCACCCCGTTGAGCATGACGCCCGGCGACGCGGGCACCGACCTCTATCCCGACGAGCTGGCGGCCTGGGAGAACGAGGTCGAGGACAAGGACCTCTTCGTGGGCGGGTTCGGATCGCACCATCCGGCCGGCGTCAATTTTCTCTTCGGCGACGGGGCCGTGCGCACGCTGTCGCTTGACATGCCCCTGCCGGTGCTGCAGCAGCTCGCCCATCGCGCCGATGGAAAGCTGCTCACCGACGGGCCGACCCGAGAGTGGATGTGGTAGACGGAAGAAGGGGTTGCGACTAATCTGTCTTCAACGGCCCGAAGGGTGCTTCGCACAAACTAGGCCCGTCCCTTTTTTCACGCCTCGAAGAGAGCAGCGCCATGCGACGCAGCGGATACTCCCTGGCCTCGGTCCTGCTCGTGGTGACCGTGGCGGCCGTGCTCATGGCGGCGGTCGCCGCGGGGTCTCCCGATTTCCGCGAGGCCGAGCGGAGGGGACTGCCGGGGGCGTTCGGCACGGTCGGCGTGGTCCTCGGCGCGCTGGTCGGCACGTTGACGGTCTATGGGCGAAAGCGCAAGATCCGCTGGGGGATCGCCGGGTGCGCGATCGGCCTGATCTGCGGCGGCGTGGCAGGGCTGATCTGCGCGCTGCCCCGCGCAGCCCCCGCGGCGGGCATCGGGGCGATCGTCGTCGTGGCCTACGCCGCGGTCGTTCGTCGCTTCTCGCGCCGCGGCCGGCGCCCGTGGAGCCGAGAACGGCGACCGTCGTGAGAGGGACAGGATAGGTCCTTCCTCCGCTACGCCCTGCGTGTTATACTCCGGACGGCAGTCCCCGGCGCGTTCTCGTTTAGCCGCGAGCCGAAGGCGCGCGCGGGATTCGGGTGTCACGGCATCCCACGCGCGCGCCTTCGGCTTGCGGTTAAACAAGTCGTTCCGAGACGGTTTACGATCCCGGAGCATTGAGAGCTGCTCGACGACTCACAGCCCATACCGACGAGGGTGCTCAAATGAAGACGACGACTTCCCTTGCCCGACGACAATTCCTCAAGACGGCGGCCGCCGCCGTCGCCGCCGGCGCGCCGTGGATCGTGCCCGGCTCGGCCCGGGGCGCCGACGGGGCCGCGCCCAGCGAACGGATCACCCTGGGCGCCATCGGCATCGGCCCGCGCGGCCGGTACGTGCTGAGCTGTATGCTGGGCGAGCCGGACGTGCGGTTCGTGGCGATTTGCGACGTGCAGGCGAGCCGGCGCAAGGCCGTCAAGGAGATGGCCGACGCGAAGTACGGCAACCGGGACTGCGCGATGTACCGCGACATGTTCGAGCTCTTGGATCGCCGCGACATCGACGCGGT
>Ga0180434_10006117_pt1 | contig 13935 bp, 13 predicted proteins | sample SS_ome_7_FD_132453 | JGI IMG/M metagenome (GOLD analysis project Ga0180434, IMG submission 132453) | Hypersaline lake sediment archaeal communities from the Salton Sea, California, USA - SS_1_D_2 metaG | ecosystem: Environmental > Aquatic > Non-marine Saline and Alkaline > Hypersaline >... | reverse complement strand
CCCAAGTCTTGACGAATTTTCTTAAAGGTTTTGTTCGCAATAGGTTAGAAGAAATGCCGATATGACATAAAGTCGGTCGACCTGCCAGAGTGGCAGAGCAACTATTTTCGGTATTGGCACAATACAGGTTTGGTATAAAATAGTAGTATGGCCATGGAACAGCAGCCATTCCAGACGATGGAGGGGCAGGGTTTCCCAACCGTCCGGCAACTGTCGGTGTTTCTGGACAACCGCGTGGGGCAACTGCTTCGCGTCACGCAAGTTCTTGATGCCACGGACGTTAGGATACTGGCTTTCTCGATTATCGATTCGGTCGACTGCGCCGTGGTACGCATCGTGATCGACAAGCCGGACGAGGGGATCAAGGCACTCAAAGAAGCGGGATTTGCCGTCAGTGTCGCTGAGCTTCTTATCGTGAAGATGCCGCACGGTAAGCATGGCCTACGAACCATTTGGACGGTGCTTTTGTCAAGCGAGATCAACATATCCTACGCCTACCCGCTCTTGCCGGGCCGGGTCGGATTGGCGCTAGCGGTGGCAGTCGACAACATCGAATTCGCGGTGGATACGCTCCAGCAGCGAAAGTTGGAAGTTCTCAGTGAGCGGGACCTGCAGGACGAGTCATGAAAAACACGCCAAACTGGCAGGTCCCTACTCGTTTCGCCTGAAGAAGAACCGCCCTGATCCCCGACAAATCAAAAAACTGCCCATTCGGTCCATTGGCATTCGTCTTGCATCCTACTTCACGCGTATAAGAGAATAGGTGATGTGACCTAAGCGACTCTCTACTGAGTGGAACGACTTTAAACGCGAACGACGTCCAAGGAGGCTTTTGATGTTTGGTTTCTTCTTCTTCGATCCGTTGTACTTCATCATTCTTGCTCCCGGCTTGCTTCTGGCGGGCTACGCGAGCCTCAAAGTAAAATCCACCTTCGCTCGAGCCCGCGAGATTCCGTCGCGCCGTGGCTGGACCGGTGCTCAGGTCGCCCAAGCGATCCTCGATGCTGAAGGCATCCGCAACGTGAATATCGAACCCGTACAGGGGCATCTCAGCGACCACTACGACCCGCGTCACAAGGTGCTTCGTTTGAGTCCGGATGTGTACCATGGACGATCCTTGGCGGCGGCGGGAGTCGCTGCACATGAGGTGGGCCATGCGATCCAGGACGCCCGTGCCTACGCTCCGCTGGCTCTGCGGAACAGTATCGTGCCTGTCGCGAGTTTCGGGTCGGGCTTCAGTTGGATCCTCATTTTCGCCGGTATTGGGTTCGCCTTACAGACGCTGGCCATTGTCGGGTGTGCCTTGTTTGCCATGGTGGTCCTGTTCCAGATCGTGAATCTTCCCGTTGAATTCAATGCGAGCCGTCGCGCGCGACAGACCCTGCTGCTGAATGGTCTGACGAGCGAGGGCGAAGATCGGGAAATCGGGCGCGTCTTGAATGCGGCAGCGATGACCTATGTGGCCGCCACCGTAACGGCCGTTCTCACGTTACTGTACTACCTAATGCGATCGGGACTGCTTGGCGGCGGCAGAGACGATTGACCTCAAATCACCTTGCGCGTAGGGTCATACGCGGGACTCGAGCCGGCGATCAATTCCCGTTTCCAAAAAGCCCACGCTAGTAGAACTGGCTTCAAGGGCGTCGGAATAAGTATCGAGCGGAGACCCATGGACCAGCCGAACGCCCCTGAAAAACAAACCCGTTCGAACCCCCGAAGATTCCTCCGGTTCGTTGTGATCGTGCTCGTAATTGCCGTTGCGGCTGGCATCATCAAGCACGGTCGACACTACGTCTTCCCGAAACGGTTTGCGGTTGTTAAACCTGGGGCCCTGTATCGCTCTGGCTATTGCGAACCTGGCCCCTTAAAACGGTTAATACGCGAGCACGGAATCCGGACGATCCTCGCATTGCTCACCCACCAGCCAGACTCATCTCGCCAACAAAAGGAAGAAGCCGTCGCCAAAGAGCAAAATGTAAGGATCATCCGCATCGGCATGCCTGGTGACGGTTGTGCTAAATTCGACCTGATCGACCAAGCGGCCGACATCATCGCGGACCCATCGCATTACCCCCTGCTGGTGCACTGTTGGGCCGGTGTCAATCGAACGGGCATCGTTTATGCCGCTTGGCGTATGAAATACTGCGGATGGAATGATGAACAAGCACTGGCGGAGGCGATTGATTACGGCCATTCGCCAGCGCGAAACCCCGCTATGCGCGAACACTTAAAGCGATACTATCAGTCACGAATCGTATCCACACGACCGGTCGAAGAGTAAATCGAACTTGAACCCGCGCACCGTCGCGCAGTGCGAACCGCCACAAAATGACCCGCAAGCATGGGCCGTACCGCCCACCCGATCACGGTTATGCGTCGAAGTTGAACTCGAGGCCGAGCATGAACTCGTTTCGAACTTCGGCACAGTAACGAACGGTGGCCTTGCCGCAAAAAGTAGCTTCAGGCAAATGTAAAGCGATTTCGATGGGCGTGCCGGGTTCAAAATAGATGTCACAGCTCATGCCCATGCCGCCTTCGCTGATATCCCGGGATGTGCCGAACCAGCGTGTACGACCGTCACTGTCCACCGGCCAAATCTCGACGGGACCCGGAAACGGCCAACGGGGATAACGTCGCCGCTCATGACCCTTGTGGGATTCGGCCTCGGCAGACCGACCCTCCAATAGGTCGAGAATTCCTTGACGTGTCAGCTTGACGATCTCGTCTGCAGTTTGCATGTTTGCTTCCCCTGTTTCTGATAGGGCCGTACCGTGGCTCCGATTCTGCTGTACCCCCCTGGCGTTTTCCCCGTTGCCACGCCAGCGCTAACCCTCGAGCGGCGGCCTGCTATTCAATCGGATCGGTTCACGTGAGCCTGGTCGGTGAAGCTTGATACTCAAGCCACCGTTATTCTGTAACGCGATAGTCCAACGATCCCCTTTGCTCATCGGCACATACACTGCTTCTCCCTGCGCCACCCGGACGTGATCTCTGGCAGCCAAGTCGGGATCCGTAGCATAGTCCCAGAACCGATTCCAAACTTGGCGCTCAAATTCACTGGGTTCCGGTTCGACGCGATAAATGTTCGGTACATGACCCTCCGGATCAATCGGGTATCCGTCGGAAGGGTTCTGACTTTCGCCATAAATCCGTCGGAAGAGTGACAGGCTTTTACCACGTTCCTCGTCGCCAGCTGCGATGAAATCGTGCTCGAATTTCAAAACCAATGCGTCGAAGTAAATAATGCGATCCTCAATGACAAATCGCTGTGCCGGCAAGGGTCGTTGACGACGGTCCAGCTCGATGAATTCGATCGTGGTCGTCGTCTCTGGGGACGGCTGACCATTGACAACCTGTCCCGCGAGGATCTGGTCAATCACGTGCACTTCCGCCACGCGATCCTCGCCCGTAAGTCGCTCGATCGCCCGCTGGAGCTCGAAGCGTTGACGCGCCAGTGTTTCGTTCTCTTGGCGCACACGATCGATCTCGCCCGGCACGAGCATATACACTGCCCCCGCACCGAAGCCGGTCATCATGAAAAGACTCATGATCCAGTGAGTCAGTCTCACGCGCTGTGGTCCCTGTCGTTGTCCCGTCAAACACCAAGCCCGACCGGCCAATGCGAGAAATCCTCCTAGCATCCCGGTTCGAGCTGCACAGTTCGAGCTGCACGGTTCGAGGCCCAACTGAACCTCTACCGAAACTTTATACGATAAGATTCGGCCACGTGCGGCAAAATCTTGCCTGAAAAAACCTCTCGTCGCCCGATAACCCCCTAAAACCCTCGTCAACGAGCGACCAGCGTTCTTTTTTCGAGCCGCCGTCGCTTACCAAGCGTGCATCCAATCAGGAATCCGTCGCCGGCCGGCAAGCCTGGAGCTTGGTGCGGAAATCATCGTACTGATGTTCGAGGTGGCTTCGGGATGGGCCGCTGGTGATATGGTCCCAAGGAAGAATTTCGTCATAGGCCCGCTGACGATGGGCATAAAAATCGGGATCGACCCCTGTTTGCTCGAAAGCCCGCAGCCAGCGATTATTGTCGAAAACCTCAGACCAACCGTCCATCCGGGCACCGAGCTTGTAGGCGGCTTCAATAACCGGGCTGAGCCGGCGGTCGCCTCGCGCAAAAACAGCCTCGAGAACGGATACTTCCGATCTGTGCGTCGTGATACGAACCGCATTGCGGCGTGATTGGGCCGCCTGTTTCAGCATCTGACGCGCTTCGTTGAAGTACTCCAGGCGACACTGGGCTGCCCACTGAAAAGGCGTATGTGGCTTGGGCACAAACCAACTGACGCTTGCCGTCACGGCTGCAGGTCCGCCGCGAATACCCCGTTTGGCTTGGCTGACCTGATATGCCAAGTCAAAAATGTCCGTGATGTCATCAGGTCGTTCGCCGGGGAAACCACACATGAAATACAGCTTGACGGAGTTCCATCCGGCTCGGTAAGCCTCCCGAACGCCGTCAAGCAAATTTCCGTCCGTCACCTTCTTGCAAATGGCGGCACGCATATCCTCCTTGGCGGCTTCGACCGCAAGCGTCAAGCCGCCCTTGCGTACACTGTTCACCATCCAGGGAATGCCGGACAACATCTTGTCCACGCGTAACGACGGGAGCGACAGATTGACATGACGTTCGCTGAATCGCGCGTTGGCGGTGTTGGCCAGATCATTCAACTCGGGATAGTCGGCGGTCGAAAGGCTCAACAAGCCGATCTCCTCGTGACCCGTCGCCCGCCAACCCTGTTCCGCAATCTCGAGAACCTTGGCGGCACTCCGTCGGACAAGCGGGCGTTTCGTATAGCCGGCATGGCAGAACCGGCACTGGTTCGGGCAGCCGCGCATGATCTCGATCGCCAAGCGATCGTGCACTGTTTGCACGTAAGGGACAAGTGGCCTTAAAGGAAAAGTCGCATTCTCAAAATCGGGTGTTCGACAACGCACAATCGCTTGCCGCGGCACAAAGCCGGCGGGACACGCGGAACTCGGACGCCACGTACCGATAGTACCATCGGCTTGGTAGTGGAACTCGTATAGCGAGGGCGCATAGATCCACTCGAATCGCCGAGCCAACTCGAGAATGATATCGCTTCGTGATGCACCGGCCTGTTTCGTCTCACGGTAGGCCGCGACGAGGGCGGGCATACTCATTTCGCCATCGCCGATCACGACAAGGTCGAAAAAGTCGGCCACGGGCTCTGGGTTGTCCGCTTGCGGACCGCCAGCGACAACCAACGGATGATGCTCCTCACGATGCGCACTGCGAAACGGAATCGACGCCAGATCCAGCATCGTGAGCAGGTTGGTGAAACCCAACTCGTATTGCAAAGAAACCGCGAAGATATCGGCACGGCTCACAGGTTGGCGTGTGTCCCAGGTAAACAGTGGGAGATGACGTTCCCGCATCACCTGTTCCGCGTCGATCCAGGGCGCGTAAACGCGCTCGGCACACACGCCCGGCATGTGATTGCACAGCCAATAAAGAATCTGACAGCCGAGATGCGACATCCCGATCGTGTAAGCATCGGGAAATCCGATCGCGACGCGGACGTCGGCACGTTCCCAATCACCGGCCGAGACGAGTTGGTTCCACTCGCCACCGATGTACTGGCCCGGTTGCCTGACATGGGGAAGAAGCTCTTCGCTGATGCGCTCGCGCAGACTCATAAGACAACCCCTCAAACACCCGGCAACGACCCCGATTCCGCCTTCCCACTACCCCTTAAAAAAAGCTGCTGCATTCGCGACCCGATGGGATCGCCATCGCTCCTGAAACGTGTCGGCGTCATAGAGACAAGATCGCTTCGGCACAACGATACGGCGATATGCCGCACGACCGCAACTCACAAGAAAGGCGAAACCGGAAACCTAAGGCGGACCGCCTTTTTATACCCGTAACCCAAGCATTTCAGCCGTCGGAAACACACGCAAAATACACGCATCTTCCGCCGTGAAAATCTAGTAGGTGTGGGATCGAAACGCCACAACCGCCCGCGAGGGCCGGGCGTCGACTGGGGGGCTACCGTTGCCGATAAACGATCCGGCCACGGGTCAGGTCGTAGGGAGACACTTCCACGGTGACGATGTCGCCGGGAACAATACGGATAAAGTGCTTCCGCATCTTGCCAGAAATATGAGCGAGGACCTCATGCTTGATCTCGCCCGAGTCGGCTACGACCATAAACTGGGCGTTGGGCAACGCCTTCAACACCTTCGCTTCAAACTGGATATTCTCCGTCTGGGCCACGTTTGGGTTCCTGCACAAGACCATGGGGCACGTAGGTGTGAACGCTCAACGTTCGTTCTACGCCTCGCCGCAACCCTAAACAGTTGATTATCCCCGTTTCGCAACAACAACGCAAATATTGCTGTAGGCCCAACCTCCCGCGCCTTCATAGAGGCAAGGGCCGACCCTGTTTTTCTCGCTTTTGGCCGCGAAGCCCATTCGGCACAAGAACGGTGTAAGATACACACATGCCCACTCGCCGTATCCACCATAAAACGCGACTTACCCGTGAGGTCGATGAGCCGCCCGCCAAGCCGGCTGGGGCACGTACTGCTGCTTTGCGGGTACTCGCGGATCTACGCCAGAAGCACCGCACCGCCCGAGCGGCGATTGACGCGGTTATCAGCCGTTACAGCCTCTCCTCGCGTGAACTGGCACTTACCACTGAGTTGGTGATGGGGATCATTCGGCACCGGCTGACGCTGACACGTGTACTCAGCGTATCCGCCAATTGCGACTGGCGGCGAATCAAGTGGCCGATTCAGCACGTACTCATGCTGGGGGCTTACCAGCTCATCTGGCTCGATGGGATCCCGACCTTTGCTGCGGTCAATGAAGCCGTTGAACAGGCCAAAACGAACGGAGGGCTGCCGGCGGGCCGGCTGGTGAATGCGGTTCTCCGCCAATTACTGCGTGACATTGAACACCGTCGGCTTCCGTCATCCGAAGCGGACCCTACCCGGGCGATTCCCATCGATGGCCGAGTCAGTTGCCAGTTCAAGCGACCGATCCTGCCCGATGCGACCGATAACCCCATCCAACACCTTGCATGGTCAACCTCCCATCCGGTGGAACTGGTTACCCGCTGGGTGAAAGCGTTGGGTTTGGAACCGGCACGTCAGCTATGTCATGCCGGCATTGTCCGGCCGCCGACGTCCCTCCGACCTAACGGTCTTCGCACGGATCTCAACGGGCTCATCGATCGGCTACGCCAAGAGGGTGTCGATGCGACCCCCAGCCCCTGTGGACGGGCCGTCATCGTCGATCATGCCGCCTCAGTTATACAAACGCGTGCCTTTGCTGACGGGTGGTTTCAGCCGCAGGACCGAACCGCGATGCAAGCCGTCGAGCAGATGGACCTTGTACCGGGCCAAGTGGTTCTCGACCTGTGTGCCGGGCTGGGAACCAAAGCGACACAAATGGCCGAAGTCATGAAAAACGCGGGGACGATCCTGGCTTGTGACAAGGACATGACCAAGCTGGAACAGCTAACGGCTAATTGCCGTCGGCTCGGACATACCATCGTCAAGACGATATCGCTCTCGGAGTTGGAAGATGTCGTGTCAGCTGTCAGCCAGCTTGATTGGATTCTGATCGATGTCCCGTGCAGTAATTCCGGTGTCTTGGCACGCCGCCCCGAAGCCCGATATCGGTTCCATCAACGCGTCCTGAAAACACTGGCGACCAAACAACTCGCGCTTCTGACACGAGCCGCCCAATTGGCCGGCGACCAGACACGGCTCCTCTACGCCACGTGCAGTATTGATCCCGAAGAAAACGAAAGGGTGTGTGCCGACTTCGAAACCTCAAACGCCAACTGGAAGCTCGTGGCGAAGCAACGGGTGCTGCCCGCTGCGGGTGAATCTGCTGCACACTGGCAAGACGGCGGTTTCTGGGCGAGTTGGGCACACAAATAGCTTCTGCGGGTACATCCAACCCACGCTTTTCCTTGGTTAACTCATCGTTCCGCCAAGCCGATGAAGAAAGCAGGCCACCGCCATCGACCGCCGGTGTTTTTGCGACCGGTGCCGAATATGTCGCCGATCGTACGGAATGAACGTCGTGGATACGCAACTTCTCGTCCATCTTCTCATCCTGATCACCGGTTGTGGTGCCTTCCTTCGTTTGGTCGGCAAGGAGAAGCACCGCCGGGAAAAATACCTCCAACTGCGACTCGAAGAAACGCTCGAGGAACTCCGGAAACATCAGGAGGCTAACCAAGGAGATGTGCTGGCCCAGCCTATGATGTCGGAAACGCCCGAAGCCAGACTTCCGGCTGAAGACGACTAGAGCGAGCTTCCGTTTTCCCTCTTCGTTGACTTACCCGATTTTACGACATAAAGTGGTTTGATAAGGTTTTACCTGCCGATATTGATGTGCGGTCATTTGCATATCAGGAACAACGTATCATGCCAGACATCCCGATCCGAAATCGGCCCATCCGACAACTCGCCACAACAGTCATGTTGGCGTCGCTGGTTGTGGGATTCGCATTTATGGTCACTGGATTCATCGTGTGGATCGGACCAGCCAATGATTTCAACGGTGGCTTGCTTGTGGCAGCGGGCTGCGCGCTGATCGCCCTTTGCCTGATCCTCCATGCCTCGATTCTCATCTTGCTCAAGGCGGAAGCGAATATTCATCGGCTGCATGAGACGACACTGGAGATCGCACATGATCTGCGGCGTCTCGTGCCCCTGGCGAAAGCTACGTCCGACGCTATCCAAATCTCCGACGCGGTACGTTCCATCACGCATCGCGAGATGGAGAAAGAGGCCCTGCGTCAAGCCATCCGCGATGAAATGTACCGCGGCGACTGGGAAGCCACCTACTACCTCATCAATGAAATGGAAAGGCGGTTCGGTCACAAGCAGGAAGCGCAGAATTTGCGGGAAGAAATGGCTACCGTCCGCGAAATGACGATCGAGGAGAAAATCGGCGAAGCCATTTCGCGTATCGAAAAAGTGATCAACGACCACCACTGGGACCGCGCGGCAAGAGAAATCGAACGGCTCATGAAATTGTTCCCGAGCCATGACCGCGTTCGTTCCCTGCCCGGCGAACTGAACCGAAGACGCAATGCCCGTAAGCAGGAACTGCTGGCGGCGTGGAACCAAGCGGTCCAGCGAAACGAAATCGATCAAGGTATCGCCATCTTGACCGAGTTGGACTCCTATCTCGCACCGACAGAGGCCACAGAACTCCACGAATCCGCCCGTGGTGTGTTCAAAGCGCGCCTGCTGAATCTTGGCGTGCAGTTCGGTCTGGCCGTCTCCGAATCACGCTGGCGCGATGCCCTGGAAGTCGGCCTCCAAATTCGCCAAGAATTCCCCAACAGTCGAATGGCCCAGGAAGTCGCAGGGCGACTGGAGATCCTGAGGGTTCGCGCAGGCTATGCCGCAAACGCCGACGTCGTCCAGCAACGCAACCCCGAAGCGGAAGGCTCTGGTGCGACAACCGAGAATAGCCGTCCCTGAAAAAGCCGCCTTGCTGATTTTTCGATCCAACGCCGGCGTTGTTCGGTGCGGGCGAGTGGGGCTGGAGTGATTCGTGTGGGCGTTATGCGGCGTACTTCGGGGCAAAATTCGATGTTTGGAGTGCATGAGCGATGCTCACGTCACCGACCATGACGTCGAAACACTGCGCATATTAACCCCAATGGCGACTCCATATCGACCGAAACCCCAACCTACTCTTGAACCTGCTTTTGGTCGTTCAGACGAAAGGACGTACCGAAAGGCCCATTGCCCCTCAAGGCTTGCTCACGATGTCTGTTGGCGATTCCCCAACGTGATGACTTCGTTCAGGCTGCCGCTACGAAAACCTCGCAAGTCGATCGATACATAAGCATACCCGTACTCCCGCAGGGCTGCATCGATCTTGGCGCGCATCTCCGGCTGCATCGCGCGGTCGATGTCCTCCGGCAGCAGCTCGATACGGGCTAAGTTGTGGTGGTGCCGAACCCGGCATGCTCGGAAACCGAGTGCCTGCAAAAAGGCTTCGGAACGTTCTATTTGATCGAGTTTCTTCGAGGTGATCTCTTCGTGATAAGGAATTCGGCTCGCCAGGCATGGACTGGCGGGCTTATCGAAGGTCGGCAATCCGAACCGCTTGCTCAGCGTGCGAAGGTCTTGTTTGGTCATGCCCGCTTCAGCGCAAGGTGCTCTAACCGAGTGCTCCTTGGCTGCCTGCATGCCTGGGCGGTAGTCGTTACTGTCATCCGCATTGGTTCCATTGACGACGGCACGAAGACGCCGCTCGGCAATGAAGCTGTCCAACAAGGAATACAATCGCGTCCTGCACAAATAACAACGGTTCGCGGGATTGGCGCGGTAGTTGGGGTCCTCCATCTCGTCGGTTTCCACCACCACATGTTCGACGCCCATGGAGGCGGCCAACTCTTCCGCTTGTCGCAACTCACTGCTGGCCAGGCTGTCGCTTCTACCCGTCACCGCGACGACGTTTTCCGGCCCCAGGGTCTCCACGGCCACTTTTAGCAGGAGCGTCGAATCCACGCCCGCAGAGAACGCAACCGCCACGCGCTCCAGCGAGCGGAGAATCGTTTTCATGTTCTCCAGTTTGCTATCTAGTGAGGCGTCGCTCATTCGCTCGGTCTCCACACCATGCGCACCAAAAGACGGTTCTTTTACACGTAGATACAAGCAGCTCTTCCAGTATAGTGGAGACGTAGACAGCCCACCAAGATAGGCGCGCGCACCTCTGCTGCAAGTCATGTTCCCGCAACGCACAAGCTTTTATTCGCTCGGCGCTGTGGGCGTCACCCGAACGGGCGTTATCTTCAAGGGGGTTCCCGCTGCCGGAGCGGCCGCGGGAGCGGTCGTCAGAGCCGTTGCCGGCCCCAAGGCTGCTGCCGGACCCGTTGCCGACACAGCGCTCGCCGCGGGTGCAGTGCTCAGCGGTGGCGTCGGCACAATGTCCAGTTGCTTGGTTCGTTCATCCAGGCTTGCCTGAAGCTCGGAAGCTACGGACTGAAATGCGTTGGTCGGCCCATCGATGAGATCTTGGTAGATCTGGCGTATCCCGTCCAGATTACCTTGCCCCTCCATATAAAGCGACTCCAATACCGCCGCCAAACTCATCTTGGTCCGTACGACGATCAGGGGTCGTTTCGGATACTTGGCAAGAACCCGCTCATAGGTTTGCTTCGCATCTTCGAGTAAGTCCACCCGCTGCCCCTGATCCAGAGGACTCGTCAAGCTCATGGCCTTCTGATAGGCCAAGTCCGCTTGTAACGCGAGCGTGACGGGTCCCAGGTCGACATCGTCACTGAACTCCGCCGCCAAGGTTCGCGCACGCTCGATCGAGCCGGCCACCTCGGCACTGCCTTCTCTCAAAATGGAGTAGTAGTCCTTCCAGCCCTTCTCGCGGGTGGCGTGACGGCTGTACTGCATCCAGAAACTGATGACGAGCACGAGCACAACGACAACGACGCCACCAATCAAATACGTGGCATTGCGTTGAGCCCACTCATACGTCTGTTGCAGATAGACACTGAGATCGTTTGTCCGGAGTTCTTGTCGTCTGGCTTGCTTCATGGCAAAGGTCGCTTAGGCGGCTCCATGGGGGTTCGTTTGAACGGCATCACGATAACCTGAATCGAGGTCCGCCCTCCCAGAGCCCCGCCCGACTGAATCTCCACCGTGCAGGACTCGTCTTGCTTCTCGAAACGGATCGTGATGATTCCCTTCACATTTTGGTCACTGACCCGATTCCAGCCCAACAGGGGCATCTGCTCGCGGTAAAAATTGCGAACCGCGTGAGGGTCAGCACTCCCACTATACACATGGCGGGCCATCCGCTGCCCACCCGATTCGTAGTCTTCGGTCATTTTATCGACAAGGTTGAAGCCAGCGGGTACGGCCACACCGTTCAGAAAGGGTACTCCCCGCGGACTGAGTCGCGTAACGCCATCCTTCGCGTCGCTGCACCCCCCCAGGAGCACCACCGTCAACAGACCCATCGCCACGGGCCGCCAACCCAGCCGCCCCAGGCCCAGTCCGCATACAGACTGTCGGCCGAACGATCGAACCCGCTCGTCGTTTTCCGCCGCTTTCTGCATTGCTCGCCTCTCCATCAATCTTCCCTATAAACCGACCTGGAGAACAGCAGCCAACCATTCCGCGTCCACACCAACACTTGCCTAAGGCGGACCGCCTTTTTGTGGCCCGCAACCCAAAGGCTTCAACCGTCGGAAACATGCGCACAAAATGCACGCGTCTTCCGCCGTAAGAACCTATGCCCCCTGGAATAGCCGAAGATTACCCCAAAACCCGCCGGCCAACAAGCGTCTAAAAGGAAAAAACCGTCTTATCAAAAAGGAGATGGATAAGAAGCGGAACCCAGACAAGTCACCGGCAAGTCAACCCTTCACCGGCCGCAAACACGAACCCTCGGCAAGCATCCGAGCCGGCAGCCCGCTTCTCCAACGGCGACGGCTCAGGGAACACAATTCGGATCGGCAGGGTTGTTCTTACCACTCAAACATCGTTGCATAAAACCGAAATCAGACTGATCCACATCCAAATCGCTGTCCAAATCGGCGAATTGGCAGTTCGGATCATCCTGTGTAACGCCCGGTGCTGTTGCGCAATCCTCAAACTGCACAAAATCGCCCTCGTCAACGTCACCATCCCGGTCATAGTCGCCCGGAATCAACGGAACAAACTCATAGGCCCCCATATCGACGAGGGGAGGAACGCCGTTGCCCGTATCCACAACGTCCGGATCGTCGAGGAACCGCAAATGGCCATCAAGATCGAATACCAAGCCAGCCAACTCGTCGATTGTATTGTCCCCCGCATCAATGCATGGCGAACTCGCCTGCAGACGAAGATCACCAAAATCGTCATTGGCGCCCTCATCAACGTCGGGCGTTGCCGGATCATCCCCCCAGCCATCCCCGCCGTCATCGGGGGGCCGAACGAATAGTGGATCAGCGTTGATATTGCCTTCATGCTGAATTAGGCCGCAATAGTAACACCCCTCATAAATCGTACCATCCTCATCGCGAACATCACTATACCATGCCTGCACCCATCCAAAAGGCATCAAGGCGCCTCCCCATAACCAAATCTCTGCGCCCTCCGGAGCTGAATTTCCCCACAGAATAGAGTTTTTCAAAGCTGTCCCCATGGAGAATTCCGCATAGATTCCACCTCCGGCCGAGGTGGCGGAATTGCCCGTAATCGAGCAGTTACTCAACACGGGGCTTTTACCGTATTCACTAAAACACATGGAACTAATCGCTCCACCTTTTACTGCCGTGTTTCCTACAATTGCGCTGTTTCTGATTTGGGGGCTTGCATCTCGACAATAGACACCGCCACCTGAATACGCTGAATTGCCACTAATCATACAGCTTGTAATCACGGGATCACTATCCCAACACGTAATTCCACCACCGTTTCGGCTGAATGTGCATTCGACAATTGTTGGGGCGCTACCTTCAAAACAAACCAAACCTGTCCCCAAATTACCACTTATGATGCAATTCCGAATTAAGGGGTTACTGTCAAGGAAACATGAAATTCCATTGACGCCAGTGGTGACGGTAAACCCATCAACCACAGACGCTATGCTTTCACCTGAGTCGAAAACAAAACCACTGCCTGCTCTTTCACAATCAATAACCGTGGTACTGGGCCCGTTCTCACTCTGTATGGTGATGGCCTTGCCACCAAGATTCAGATCCCTGTTCCCCTCTCCTCGATATGTGCCATCTGCTACTACAACGACGTCACCATAAACAGCATCGTCGATGGCTTCCTGGATTGTGCCGTAGGCCGAAGGCACATATAGCGTAGTATTCACGTATAGCGTCACCTCCACTGTCTGAGGATTGTTGCACGCATTCGGATCCGACACAGTAAGCACGCAGGAATGTTCTCCATGCCTCAGCAAGGTTGCAT
>Ga0180434_10006115_pt1 | contig 13938 bp, 12 predicted proteins | sample SS_ome_7_FD_132453 | JGI IMG/M metagenome (GOLD analysis project Ga0180434, IMG submission 132453) | Hypersaline lake sediment archaeal communities from the Salton Sea, California, USA - SS_1_D_2 metaG | ecosystem: Environmental > Aquatic > Non-marine Saline and Alkaline > Hypersaline >... | reverse complement strand
ATCAACTGCGAGGACGGATAGGCCGTGGCGCCGTCAAAGCTAACTCCTATTTTTTCTACCAGAGCAAAAAATTGAAGGGGCGAGCCAAGGATCGCTTAGAAGCTCTACTCGCTGCCAAAGAGCTGGGATCCGGATTCAAGGTTGCCCGGCGCGATCTGGAAATCAGGGGCACCGGCAACCTGTTGGGCCGCGAGCAGCACGGGAGCATCAACGCCATCGGACTAACACTTTACTCCCGTTTGCTCCATCAGGCAGTGGAGGAACAAAAGGCTGGACACGAGCTGCCGCCGCACCTGGAAGTGACAATTGATCTGCCCATTGATGCCTACATCCCGCCCGATTTTTTTGCCACAGCAGAAAGAAAGCTCAGAGCCTACAAAGAACTGGCCAACGCTCAGGATACAGATCAGCTGAACGGAGCGATCGGCCGCATTGTCGCCAACTCCCGCAGCTGCTATTCCAAAAAAGACCTGCCCCTGGAGATCAAGAACTTGATTTTGATTGTGGAGCTGAAGCTGATCGCCCAAAAGCTGCGCCTTATCAGTATTGATACCATCCTTAAAAAAACCGCTGCCGATACCCGGGAGCGATTGGTGACATTGACTTTTGCCGAGGATTTGGATGACGAGGGATTCTATAAATATGCCAAAGAAAACCCGGCCTGGCAGCGCAAAGACGAGCGCACTATCCGCATCTCCGTTAAGCGTTTGGGAGACGATTGGGTTAATGAATTAAAGCTATTTCTAGAAAAGCTAACCGAAGGCAAAGAAAGAAAGCAACAAGATACTTAATATCTTCCATCGGGGTCGGGGGGCACGTGGGAATCACAAAGAACGGACTACGATGCTAGAAAGCTCATGGGACCCTTTCGTGCCCCGGGGCTTTTTGGTTACCCCGCCTTGGCGGGGTAACGATAGGCCCAGCCTTCGCCCTACGGGCTACGCTCCGAGTTTACCCTCCGTAAGGAGGGCAGGCCTCAAGAAATCTGTTTTTCAGAAGAGAATAATATCGGTCTGACAATTGAAAAGAGGGTGAAACCGATGGTTCCACCCCCTTACACTCTTCCCTCCGCTAGCCGTAGGTGCGCCTGACCCAGTCGTCCTGGGCACGCTTGCCACGGTCACGACACCAGTTGCACTCCTTGGCGCCACGGCGCTTGGAGCGCTTGCAGCGGCAGACATGTAGGTACTTGCGCTGACTCGCGGTCAGATGCTTGTCCCACACATTCTCCCACTTGGTGCGAAAGCGCTTGGTCAAGAGGCAGACGATGCAAAGATCGTGGCCTAGGGCCACTTTTCTCTGGCATCTGATCCGCTCCCGACGGCGCTCACTCCAGAAGCGATTCTGACAGGTACGACTGGCGGTCTCCAGCTCCTGCCTCTTGACCACCGGCGAGCTGATGACAACCCGCTGGGGCGGCTCGGGCAGCAAGCTGATCTCACCCCGGTGGGCCTTCTCGAAGTCAACCTTCATCTTGAGCACATCCTCTGCGCTCTGGAAAGGACCATGAGACCCAACCGGTGCCAAGAAGCTCTGGCAGCCCGGGCACTTCTTCTGGTCAGTCGCCACCACTTGGCAACTGCCGACCCGGACCAGACAGCCGCGGTTCACCACGGCCTCATCCGTAGCTTCGAGCCCACCTTCGTGGCACTTCGGACAGGCTCGGTCAGGTTCGCTGCCCTCAGCGTAGGCCAGGACTACACCCAGACCGCAGCTGTTGCAGCGAAAGGCTTGAATCGTATATTCCTCCACTTGAAGCTCCTCCTTTTCTGTAGTTTCACTTAAATTAGCACATTTTTGGCTTTTTGTCAATGAAAACACCCCTTCAGCGCCTATTCGGATAAAGGGGTGCAAATTTCATTGCGAGCGGGACAAAGCCGCTTTTTTATTAGCAGCTTTACGCATATCCTGAACTAACTGGACATAGGAATTGCCACGATCACTTCTCAGCTCACAGCCGCAGCGCGGGCAAGTTTTCCGGTTTGACCACAGATAGTTGGCCTCCAGACAGCGGGGACAGTATTTCATGATAGCACCTCCTGACAATATACTGGCTTCATTATTACTGCTGAAATTTATTTGTCAAACTGAAACCATTCTGATAGATTGAAATTACATCCCTCCCCGCGGGGTATTTTTATTCCGCGGCAAATTAGGGATTTTTTTATGGAGCAGGAGGAAAAAATATACGCGCACGCGTTCAATCAATTCCCACAAATCGGAGCTAAACGATTGGGATTGATCCAAAAACATTTCGGCAGCTTCAAAGCAGCTTGGCACTCCGCCAGCTTGGCTAAGTTTCTGACTACGGGCATGACAGCCAAGACAATCCAGACCATTTTTAGAAGAAGGCGGCGCCTGAATCCAACGCAACTGTGGAAACAAATGACTGCCGAGAATATCGTTTGTCTGGATCGCAATGACTCCAACTACCCACGTTTGCTCAAAGAAATCCACTCCCCGCCTTTCCTACTATATATAAGAGGGAAAATAAAATCTGTTGATGATCTGGCGGTTGCCATTGTCGGCACCAGAAAACTGACCACTTACGGTGACCAGGTAACAAATAGACTGGCGGCGGAACTGGCCGCCAACAGTATCACGGTTGTAAGCGGGCTGGCACTGGGGATCGACAGTTTGGCTCACAACTCTACGCTCGCGGCAGGCGGTCGAACCGTCGCGGTTCTGGGAGGAAGTGTTGCTAAAGACGAAATTTACCCGCGTTCCAACTCCAGATTGGCAGAGAAGATTGTCAGAAATGGCGCCCTCATCTCCGAATACCCACCGGGAACAAAGGCTTTCAAGCACCATTTCCCGCTCAGAAACCGCATCATCAGCGGTTTGTGCCGAGGTACTATTGTTGTCGAAGCGGGTAGACGCAGCGGCGCACTGATTACCGCCTTTACCGCTTTGGAACAAAACCGCGAAGTAATGGCCGTGCCCGGTAACATAACCGCCCCGATGTCGGCCGGCTGCAACATGTTGATAACTAAGGGGGCGGCTCTGGTTCGCAACTGTGATGACATCTTTGCCGCTATGAATTTGGAACAACCGCGCCAAACGCAAGCAGCCCGCCAGATTTTGCCAGAAACAGCGGCCGAGAAGAAAATTTTCGGCGTTCTTACCGCTGAGCCGATCCCTTTAGAGAGAATTATTTTTTTGACAAAATTTGACGTGAATGTTATATCAAGTACACTATCAATTATGGAGCTTAAAGGTTTGGTCCGCCACATCGGCGGCAGTCGTTATATAAAATTATGAAAAATTTAGTTATTGTAGAGTCGCCGACGAAGGCGAAGACAATCAAAAGATTTTTGGGACGAGACTACCAGGTCCTCTCTTCTTACGGACATATCAGGGATCTTCCTAAAAATAAAATCGGCGTTGATGTCGCCAAAAATTTTGAATTGGAATACACCGTCCCCGAAAATTCCAAAAAACAGGTCACCGCTCTCAAAAAAGCAGCCAAGGATGCCGAGGTTATTTACTTTGCTACTGATGAAGACCGCGAAGGAGAAGCTATCGCCTGGCACCTGGAGACTTTACTGAAACCAAAGAAAGATCAGGCCAAGCGGATAGTTTTTCACGAAATCACCAAACCGGCTATTTTGAAAGCTATTGAGACGCCGCGGGATATTGATCTGCAACTGGTAGACGCTCAGCAGGCCCGCCGGGCACTGGACCGCTTGGTTGGCTACGAACTCTCTCCCCTGCTCTGGAAAAAGATTCGCTACGGTCTTTCCGCCGGAAGGGTGCAATCCGTAGCAGTCCGGATGATTGTTGACCGGGAAGAAGAGATTAGAAAATTCAAGCCGCAGGAATACTGGACAATCGAAGCTGAATTGGATAAGGGGGGCGATACCAAAACTGAACCCTTCAGAGCTAAGCTGCTAAAAGAAGAAGGCAAGCAGATTGGCAAAATGGGCATCAAAAATAAGACGAGCGCCAACAAAATTACGAAATCACTAGAAAAAGCGGATTTCGTAGTCATCGAAGTGAAAAAGAAAGAAAAAAAGAAGAATCCCTTCCCGCCTTTCAAAACTTCCACCTTGCAGCAATCAGCCGCTAATCAGCTGGGGTTTTCCGCCAAGCAAACTATGCGTCTGGCTCAGCAGCTTTACGAAGGTATTGAGCTTGGTGAAAAGAAAGCCACCGGTCTGATTACTTACATGCGCACCGACTCGCTGAACCTGTCTTCCCAGGCACTAGCCAGCACGCATAGTTTTATCAAAAAAGAATACGGTGAAAAATATGCGCCGGATAAACCCCGGGTTTTCCGAACTAAATCCAAAGGCGCCCAGGAAGCGCACGAAGCGATCCGCCCTACCGATGTCACCTTAACCCCGGCCCAGGTAAAACAGTATTTGGACAAAAGACAATTCCGCCTTTACAACCTGATTTGGCAACGGATGGTCGCTTCGCAAATGGCTCCGGCTATCTTCGATGCCACCACTGTAAACATTGAGGCTGACAAATACCTGCTGCGCGCCAACGGTTCAGTAATTAAATTTGACGGGTTCATGAAAGTATACCCGACTGGCGCTAAAGAAAACGAGCTGCCTGAGCTCGCTGAAGATGATAAGTTGAACCTAATTAAACTGGACCCACAACAGCATTTCACCGAGCCACCCGCTCGCTACAACGAAGCTTCGCTAGTGAAAGCTCTGGAAGCCGAAGGCATCGGCCGGCCGTCCACTTACGCGCCGACAATTTCTACCATTCAGGATCGCGGCTACGTAGAGAAAAACGACGACCGCCGCCTGCAACCGACCGAGACCGGGGAGCTGGTAAATAAAGTTATGGTAGAGCATTTCCCGCGCATTGTTGACCTCAAGTTTACCGCCGAAATGGAATCGGAACTGGATGATGTCGCTCAAGGTAAGCGAAAATGGCAGCCGGTCTTGAAAGATTTTTATAAACCGTTCAAAGATAATCTGAAAAAGAAAGATAAAGAGCTGGATAAAAAGAAGCTGACGGAAGAAAAGACAAAGGAAACCTGTGAAAAATGCGGCAAGCCGATGGTGATCAAGATGGGCAGATTTGGCAAGTTCATGGCCTGCTCCGGTTACCCGGACTGCAAAAACACCAAGCCCCTGCCGGAAGAAGCCAAGAAACAAGCCGAGATGCAAAAACAGTATGCCAATGAAAAATGTCCGGAGTGCGGTGCCCCGATGCAGGTGAAACGCGGTCGCTACGGCGAATTCCTAGGCTGTACTAAGTACCCTGACTGTAAAGGAATCAAGAAGATAGAAAAAAAGACAGACGCCAAGTGCCCTCAGTGTAAGAAAGGCGATATTGTGGAAAAACGCAGTAAGAAGGGACGCACTTTCTACGCCTGCAATCGCTTCCCCGACTGCGAATTTGCTCTCTGGCAGAAACCGACTGGGGAAAAGTGTCCCGATTGCGATTCGTTGCTCGTTTTCGCTGCTAAGGGCAAAGTCCGCTGTTCTAATAAAGAATGTAAATTTGAAAAAGAGCAGACGAAGAAAAAACCAACATGAAACCTTACCAGTGGCTAATCATTTTTGTCATATTAATAGTAGCTGTTTTGAGCAGCTACTATTTCTTTTTTGTGCAACAAACCAACGACCAGACTGATTCGATTACAAGTCAAAAGCCTAACTCATCTACTACCGCTGCGACTCCGTCAATCACAACGTCACCCAAAGAAGAAAATTATCTGTATGAACCTGTGGAAGAATTTGAAGAAAGAATAACCCTGAAACCTTTTGGCATCTATATAACCCCGGAAAGCTCACCGGTCCAACCAGAAAGATTCGCCGGCTACCATACCGGCGTGGATGTTGAATTCACTGATCGGGAAGACAAGACACCTGTCTATGCTATTGCTGACGGAACCGTCATCACTTCACAGACAGTCAGCGGTTACGGCGGATTAACCGTTATCAGGCACGAGATCGACGGCGTCAATATTGATACAATCTATGCCCACCTTGACCCATCTAGCTTACCTCGCAAAGGATCAGAGGTGGCAGCCGGCGAAGTTATCGGGCATCTGGGTGAAGGGAATACCGAAGAAACAGATTTTGAACGCAAACATCTCCATTTCGCGATGCACAAAGATAATGAGCTTGACTTAAGGGGTTACGTACAAACGGAGGCTGAGCTGTCCGATTGGTATAATCCTCTGAGCTATTTTTGATCTTGACCTAGCCGAAAAAATAGTATATAAGGAAACTAACAACCACCCCAAGGAGGTTTACCTTGTCTAGAAATGATTTCAACAGTCTTTCCGCTGAAGCCCGGGCCATCATCGACTTCGTGGAGCCGCAACTGCCAGCCGAAGTCCAGGAGAGCTGTTGCCGGTACTTCCGGGTCAACGATCTCCCTCACGAGGTGACCGGCTCCATGGCAGCCGAGCTGGAAAGATATTTTTCCAGCCATCCGATCTGGAAGATTTTCTTCCACACTGCCGTTCCCTACGCTGGAGAAATCATCGTCATCTGCTGCTGAAGCAGACCCTTCGCCGCTTGTCATCCCAGGCGGCTTTTCTTTTAATCGAAAAGGCCGCTGGAATAATCCAACGGCCTAGTTTGATTTCTCTACGCAGCTTCAGCTGCGAACTCCTCCCGGAGAGACTGCGCCTTGCCGACATAGCCATTCTCCTGGTAGATAGCGATGGCTGCCTCCAGAAAAGCCTGGCTGATATGACAGTGGTCCTCTGTCTGATAGATACGGGCCAGCTCCCGGTAGATGTCGCCCAGAACGTTGGGAAACTCCACGACTCCCGGAATATGCAGAGCATCGCCCAGGCGCAGAACAGCCATTGCATAATCTCCGGTGGCATACGACAGGCGGCCGAGTTCCAGAACTGCACAGATGTGCAAACGTTCCATCCCCGGCTCTCCCTGAATTCCGTCCTGGACACTTTCCAGCAAGTTGCGAGCAAAGCGGAACTCGCGCAGATCTCGGTGACAAGTTGCCTGGCTGATCAGGTTCTTGATCATACCGATCCTATCCATCAGCAGCCGATACAGCCGTGAGGCATCGCGGTAATGGTCCATTGCCTGCAACGGTTTGTCCTGATTCTGGTAATAAATACCAAGCAGTCCGTGACTCTCCGCTTGCAGACGTTTTTCTTCCCGGTGCCTGGGATCAACAAACGTCTCCGCGATTTTGACAAACGGCTCTGGATCACCGGTTAGATACGTCAGATGAGCCAACCGCAGCTCCAGACGCCGGAAATCCTCGCTGTCTCGCTCGGTACTGAAATGGACCAGCGCCTCGGTTGCCAATTCGATGGCAGCTTTCAGATCATGGTGCTGAAGCTCTTTGATATGATCCAGAACCTCCACCACTGCAGAGAAATCTTCTGCATCCCTTTTTGCTTTCACGTATTCCTCCTTTGAACTTGAAAACTAAACATTATAACACCATCTTTAATTTTTGTAAATAAAAACCGGGGACCACCCGATTTTTTATCGAAACCGATTAAATTTCCGTACTGTCAACTATCTCCCTGATTTCCTGCGGAGATTTACCCCTGTTTTTCGCAATTATGCCTTTGACCTTACCTATTGCCTTGCCTACTTCTGGACCTTGTTTCACGCCCCGATTTTCTATGAGATAGACCGAAAGTTTAGTTCCAAAAATCTCTTTTTCTAGTTTGTCAGCTGCGGCCTTTTTCTCGGCTTTAGCCTTTTCCGCAGCAATTATTTTTTCCCCTTTCTCGTATTCTTTCCAAGCTGCGGGCAGATCCAGGCGTTGCTTCTTTTCGTTTTTCGAGTATTTCAGCTCGCCGTCAACTAGCTCTACCTGCTGGGTCGCTTCGCCGTCCACATGCAGGACCTGGACTAGTAGCGCCACCACTTCTTTCCGGTCCTCATCGGTGTCACCAAACTCGGAAAAAAGATTAAAGGTTTTCTTCGGATCCTGTTCCAACAGCGAAGTTTCCATGTGATGGCCGATTACCTGCTGGAAAATTTCCAGCTTGCGACCTTTGATACCGTTCGCCTCAAGTCCCCGCGTGATATCATCCCCGCGCAAACTGGCATGGCGCATCATATAAGTAAAAAGCCTGCCTTTTTTCAAAGCTTTTTTGGAAGCCGTCTGGCTTTCTTCCGAAACCGCCGCTTCAGTCTTACCCAGATCATGATACAACATTAGGATCTTCAAATCTTTGTCTTCCTCTTCAGGTAAACCAAGCTTTTCCACCTCCGCCATTGTCGCCTTCACATGATCCCAAACTGTTAACCCTTCGGCATGGACAATTCGCTTGATTCCTTTCTCCTCCATTTTGGCCTTTAGTTCTTCCGGGTTGTCCATAGCTTCAATTAAATCCTCATAGCCTTCCTGAATTTGGCGCGTAGACATTTGGTCAACAACTGCTTCAATGTTTTCCCGATTAGTTTCTAAACCCAATTCGACCAGCTCTTTCCTAGCCTGGGATTCTTTTTCTGCTTTTTCAATTTCGTCTGATTGTGATTCTTGGGGTGGGACCATAGAATTATTCGTTATATATTTGTTTAGTTTGAAAGTTTTCCAATATTTGGCGACTAGGAGTAAAGACTTCTTTGGGCAAGTCACCGAGCTCAAACCAACGCCACTTGGTAATTTCATCTGGTTCTTTAACCTGCGGCGAGCCGCTGAATTTCTCGCACAACCAGCCCAAAGTCACAAAATGAGCATCACTGACTATATTATTGGTGAGACTGATGAGATTCAAATTGTCACAATCAACTCGGAGACCCGTTTCTTCAAAGACCTCGCGGCAGGCAGCATCTCTCAATTTTTCGCCAAAATCGAGCTTGCCGCCGGGCATCGTCCAGGTTCCCTCGCCGTGGAGCTCTGAGCTAGCTTTATCAGAATCATCGTGCCGCCGGCCCAATAAGACCTTGTTTTCTTTTAGAATCATAACGCCGAAGCCGACGCTGGGTCGCTTAGTCATGTTACTTCCAGTTTAACCTGATCCGGTTCCGCCGCCAGTAAAGTGACCTTGTGATCTCGCCAGACAACTTCCGGTTTACTTTCATACGGTTTGGAAAGTTGATTTAGGACAACATCCTGGCTGCTTTCTTCCTCGTGCAGTTTCAGGTGAACGGTTATACCGCTGCCGGCCGGATAGCTGTCTTCGGCTCCCGGTGCCGCCGCAATTTCTTCGGTGACAATATCCGTCAGCTCGATTTTTAGCTCATCAACTTCAACCTGCTTTTTCTTGTAAGAAAGTTCTACCTGCATAATATGGCAAATTTATTATCACAACTACCTACGCCTTATAATAACACGATTCTGTTAAAGGATACCAAGAATTTCACAAACTCCAAATTACTGCTAATATAGACAATAGAGGCAAAGTGTGTTAGAATAGAGCGCTATGGCTAATGATGTCCAAACTAAGGAAAACATTAATCCCGCCCCACCCGTGAAATCCGATCTGGTGAGACGTGCTTTTGAATTTGCCAAATCAGCCCACCGCCAACAGAAAAGACGCACCGGTGATGACTTTATTGTCCATCCCCTGGAAGTCGCCAATATCCTTACCGAAATGCATATGGACGATGAGACTATTGCCGCGGCTATTTTGCACGACAGTGTTGAGGACACTGGAATATCATTGGCTGTCATCGAAAAAAAGTTTGGCAAAACTATCGCCAAGCTGGTTCAGGGCGTAACTAAATTAGATAAAATCTCTTTTGAAGGCGACCGGGAAGAATATTCTATTGAGAACCTACGCCGGATGTTTTTGGCTATGTCCGAAGATATCCGCGTTGTTATGATCAAGCTGGCGGATCGTCTCCACAACATGCGCAGTCTTGCCTACCTCCCCCATGACAAGCAGCAGCTGATCGCCCGGGAAACCCTGGAAATATTTTCCCCGATCGCTGATCGTCTGTGCATGGGCGAATTCAAGGGAATTCTGGAAGATCTGGCTTTTCCATACGTTTATCCTGAGGAATACAAATGGATCCGGGATCACCTGACCAGGGCGTATGCTGATCGCCGCCGCAATACGGATAAAGTCCAGAAACTATTGCGCCGAGAGTTGGGTGGTAAAAAAGTCAGATTGTTGGATGTTCACGGACGGGCCAAGCATCTTTATAGTCTTTACCGTAAACTCCTGCGCAATGATATGGACGTGACCAGAATTTATGACCTGGTGGCGGTCCGAGTGGTGGTGCCTGATATATCCGAATGTTACAAAGCCCTTGGGGTTATCCACCAGAAATGGAAACCATTGCCCGGAAGGATTAAGGACTACATTGCCACTCCCAAACCGAACGGTTATCGATCCCTGCACACTACGGTAATCAGCAACGTCAGAGACGAAATTGTCGAAATCCAGATCCGTACTCCCAAGATGCACGCCGAGGCAGAATTTGGAGTGGCTGCTCACTGGCACTACGAATACCAGGAAAGTACCTCACTTACTATGCGTAACAAAACCTGGCAATGGTTTTCCGCTTTCCAGCGCCGGAATCGCGGCAAAGGCTCTTTTAAGAATTTGCCCTGGATCAAGCAGGTTAATGAACTAAAAAAAGAAACCAGCCGCCCGGGAGATTTCCTGAAAAGTCTGCAAACCGATATCTTGCGAGATCGCATCATCGTCCTAACGCCAAAAGGACATATCCGCACCCTGCCAGCCGGCTCCACACCGGTTGATTTTGCCTACTCGATCCACACCGACATCGGGCACAGTTGCATTGCCTCCAAAATCAACAACGAATTGGTGCCCCTAAATACTAAAATCAGAAACGGCGACGTAGTTAAAATTATTACCAGCCGGGCGGCCAAAGGCCCTAAGCGTAAGTGGCTAGAATTTGTGGCAACGACTAACGCCCGTAACAAAATCACCTCCTGGTTCAGAAATATCGACCAAGCAGAGAACATTAAGTACGGCCGCGGAGTGCTCGAAGAAGCCCTGTCTGATCAATACGAGCTGTCTCTAAAAAAAGAAAAGAAAAATGTCGAGCAAATCGCCAAAAAGATAGGATACAACAAGCCGGAGGACATCTACAGCGCCATCGGCCGGGGCGAGATTACCGCTCACCAGGTTTTGGATTATCTTTTTCCGCAGCGCCGGAATGCCAAGCAGGAAGACCTGCGGGTATTACCAGGAAAGTCGCGCGAAATAATTATTGACGGCAAGGGTTACCGTATCAAAACCGCTAACTGCTGTAAACCTCAGGCTGGCGACCCGATCACAGGTGTACAGGAAAATTACCTCATAAACGTACACAAGCATGGCTGTCCAGTCCTTGGCAAAGTTCCGTCATCCAAACGCACCCAGGTTAAGTGGGCCGAGGATTTTGAACAGCGACACCGCCAGCTCCTCAAGATAGAAAGTTACTCACGATCCGGACTCTTGCGGGATGTCGCGGCTGTTTTTTCCAATCATAATATTCATGTTCTTAATTTCAGTATCGCCAGTGAGGATTATGATCTTAACCGCAGCCGGGCTAGTCTGCTGATAGAGCACGAAAATAAAAAAGAGCTTCTAGAAGCTCTGCGGGAAGTCAGAAAGATTGATGAAATTATTTCAATTGAGATAGAAAAATCTAGTCACCCAAAATCCGGCGGCTGATTTCCCTAATCTCATCATCCGAATAGCAATCAATAGAGATCCGGAAACCGCGCGGACGGCGACGGACACTAACCTGAGTTCCCAGGCCGTCACGAAGCTGCTCTTCCAGGTCTTTCAGATAAGGTTCCTCCTTAGGTCGGCCTTTAGTGGTGGGCTTTTTTCGTTTGGCTCGCTTGGCTGTTTCCCGGACAGTTATTTTCCCCCGGACGATTTCCTGAAAAAGGTTACGCTGGTCAGTAGAAGACTTCAGTCCGGCAATTTCTTTGGCGTGACCGACAGTTATCTGACCTGATGCCAGAGCGTCCTGGATTTCGTCTGGTAACTCCAGAAAACGCAGGGTATTTGCCACCACCTCTCGTGATTTCCCGACCCGCATCGCCACTCCTTCCTGGGTCAGCTTGAACTCCGAGATTAGCTTGCGATAAGCCTGTGCTTGTTCTATAGGGTTGAGATCATGGCGCTGGATATTTTCGATGACCGCCAACTCCAGCTTGTCCTGCTCTGTTGCTTCTTTTATAACCGCCGGGATTTCCTTCAACCCGGCTAGCTTAGCCGCTTTGACGCGCCTTTCCCCGGCAATCAGCTCGTATCCCCCATCAATCTGGGTCACTACCAAAGGCTGCAGTACACCGTGTTTGCGGATTGATTCGGTCAGGCTTTTTAATTCCTCTTTATCAAAATTACGCCGCGGCTGGTGCGGATTGGGAATGATTTTGTCGACCGGAATCTCGGAAACCATCGACTCCGTACCGGTCTGAACAGTACGAGACTGCGTTTTCGTGGGGATTAAGGCCTCCAGACCTCTCCCCAGAACTTGCTTGGGCATTTTAGTTTTCGTTCTTGAGAACCTCTTCGGCCAAACGCCGATAAGCTTTGGCTCCCTTTGACCACGGCTCATACTGGCGTATTGTCTGGCCGTGGCTAGGCGCCTCGGAAAGTTTTATATTGCGAGGAATGACTGAGTCAAAAACACGATTAGGAAAGTGCCGGTTCATTTCTTTGAGAACCTGAGCCGAAAGCTTGGTGCGACGATCGTGCATCGTAACAACTGCGCCCATGATTCTAAGCTCTTTATTGAGATTGTGCTGCACCAGCTGAATTGTCTCCAGGAGTTGCCCTAGTCCTTCCAGGGCATAATATTCGCTCTGTACCGGGATTACGACATCATCGGCCGTCACTAAGCCGTTAATGGTCAGAAGCCCCAAGGAAGGCGGACAATCAATCAAAATGTAATCAAAATTATTGCGAATTTCCAGTAAGCTCTCTCTGAGCAAGGATTCTCTCCCCTCAACGTTCACCAGCTCAACGTTAGCTGCTGCCAGTGCTGGCGTGGATGGTAATACCTGTAGATTTTCAACCTGGGTCGGTTGCACTGCATCCCGGGCTTTAACTTGGCCACTCAATACCTCGTACAGACCATGTGTTTCGGAAGTAGCCTTAACTCCCAGGCCGCTGGTAGCGTTACCCTGGGGATCAGCATCAATTATTAAGACGTATTTTTGTGACTCTGCTAAATAAGCCCCAAGATTGAGGGCGGTTGTAGTCTTGCCGACTCCTCCTTTCTGATTAACTAAAGCAATAATTTGAGCCATAAAAAACTTTCACGAGGTAACGTGTTCTTTCATCTTAATATAAATTCGGCTGATTGACAAGCCCTGATTTTTGGCTCATAATACACATCGAGTGGCCAGCCGGAGTGGCCCACCTACGCAAGGCTACGACCTGCCGGCAGGCAGGCGTGGTGAACTCAATTGGCAGACAATTAAACTCGGGGATGTGGCGGAATGGCATACGCGTGCGACTCAAAATCGCATGGTCTCACGACCGTGTGGGTTCAACTCCCACCATCCCCACCACTAAGTAAAACCGGCTTATGGCCGGTTTTAAGGTTTCCGACAATGGGCGTATAACGTTCGCTTGTATGCGACGTTTTGCACCGGTTTTATTGGTACTTGCTTTGAGTTTAGCAGTTTCGTCTCAATATTTGAAGGCGTTCAGTCGAGTACATTCGGAGGTGTAAAATGTGGGTGGAGTAAAAATGACATTCCGCTAAAATTTAAAAGAGTCATTTTTACGGAACCGCATACAAGCTGTTATACGAGAGTAATTTTAGCCCCGTCCTACTTCTCTGCAATTAACATAAATCGCTTAGAATTCGTTTTAATACCTCTATCCGAGATATTTTGCTTGATGAAGTCCTCCAATTTTTCAAAATCACCACGTTCCTGCCCAAAATTTGTAACGGTTGGAGTATGCTTTAAAAGGAAAATGAGATCCTCAGGTCTTTCATAATGCTCGGTAGCATCATATTCACGAGTTTCAACACGAGAAAAACCTGCGGATTTAAGACGCTTAACGTAATCTTTCATTAAGGTACCATCTTCGACACCATAACT
>Ga0180434_10006112_pt1 | contig 13943 bp, 22 predicted proteins | sample SS_ome_7_FD_132453 | JGI IMG/M metagenome (GOLD analysis project Ga0180434, IMG submission 132453) | Hypersaline lake sediment archaeal communities from the Salton Sea, California, USA - SS_1_D_2 metaG | ecosystem: Environmental > Aquatic > Non-marine Saline and Alkaline > Hypersaline >... | reverse complement strand
TCACCCAGCCGAAGCGTGACCGAACCGCTGCCCAGTTTCACAGCCATGTCCGTAGAGCCTCTTCTGTCAGGACGTGATGATGTAGAGGGTGTCGCTCGCGGGCGTGATCGCATCGTACGCCGATTGCGTCAGGCTCACGATCTTCACGAAGCCCTCGGCCCCCGGCACGACGCCAGCGGTGCCGTCGAGCTTGCCGACGTACATCACGCCATCGGCAGCGTTCACCGCCGGCTCACCGGGCCGCAGTTCGCCCGTCGCAGGAGCATCGCCCGTCGTTGTCGAGCGACGAAGCCGCACGCGGGCACCAGAGATATTCGGATCGACGAAGCCCATCAGTTTTCTCCTGCTTCAATCTCAGAGACATCGACCGTACGCAACCCCACGACGGGCTTGCCGGATTGTATCGAGAGCAGCAACCTTGTTTGATCGCTCACCGCATCTGCGATCTCGCGTTGAGTCTCGCGGACCTCCCGCAGCGTCAGGCGATGCTCGTCCAGAAGCGGGATCAAAAGATCCTGACGAATGAACCACGCGAGACCGACGGCAACGAGCGTGGAAAAACCGTACTTCGCGAGTAGTTCCATGAGCGTCTCTTTTGCGTCCACAGTCATCGCATCAACTCCTGTTGCCAGACCAAGATTCGCACTCGATTCATTCGTCTGTCGAGCCACCACTCCAGGATCAGCTGCACGACGATTGAGGCGATCGCCTGGAGCACAAGCGTCCAAAAGATCCCGTACTCCTCGACCTCCTTGCCGCTGACGACTTGGTAGCCCCTTTTGACACTGGAGATCACCTGCTGCTTCACGATTTCCCGCTGCTTCGGATCGACCGCGTGAGTGAACGCTTCGCCCTCCCAGTGTTGCACGGCAAGCTCAGTGAAATCGTCGATGACCTGACGGCCGACCAGATGCCGCCGGATGCCGACGTTTCGCCAGACCCAGAGCTTGAGGTCAGCAACCTTCACAGCTTGCACTCCGGGCAGGGGACCGTGACAGCCGGATGCACAACGGCACGCTCTCCAGTGCCACCACACTCCGGGCAGTCGAAGACCATGATCCCGTCGCCGCTCTTGACCTTTCCTGTGCCGTCGCAGTTTTCGCACCGCCCGTCGCTCGGGCCTGGGGCCGGGGCCGGCGGAGCAGACTGCCCAGAGACCAGCATCCTGGCCGCCTCGGTCGCGAGGTCTGCCGAGACGGTCGAGTCGTCGGGGAGGCTTGCCACGCAGCCCGCAAAGACGATCAGCATGATCACGAGCCATCGCATCAGATGATCCCCTTGAGCCAATCTTCTGGGAGCGTTGTCGCCTTGAATCCCGAGAACCCGGCGAGCGAGTAGGAGTCACCGCCGCGGCACATACCGTCGATCACTTCAGCATCGACCCAGCCGCTCGACTTCTGGAACGCCTCGGGCAACCGCTCGTCGACCGTCCCTGAATAGCAGTTGCCCCACGAGTTAGGAACCAAGATCGCCGGGCGATCCCAGCGAACCGCGCAGCCCATCATGCAGTGCGCCCATCGTCCAGACGGCGAAAGCCAGCCGCCGCCGAGCGAGCCGCGGTCGACGAACCGCATCGAGAACCCACGCATCGAGCAGATCGCGACGGGATAGCCGTTCGAGATCGCTTTGGCGCAGTCGTCAAACGACCTGACGAGCGTGACCTCAGAGCACCGCTGCTGCTTCGCGTAGGGCTCCAGTTCGTCGGGCATCCCTTCCCGGCCCCACGTCTTCTCCTGGGTGCCCGTGAACTGTCGATCAAACCGGACACTTCCGTACTGCTGCCCGTAATGCAGCGTGCCCCAATCCCTGACCGCCTTGGCGGCATGGAATCCGGTCGACCCGTCGCCGCCCCGATTGACTGATTGACCGCGGGCCTCGACTCGACTCACGCCGTACACCGACGCCTCGATCGTGCGCCCGCCCCAGACTTCGGGCTGCTTGCGGAGGACAATGTCGCACGCGGCGAGGATGTCGACCGACATCGCGAACCCCCAGCCGACGCAACTGCCGATTGGCTGGCTGCCACGCTTCCACGACGGGAAGCACTTGAGCAATGCCCGCTCTAGATGCACGTCGGTCTCGGCGGCCTGGAGGTCAGGCCCGGCCTCGGCCAGCGTCGGATGCGGCAGACTCGCCACAAACTCCGCGGCCCCGGCGGGGTCGGGCGTGTAGCCGAACAGCGGCAGGAATGCCTCGCCGGCCATGCGTCACCCCCCGTTGAGACCCGCCCACGCAACGGCCCTCGCGAAAGCCGCGTAACGGTCTCGCACGTCTCGCGTGACCGGAATATCATCCTTGCCGACAGCCTCACCGTAGGCGTCCTCCAGGGCTTTCCTGAGAGGCTCGTTGCTGCCCGGCTCATGTTGCCCGATTCGACGCCATGCGATGTCGAGAGCCAAGGCGGTAAAAGCCTGCAGGCTCCGGGTGTCCGTGAACGCAGCCTCGCGAGCCGTGGCGTCGCCGGCCACCACGATCGCCGCCTTGTTCCAAGTCGCGGCCCACAGCATCCGGTCGCCGAGAGGAAGCGACTTGAGGGCGGCTGCTACAGGGGAAACGATCGCTTTCATCTCGGCATCAGGCTCCTCAACCTCGATCGTCGCGGGCGGAGCGATTGGCACCGTCGGGATCGGCACGACTCCCCACGCCGCGGCCACAATCAACGCTGCGGCGGCGAGCCGGCCGACGACTGTGGCGTGAGCTTTGGCGGCTGCGATTCCCTGTTCGACAAGGCCAGCCACCAAACGCCAGTAGGGCGCGACCAAGATCGCCACGGCCGCCCCGACTGCGAGGATGCGTAGGAGTGTTTCACGGTCCATCACTTCACGCCTGCAAGCCCGAGACAGAACCGAATGAGCCGCTCGCCTTCGTCGGTCTTCGCAACATCTGCGAGATGCTGGACGAGCTCGTCATCGACCTTCGCGTCCGTTTTGCTCGCCAGCCACTCGGCAGCCTCGCCGACGACGAGACCCTTTTCGTAAGGGTCCGGAGTGCCCAGAAACTTCTGCCCGTACTGAAGCAGCGGGCTCCACGTCTGCAAGAGGCGGATCGCCTGCCAGATGTTTAGGCTGCTGCCGTACTGGGCCTCTTCGGCCGAGGTCATTTCGTAGGCGGGCATGGCGGGGCTCCGGGGATGCTACTCCTCCGGTTTACCATCCGCGTCGCCGGAACTTGCAGTCGGGTAGTTGATTGTGTCGTTCAGGTGATCGTAAAGCAGGTTCCATGCGTCGGCTGCTTCTTCTCTCGCCTCGCGAAGGTCGAGCCGAAACGGCTGCTTGAAACTTTCTTCCCGCCCTTGGATCATCTTGCCGTCGCCGGTTGTCATGTAGACGTACGCATACTGCCGCCCGTATTCGAGGACGATCCTTCGCTCGACGTAGTCAGGCAGACTCTTCACCACTCAGCCTCGTCATCCAAGAGATCGCGAGCCTCATCGGGAGTCGCCAGCCGGCATAACCGAAACGGCTCAGGCTTCACAACCCGACGCTCGGCCCAATCGTGCGGGGTCCATGATGCCTGCACTACCGTGACTCGCTCCGCGACCATCGGGGCGAGGTCAAGGCTTGCCTCGCTGGCGGCGAGTTCATTCTCGTCAGGATCGAGCAACCGTTCTGAACGGCTCGGCTTGTATCGTCGCTTGCGGTCGTTGCGGGGGAGCAAGCCCCAGGCAACCCGGAGCCGAACGAGTTGATGAACCGAGATTGTCCAATGCTGGCAGATCGCACCCATCGGAAGGTACGAGTCCCACTGCACCCGCAGCGTCGCCGCGTCAATCGCCGCCGTGTTGCCCGCCATCGGTTGGCACCCAGAAGGAGATGCACCGTGAACTCGGGTTGAGCCCGAGACGGTAGTGCTCGTCATTCCACAGTCTGCCCCCTTCTGCAATCGACCGATGAAAAACGCAGTGCTCGCAATCATGCCCGCCGTACTTGCCCGCGAGATACGAATCGGCTCGGTAGACCGCGAGTTGCCCGAACGCTGAGTTGAACTCGACGGGCGGCGAGCCTACCGCCGGCATCCAATGGTGAAACCACTGCTGGTCACGTCGCTGCCAGTGATTCAATCGAGCGGCGAAGGCGTCATACTGAGCCGCGAACGGCGTGCCGCCGACGTTCATCTCGCACCACGAGTAGCTCGCCAGCCCATACCACGAGTGATCGAGAGCCATCCACGCGATCGAGGTCATCACGCCGTCGATCGACCATCCGCCCCAGGGATCGGTGTCGAACACAATCACGTAATCGACCGGGTCGCGATGCCGCACCCAGTGCTGGCACTGCTCGCGGTACTCCGCGAGGGCGACCGTCCGATCCCGCTCAATCGTGTGGCTCAGATGCGGACGATGGTTGATGTTCAGCGACACGCTCCGCTGGCCGTGGTCGCTCCACTTCTTCAGAACCTCCTTTGTCCCGTCCTTTGAGTCATTCTCGAAGACAAACACCGACCACGACTTGAAGCGGGCTCCGGTTCGCTCCACGAGATCCAGCGTTCGCGGCAGCCATGGCATCGCGTTGCGACAGATCGCCACGAACGCGACGCGAGCCTCGGCGGCGAACGTCCTGCCGAGCTCGACCTTGCGGGCGTAGTCCTCAGCGAACTCCGGGTCGGGCGGCAGCAGCACATCGGGGGCGTGCCGCTCGACTTCATCAATCGTGATCTGCACGGTCGGCCCTCCGCACTTCCCGCCACCCTGCCGGGCGAGCCGTCTGGATGTCGTCTGCCGTCACCGCGACCCGGTGATGCTCCGCGTGCCACTCAGCACTCGGCACATGCGTGCCCTTCTCCGCTCCGATGTTCTGCACGCGGCTCACCGTCGGGAACGCTTCGTACCGCCCGGCCCGCAGGGCGTGGTTCACGACCACATCCCACGATGTCACCTCGTCACCTGTTTCCTCGTCAGGGCGAACCCAACCGAGGTGAAGCCCGAGCCAGCGATCCTTCCAGACACCCCAGCCCCAGGGCGTGAACCACCGCCGCAGCCCGCACTCGTCGAGGCAGCCGTTGCTCACCCGCTGATACCCGCTGACGTTCATCACGGCGGGATCGTCGCGGTAGTGATCGCGAGCCCAAGCGAACCACCGCAGGCAGTCCCGCGTCGGCACGGTGTCATCCTCGAAGTGAATGTGAAACTCGCTGCCCATCTCGTTGAACCCATACGCGAGAGCCTGCCGGATCGCCCGGTTGCAGCCGATCCGCTCGGGGTACTCGCCGTGCTTGAACCCGTAGCGGGCAGCGAGGGCGGCCGAGTGTGCCGACGCCTCCGAGGGGTCAATCAGCACCATCACGCGGCACGACTCGATCCCGTCGCAACTCCGCAACGCAGCGAGCGTCTGCTCCAGATACGCCGGGCGGTTGTAGGCCGAGACGGTGATGTTCACGAGTTGCGGAGCTCCTCGGCCAGCATCGCGAACCGCTTGTTGCCGTCGGTGTGCATCTCCGCGTCAGCGTCCAGGCTCGCGCCTTCGTAGGCGTCAAGGTGCCCGGCAGTGCGGAGCGTATGCAACGGCGTGCCCTCGATCTCGGCGGTGCCCGAGAGTTGATGCGAGTCGAGCGGCAGCGATTCGATGTAGCGGATCGTGTCCTGCATCTGCTCGCGGGTCTCACCGGGAAGGCCCACGGTGAACGTGCCGTGCACCGTCATGCCCAGCCGCTTGAGTTCATGCACAACCTCGCGGGCGTACTCCAGATCGAGATGCTTGTTCACGATCTTGTCGACGACGTACTGGTTGCCGCTTTCGAACCCGAGCTTCACGCCGAAGCAGCCGGCCTCCTTCATCAGCGACCACGTTTCCATCTTGCTCGTGTCGGCCCGGCACATCGCCGACCACGGCACGCCGACTCGCGTCATCACTTCGCACATCTTCACGACGTGTGAGTTGCCGAGGTTGAACGTGTCGTCGTCGAAGTAGATGCTCTTGAACCCGTACTCCCTGACCAAACCTGTCAGGTAGGGCTCCATGTACTCGGGCGAGTAGTGGCGAACCTTTCGCACGTTCGTGCCATCGGGATCGTTGCCCGTCATCGCAGCGGGCCACACGCAAAAGCAACATTTGTAGGGGCATCCCCGGCTCGACCAGACGTGAGCGTGCGGGTACTGCTGCCCGATCGGGTTGTAGTCGAAGTATCGGTGGGCGATCTCCGCATCCATCCACGGCGGCGGTGCCGCGTTCATCTCCGCGAGCGTGAGCAGATCGAAGTCGATCACGCCGCTCGCCCCCTCGATCACCTTGACCGCGTTCTTTTCGTACTCGCCGCGAAGGCAGGCGTGAACCGGAAGCGTCGAGAGGATCTCGTCGCTCTTGGTGGTCGTGATCGGACCAGCAATCACGATCTTCGCCGCCGGCAGCACCTCGTGGATCTTCTTCACGACCTCGGCGTCGTGCGGCCAACTGGGAGTCGCGGTCTCAATCAGCACGATGTCGGGCCGCTCGGCCTGGAGGTAGTCGAGGTAGGCCTGGTAGGTCTCCCGCAGGGCGATCGAATCACGAAACCGGATCTCGGCAGTTGTGTTCGCCGCTGCGTAGGTCGCCGCGTAGCCCAGGAAAAATGGATACGGGAGGTAGCCGCCGAACTTGAACTCGCCGGGCATGGCATTCGCCGGCATCGTGAACGGCCACCGCGAGCCGGCACGGACTCCGCAGCGGAGATACTCATCAGAGACATCCCACCAGGGCGGATTGGAGAACAGCACCTTCATCGAATGTCTCCTGCGTTCTGGAACCAAACCGCTTCGTCTCGCGTCCCGTCAGGCCGCACCGTCGCGAACACGGCCCGCGTGCTCTCGGCATGAATGCCCTGCATCGCCCAGCCCAAGAACGTCTCGGGATGGAAGATGCCGCCCGCGTCGATGTACTCATCGAGCCGGTCGAGCCGCATGAAATAGCGTCGCATCGCCGTCAACTCGCCGAAGGCGAATCGGTCGTTGAACCCGTACCAGTTGCAAAACGTCGGCACCCGCCAGCCCTTACCCTCGAACGGCTCAGGCGGCACGCTGAACTCGATGTCTGGCCGGCACCGCACGATCACATCCGCTGCAATGCCGCTCGCCTCGAAGACCTGCCAGACACGGCGCAAGCCCCAGAGTTGCTTCAGCACCCGCTGCACGCCGTGGCAGCCGCGGCCGATCTGCACCGAATACTCCCGTCGCTCTGGCATTTCGTACTGCGGCTCGATCACCGTCACCGCCGGCCGAAACAGAAACGCTTTCTCAGCGTCATCGTCGGCGACCGCGTGGACCACGAAGGTCGCGTCGGGATAGATGTCGCGGATACCGGCGGCACACTGGTCGGCGGTTCGCATCTGCCCGCTGATCAGCACCGCCGTCTTCATCGACGCACCCAGATCGAGGCACCGTTGCGGCAGTAGGCACTGCTCCAGACGCAGGCCCAACTCGACCGCAGGTTGAGCTCCTCGTGCACGCGAGCACACTTGTATGCCCGGAATACATCGTCGAGCATCAGCACCCGAACGCGATCCTTGAGCAGCCGATAATCGTCATAGCCGCAGAACTCGCACCCGTCGATCAACGCGGCATCCCACGTTTCATCGGTCAGCGATTCGAGATAACCGGGGCCGTCGTGCTGCGCGCCCCACCACGACTTCACGACTTCTTCGCTGTAGGGAAGGCGGTTGTAGGGAGAGTTCCACGCTTCGGGGAAACTCTGCGGCGTCATCTCCGCACGACTGACGCTGCGGCTGCAGACTGTTTCGACCCAATCGCGGCCGGCAACGAGCTTCTGAAGTTGCTCGAAGCGATGGCGGTTCGGCTCCACGCAGGTCAGCCGTCGCTCTGGCATCGGCTCCAAGGCGTGCAGAAGAACCGTCGTCGACCCGGTCCCGTCCCACGAGCCGATCTCGATCACGCTCTGGACCCGGAATGCCGCGACCGTCCGAGCGATCGCCCTGCCGAACTCGTCATCCATCGTGATCTCAGGCATGACCTATCCTCACGGTTGTGCGGCCCTCTGTGCTGTAGCTCTTCTCCACGACCAGCCGGGCGACCTGGGCATCGTCGTGCCACGCGATCCCGGTCAACGCGTCGAGCACCGCCTTCGCGGCGTTGTCGACATCGGCCCGCGGCAAGCGGGGAGCGGTGGCCTTGACCTCGCCGCGGCGCAGGTGCGACTTGGGCCGACCGAACACCAGATCAATCACCACGCCGACCGGCTCTGAGGCCGGGGTGCAGCCCGCTCGTTTCGCCGCGGCGGCCAGCCCCGCCCGGTAGGCATGGACCGGGTGAGCCTTGGGGACATACGCCCTGCCGTAGCCGCCAACGGTAGAGACTCGCGGACGGGGCTGCGGCACGGGATCGCCCGGCAGACTGAACGAAATCGCCATGCGGCGAGCATCGCCATTCTGTCAAGCCGGCGGAGCGTACGCCTCGCCGAACTCTCTGAGTACTCGCTCTGCGGTCTCCTCGGGCGTCTCGACTCTGAGCTTGGCAAGGCGACGCTGAAACAGCTCTTCCTTGAGCCGCTCAATCTCGGCGGGCGTCGGGTCGCGAGATCTTCGCTCGGTGCCGTCGTCAATGCCGACGGGCTTCTTCCGGGCAGCCCGGCGCTTCCCTAAACCGTGCCGGGTTGCCACGCAATAGAGCGTCTGGAGCGGCACGCCCAGACGGTCAGCCACCTCCTGCGTTCGCAGGCTTCGGTCTTCCCAGAGCTCGACCAGTTGTGCGATGTCCATTGCATCCTCCGAAAGCAATGGCCGGGCCGGGGAGTGCCCGGCCCGGCCGCAGGGTCAGTCGTTCGCCATCGGCATGATCACGGTGCGGCAGTGGTCGACGCATCGCAGCACAATCGCCGACTGCGAATCCAACGCTTCGACACGCACGGTCTCTGCTGCATCGAACGAACCGCAGCCGAGCCACTCCGCAGCGAACCGCGGATCGAGACGGACGCTGACCGAGTGCCCGGCCTCGACCGCGTCGCAGTGAACGCGGGCTTGCCCGGTCTCCGCAGCCTCCGACGAAAGGTCAAACCCGTCAGGTGTGACCGAGAGCGTGATCGCCTTCGAGCTATCGCTGGTGCAGATGCTCGCCATGCGGATCGCGTGCAGCAAGTCGCCGACGATCGCCGTACTCGCCGGCACCTCGTGCGACTTGTCGACATCCCGCCACCGAGGAAACCGCCCTTCAGTCAGGCGAGCGTGCAGCGTCGTGCCCTTGACCGCGATGCCGTCATCGTAGGAGCCGACGGTCGCCACCAGTTCGCTGTCGGTTGCCAGCAGCTGAACCGCCTCAGCGGTCGCAGCCAGCCGCACCAACGCCGCGATCGCCCTGGAAGGAACCAAGGTCTGCGAGTCGTCGAGATCCTGGCTCGACACCTCAGCCGCCGAGATCGCCATTCGCCGGCCGTCGGTCGCGACGAACGAGATGACCCCGGCCTCAGAGTCGGCATCGCCTCGCTCGAACTCGACGCACACGGCACCAAGGGCGTACCGGCTGCTCTCATTGTCGACCGCGTAGCGGACAGCATTGACGAGGCTGACGAACTGATCCGCCGGCAGCCGGCCGATGCTGCGGCCCTCGGTCGCGGGAGCCGGCGGGAACTCCTCGGCCGGCTCGGTCGGCAGCACCCACTCGCCGCCGCGAGCAGCGATCCGGCAGCGACTTTTGTCGAGCCCGATCGTCACCGCGTCGCTCGGGTGCAACGTCGAGACGATCGCCTTGAGCCGAGCGAACGGCAGCAGCACCGGCTCGCCGGTCGCCTCGGGCAGCGGCGAAGCGATCCGCAACTCAAGGTCGGTGCCGACGAGCAGCCCGTTGCCCAGCATGACGTTCTGCAGGACGGGCTTCGGGCTGCGAGCCTGCACCGCGGGCTCAACTTCTCGGATGGCCCGAGCCAGGGCGGCGGCGTTGATAGTTGTCCCACCGGGCTTTCGGCGGGTCTTCGGGGCTTTGGTAGGGGCGGGAGCCGTTGCGGTTGCGGTCATCTGTCGAGTCCTTTCTCGGGAGGTGCCTGCCGGCCAGCAGGCCCAGCAGGAAGGTCAGTCCGTTCACAATCACGCCCACGCTGATCAGCGTGAGTTGCTCGGTGGTCACGAGGCACCGCCTTTCTGAGGCCCGTAGGCGATCCGGCGGTACATCTCGGTCTCGTGTTCTGCGATCTCGCGGAGACGCGTCTGGCGTGCGTTCTCGCGGCAGACGCGGCGGAGGGCATCGGCAGCCCACCCGAGGAGCGTCTGCGTCTGAGAATCGACGTGAGGGCTCCAGGCGTGGATCGCCAGTGCGTCGGCGAGTTTCAGCGGGGCCGGCGGCTCGAAATCTTTCATCGTTGAACTCCTGTCGGCCTGAGCGTCCTAGCGACTCCGGGCTCCCACTGCACCGCCCCGGCCCTCCTGAGAGCCCGGAGATGCGTCATCACGGCATTGGGGCTCGTCCACCCAAAATGCCGCATCAGTTCCCGCACGCTTGTGCAGTACCCGTGCCGATCATGAAATCTCGCGATCTCGTCAAGTACCTGTCGCTGACGCTTCGTCAGGTCCGGGCGGTCCATCGCCGTCGTGGTCACGTCGAATCCTCCTGTGTTCGCGGAGCCGTGGGGGCGGTCCCATACCGCCCCCATCGGTCTCCGCATTGATAACTCCATTGGTATCTAACTGAATACCAATGGAGTTAATTGCAATGTGTTCCATATGCTGGCGCGGTTTGTTCCGGACGGGGGCGCGGTTTGTTCCGGACGGGGGCGCGCTTGTACCCGCCCTCCGGTGCGCTTGTACCCGCCCTCCGGGTACAAGTGTTCCCACCTCCGGTGCGCTACTGTTCCGTACGGGGGCGCGGTTTGGGACAACGTAGACCGACGAGCGGCCAGGGCCGCCGCCCCGGACGAGCTCGATCACGCCCTCCTCGACGAGCTCATTGATGCCCCTCTGTACAGTCGAGGGGGCCGAGCCCATCTGCCGGGCGATCTGGCGGACGCTGACGAATATCTCGCCCGTCGACCAGTTCGCCTTCCGGTGGACCCAGAGAGCCATTCTGAGCCCCTGAGCCCCCAGCCTGACGAAGCAGCCCGCCTCCCAGAGCAGTTCCCACCGCCGCCGCAACTCACCCTGCGGGTTCTGCCGGGTTCTGGTCCGGTTCGGCATCAGATACGCCCCCAATCCTGGCTGGCGGGATCGTGCCGCTGGAACTCCACGAAGGGCTCAATGACGGGCTCCGGGGGCTCGGCATCCTCGAACCGCTGGTACTTGCCGAAAAACCACAACTGCACGTCGGACATCTGCCCCTGCCGCAGTTTCTTGCACCTCCACTCGATCTTCAGTTCGTCGTCGCCGCCCTGCTCGTTGAGCCGGTAGCCGAACAGGAAGTTATCGCAATCGAAATCAATCTGGTTGCTGCCCTTGCCGATGTTGCCGATCTCGGTGTTCTCGTCGCACCCTTTAGCGATGTTCGTCACCAGCAGCGTCGCGATGTTCCGAGAGGTCGTCAGTTCTCGGAGCTTCAGCAACACGTCGTTGATCTCTCCGGTCTTGTCTTGGTAGTGCCGCGTCGACTGCACCAGTTGCAGGTAGTCGACAATAAGCAGAGTCGGCTTATCCTTGGCAACCGACTGCTCGATCTTGTCGACGATCAGCGGAGCCTCGACGAGTTTGAGCCGGCTGCCGACAACCTTGGCGAGACTGTCGGCGATCAGCCCCGCGGGCTCTGTCTTGCGGATCACGTCCTGCAGCGTCAGCCCTTCCTCCCGCCCGCCGAAGCAGGTGATCGCCCGCGATGCCAGGGCCGCCCTGGTCATCTCGCCGAGGCACCACGTCGCGACCATCTCCGGGTTGTTCTCCAGACAGTCGATCGCCAACTGCAACGCGAGGGCCGACTTGCCGATGCCGGGGGCTGCGGCGATGGCGGTCATCTGCCCGAGTGGTAAGCCGCCGTCGAACAACCTGTTGAGCGACTCGATCGCTGTCTTGATCGCGGGCGTCTCTTCTTGATCCCGCCATGCCTGGATCGCGTCGAGCAGGGTCGGCGTTGCCGTCTCTTCGCTGGCGTCGGCGACCGGCATCGCCTCCTCGGCCTGCCCCAGCACCGGCAGCCGCGGTCGCTTCCACGCGTTGGCGATCTGTCGCGGGCAGTCTTCGAGGTCTTCCGACCGAAGCCCGACGCGACGCATCCGCTCCATGATCGTCGAGACCGTCTCCTGAACCCCCCATCCGCGAGCCGCCATGTCGCAAGCGACAGTGAACATCGTCTGCCGCCGGCCGGCGGGAAGCGTGAACCCTTCCTCCAAAAACCTCCTCGTCAGGTCGCTCATGCTCTTAGGCGAAACGACCACCGATTGCGTCGCCTGCTTCGCGAACCTCGACAGCGGATAGACTCGCGTGCCGTCGCTGTCCTTGAGGACCGCGAGGGGTCGCTGCTCGTGCTTCCAGTTGACGAAGCCGGGCAGCCGCATGATCCGCGGCCAATCGCAGATCGACTGATCGCTGCCGAGGGCCGAGGCGATCGCCTTCATGCGGTCATGCCACGCGTCGGGATCGGTCATCGGCTCGTCGAGCCGCCACCATGCGTGAACGCCGCCGCCGCTTTCGAGGATCGCGGTCGGCCAGGGCAGACCGGCGGCCTTGATCCGGGCGTAGGCGTCTTCGAGGATCACGCCACCGTCGAAGTCAGCAAACAAGCAGCGAGCCAGAGCGACGCCTTCGGCCTGACTCTGACCCTTCGCCTTTCTCGGGTTTGCCCCGAAGTATGTGTGGATGCGTTGCTGCTCAGTATTCAGGCCGTGCAGCCACTCGACGATGTCGGGGATCTCGGCCAGCGTCGACCACCGCCGGCCGGCAGATGGCGGGAGCGGGCGGAACTCGATCACATCTTCGGGCTCGAAGATGCAGCCGAGAAAATCAATGCACTGGTCTAGAGCGTCCATGCTCGGCCTTCCTAAAAGACGTTATCAACCAAACAAAACCGAACACGAGACTTGTCGACCGTGTAGAAATCGCAGTGCCGTCTTTGTATAGGGTCAAACAGCGTTTCGGTTCCCCAGTACGCTCGCGTGTATCCGTAGACGACTGCCGCAAACTTGCGAGTCTGATCCTCGATGACGTACATCAACACGGGCCTCGCCGACTTTGCGTTTTCCTTGTAAACCTCATCAACGATCACCGTCTCATACGGGTAATCATCTCGGCATGTCCATGAGATGTTGGTGCGAACCTTGTGCTCAACTCTCGCCTGCAGCATGAGGTCGCCGTCGTCGGCGTATTCGTGCCGAGACCATATATCCGGTCGAACTAACTCTGGAGGCAGCCACAGATCGACCCCCTTCGATCTTGCTCTGGATGCAAACGAGTTGACTGCCTCGCGGCTCGCGGACAGGTCGCGAATGAATGCGTCGTCTGTCTTCATCTCGCTCCTCCTGAGCTAGACCAGTGCCGGTGTCCTCGGCGTCTTCGTCCGCAACTGCGACCAATCGCAGTACGCCTGCTCGAACAGAGCCGGCGACCGATGCCCCAGATGCAGACGGCCGCTGCCGGCTTGTTCCATCTCGCAGTGAGTCGCCCCCGATCGCCGCAACCATTTGGACGTGCCGCCGATGCCCAGTTCGTCGAGCAGTTCCCGCATGATCCGACTCGCCTGCCGAAGCCCGCAGGCCCATCCGAGGATCGTGCCGTCGGGCGATCCCGCGAGCATTGCGTCGATCGCATCGAGGCAGGCGGGCGTGAGCAACCGAACCAGCGGCTCGCCCGTCTTCGCCTGCGTCCACGCGAGCGAGTCGCCGTCGATGTGCTCGCGGCGAAACGAAAACAGATCGCCCATGCGGGCACCGCATTCGTAGCCCAGCAAGACCCACGCCCGCAGGAACTGCCCGCGATCGGCACCGCTGCGGAGCCGGCTGCCGTCGTGCTTGCGGGTCGCCTCGACCAGCGTCTTGAGTTGTGGCACCGTCCACGCCTTCGTGGGCTTTCGCCGGGCTCGCAGTTTGCCGATGCCGCGCGGCGCTTCCTCGACCCGC
>Ga0180434_10006111_pt1 | contig 13943 bp, 17 predicted proteins | sample SS_ome_7_FD_132453 | JGI IMG/M metagenome (GOLD analysis project Ga0180434, IMG submission 132453) | Hypersaline lake sediment archaeal communities from the Salton Sea, California, USA - SS_1_D_2 metaG | ecosystem: Environmental > Aquatic > Non-marine Saline and Alkaline > Hypersaline >... | reverse complement strand
CGTCGCGCCCCGCCGCGCAGGCGAGAGCGAGAGCGACGGCGAAGCCGACGCGCCGGCCTACTGGATCGGATTCGACACCGGCCGGCCGCCCGGGCCCGAGCAGCTCGCCCGGGACGAGATGATCCCCGGACACGCCGTCACGCTCGCCGATGGGCGAAGCTGGCACGTGCCGATCATCCGGGACGCCGCCGGCGCCTGCGGGCTGCCGATGCGATACGGCCTGGACCCGCAGAGCGGCCGGCCGGCCGCGACGCTCGGCGACGAGCACCTGCGGCTCTGGGACGCCGCGCTGGGCGTGCTGGCCGCGCTCGCCGACGCCGAGGAGAACGACGACGGGCAGATCGTCCTCGGCCTCGGAATGTCAGAGGCCGACGCGATGAGGCTCGCCGCCGACGTGATCGGACTGAACTACCACGCATCCCTCGCCGAGCTGCTCGCCGTTGGAGCCCTCGACGGGCCGGGCATCTTCAACGTCTGCCGCGCCATGAGCGACTTCGACGGGCTCGTGGCGCTGCTGGACGCCGAGGCAAAAAAAAAATCGACGCCCGACGGGCAGACTATGAGCTCTGGCGAAGAGGGCTCAGACCGGACTACCGGCCGACGGCGGCCGACGTCCACCACGCGGTGATCGACGATGGCTGATGTCGTATTCACGCTCGACGGCGAAGAGGCCCGGGCCGTCCAGGCCTTCATGAAGCTGACCGACGCCGAGAAAAAGGCCGAGATCCAGGCCAAGAAGATCGGCGTCGCCGCCCAGCGCGCGGGGCAAAAGCAGATGGCCGTCGGACGGCAGGTCACCGCGGGGCTCAAGTCCATGGCGATGAGCTACCTGTCCGTCGGGGCCGGGATCACCGCCGTCGTCTCCGCGCTGAAGGAGGCCATCCGCCTCGACCGCCAGTTCCGACAGGGACGCGCCGAGCGGATCACCGCCGCCGAGGGGGCCCTCCAGCGACTGGCGCAGCTGCCCGGGCCGCCCAGCCAGCTCGCCGCCGACGTCGCCGCCGCCAAGAAGACCGCCACCGCCGCCGGCGTGCCCCTCCAGCAGGCCGCCCAGCTGCAGTTCGCGCTCGGCAGCCAGGGGCAGCGCCGCAACCGCCAGCTGTTCGCCCGGGCGTTCAGCCTCGTCGACGTCCAGGCCGGCGAGACGCCCGCACAGCTCGTCGAGGGCGTCAGCACGCTCCAGAGGGCCATGGGACGCGACCGGACCGGCAACGCCCGGCAGATCCTCAACATGATCTCCGCCGCCAGCGGCGGGCGGGCCGGGACGGCCTTCGAGGGAACCAAGGTCGGCATGACGCAGATCGCCGAGGCCGCCATGAAGCCCGCCTTCTCCGCCGCACAGCGCGGCGAGAGCCTCGCCGGGCTGCTGGCGACCGTCGCGGCCGTCACCAACGTCTCGGAAAGCGCCGCGACGGCCGGGACCGACGTGAGGGCCTTCTTCGCCGCCGCCGGAAAGGGCGGCCTGCCCGGCGTCGGCGGACTCGACATCGCCCGCCGCCTCGAGGCCAGGGGGCTCGACGAGCGGCGGCTGCGACGCATCCTGCCCAAACGCGCGTTCGAGGGATACAAGGCCATCCTCTCCCAGCGGGAGGCGATCGCCGCCGGGGCCGCGCAGATCACCGCCGAGGGCGCCGTCGCCGGGCCGGGCGACCTGTTCGCCCGCCAGATCGCCGCCCGGGGGGCCATCCCCGAACTGCGGGCCGCCGAGGCCAGACGCCGCGCCGACCGGCCCGGGCTGACCGCCGCCGGCGTCGAGATGCTCGAGTTCGAGACCGCAGAGAAGCAGCTGCTGCACGGCATCCGCGGCGAGGGCGGGTCGGCCGTCCGGCGCTTCGCCGCCGGCATCGCCGGGCAGTGGACCGATCCGGCCTACGCCGGGCCGCTGATCCAGGACATCATCGCCGCCAGCCCGCTGGGCGACTACATCCGCCAGATCGCCGAGAACACCGCCCGACAGGCGGCCGACAGAAACGCGCACGTCGAAGGGGGGCCGTGACGATGGCCACCAGCGAGATCGGCGGCCGCAGCTTCGACGCGATGACCGGACGGCCCGTCGCGCCGGCGCCGAGGATACAGACGATCGACCACGCCGGCGAAGACTACGCCGCCACGCGAGACCTCGGCGACAAGGCGCCCGCCGTCGAGATCCGCACCGGAAAGATCGTCGCCAACGTCGCCGCCGCCGATACCGAGATCGACGCCTGCCTGGCGCTGATCGGGACGTCCGTGACCGTCAGCGACCGATACGGCGCCGACCACAGCGGATGCAAGGTGATCGACTTCCGCCCGTGGCTGGAGGCGATCGTCCACGAGGGCAGCAACAAGATCATGGTCCACGGCCGATGGACCGTCCGACAGGGCGGCTGACGGCCGAGCAGAGACGGAGAAGACGATGGCAACCGTCAGATACACCGGCCACGCGACCAACGTCGCGCAGATCGACACCGCCACGCCCGCCAACGTCGGGATCGGAGATACGTTCAGCCTCAAGCTCGTCAACAAGGACGGCGACGAGTATACGCTGACCTATACCGCCGCCGCCGCGACGGTCAAGGACGTCGTCGACGGGATCACCGCGCTGGCCGCGACGGCCAAGACCCACGGCCACGCGCCGTTCGACGCCGTCACCGTCACCGACGACGACGCGCTCAATACGATCACCGCCGACGCCGAGGGCGTGCCGTTCACCGCGACCTGCACCGAGACGGACGGCGACGCCAACGATACCCAGACGTTCACGCGGGCCGCCTCGACCGCCTATGACGGCAAGGGTAAGTTCGACTCCGCGCTGAACTACGACGGAGACGCCGTCCACGCCGCCAACGATACGCTCGTCATCCCCGCCGCGCTGCCGTCGACCGTCACGATCTACGGCATGGACGCGACCGCCAACGCCCTGAACCAGCTCGACGTCGAGGCCGGCTGCGGGGCCGATATCGGCTCGGCCGAAAACTTCCTCCAGCTCGACCTCGGCGGGGCGGCGACGAATATCGCCAACCTCGCCGGGACCGGCTCGATCTTCCTCGACCTCGACAACGCCACCGAGATCAACGTCACCGCCTGCGCCACCGGCGGCGGGCCCGACGCGGGAACGTACGGGCTGAACCTCAAGGGGCTCGACAACACCGAACTGAATTTCGACCCCGGAAGCAGCTCCGCCACCTGCGGCTTCGGCGCGCTGACCGCCGACGCCGCCGAGTGCAGCACGTTCAACGTCGCCAGCGGCAGCCTCACGATCGGCTCGGCCGTCACCAAGGTCAACGGGGCCGACGCCGTCGATATCAACGTCGCCGGCGGGCAGGTCACCTGCCGGTCGGCCGCGGGCGTCGTCAAGCTCCGCGTCGGCACGGCCGACTATACGCAGGACGGCGGCAATATCACCACGCTGCACGCCTTCAGCCGCGGGACGGTCAAGTGCCTCCAGGAATGCACCATCACCACCGCCCACCTCGGCCCGCAGTGCCACCTGGACCTGACCGACGGCGAGGGGGCCGTGACGCTGACCAACTCCACGATCTACGCCGGGGCGACGATCACCGACCCGAGAAACCGGCTGACGCGGACCAACGCCTCGACGTTCAAGCAGACCGACGATAACAACTACGCCCAGATCCGCACCGGGGCGCTGGCCAGCGTTTGATGGCAGAGACGCGGAGGGGCGGCGAGACGCGGAGGCTCGGACGAGGCGACACAGAGACGCAGAGGCGCAGAGAGAAGAGGCGGATAGAGTGAGCGACTACACGATCAGGCAGCCGACGGTGCAGGCGCGGGCGCGGTGGGCCGGGCCGTGGAAGAGCGTGGCGCATCTGCGATGTACGCGGGCGGTCGCCGCCGCGGCGCCGTCCGTGCCGGCCGCGTCGTTCGCCCGCGAGTACGGGTGGATCGACGACCGCCACCGCGAGCCGATGGAGACGATGGAGGGGCAGTTCGTCCGCGTCCTAGACCGGCCCGGCGGAGATGTCATCTGGCTCGGCGTCGTCGCCGCCGACGCCGACGCGCCCTTCGCCGGAGCCGACGCCGGCGTTGCCGGAGATCAGGGCCTCCAGGCGTTCGGGCTCGAGCACCTGCTCGCCCGCGCGGATGTCTACGGGTCCTTCTGCCTGATCGAGAACCAGGCCGTCCACATCGCCACGCCGCTGAACTTCAACGGCGCCCGCGCCGACGCGGCCGGGCTCGTGGGCAACCGCTCGGCGAACAAGCACGGCGGGACCTACCTGTTCAGCAGCGAAGGCGAACTCTGGACCGCGCGCGACGTCGCCGAGTACCTGCTCGGACGGTTCGCGCCGCCGGCGCTGTCGCTGACGCTGACCGGACAGCTCGATAACCTCGAGACCGTCGCCGAGGCGTGGGCCGCCCCCCGAAACGTCCACCAGGGGCTCTGCCGCGTCATCGACCGCCGCCGAGGGTCCGGCTGGTACGTCGATTTTCGCCAGAGCCCGCCGAAGGTGTTCGTCTTCTCCGTCTTCGCGCCCGGCGACGTGGCCGGCGGCGTCCAGCCGAATACCGCCGTGGCAGACTACGACGCCGCCGGAACGAGCGGGGCCGGGCCCGTCGAGATCCGCCTCGAGGCCGCCCACCGATACGACGAGGTCAGCGTCCGCGGCGGGGCGATCGTCCAGTGCTGTTCGGTCGGGACCGCGCAGCTCAAGCCCGCCTGGCCGCAGACGCTCGAGGATGAGTACCGGCAGATCGACGAGGAGACGCCCGCCGAGACCGACGCGGCCCGGGCCGACGAGCGCTACCGCGACGTCTTCCGGACCTACCGGATGGGCGGCGACGTCCACACCGCCCTCGCCCCGGCCGTCGCCGACGACGGGACGATCACGCTGGCCGACCGGCCCGTCTGGTGGCACGAGAAGCCCCTGCTCCAACGGCTGCCGCTGCTGGCCGGATACGACTACGAACTCGGACAGCCGGCCAGCCTCGGCGGCGAGCCGACCGGGGAGTACCGCTCGCCGTTCGCCGTCGTCCAGGACGGCGACGCCCGCTGGGGATTCGTCCACAGCCCGCCGGCCGCCGACGACCCGGCCGAGACGCTGCCTCCGGCCCACCTGTACATGATGCCCAACGCCATCGGCGTACGCCTCCAGGTCCGCCCGGCCTACGTCTACGCGCTGAACCACTGGGATGAAGACGCCGGCGAAGGGCTCCGCGAGCCGCTGAGAGACTACGAGACGCTCGTGTTCACCGTCGCCTTCGCCGCCGACGACCGGCTGCGCGTCACGCGCAAAATCGGCAACCGGCCGACCGACGCGCCGAGCCGCCTGGTGATCGACGTGCCCGACGCGCAGGCGCATATCCTCCACGAGAACACGACCGTCGGGATCAAGGCCGACGGCGTCCGCAAACGCACGCCCCGGATGGCGATCATCCGCGACGATACGCCCCGGCTGAGGCGGATCGCCGACCTCGCCGCCGCGTGGTACGCCCGGACGCGCCGCGCCGCGTCGATCACGCTGCCGTTCGTCGCCCGCGAGGCCGACGGGGCCGGCGTCGGCGTGCTCATGCGGCAGATCACCGCCGGCGGGCGGAGCATCCCCGTCGGCTCGCCCGTCACGTCGGTCGCCTACCGCTTCGGCGACGACATGACCACCACCGTCGCCAGCGACTACGCCGAGCTCGACTGGGCCGCGATGGGCCCGCCCGGCGGCGCCGACGCGGCCGCGGCGGCCAACCCGATGGCCGTCGGGCTGACCGTGCCGACCACCGGCGTGCCGGCCCGGCTGGCCGACCCGGCCGCCGGCGGCGGCGGCGATGAGTTCGACGCGATCATCACGGCCAGCGAGGCCGTCAGCACCAACCCGCCGCGGTGGACCTACACGCTGAAAAAGGCCCACAAGACCGCCGCCGGGCCCGACGGCTGGGAGGCCGTCGAGGATGCCGAGGAACTCACGCCCGCCTATAACGACCTCGAGAACGGCGGCGTCGCCGACGGCTTTTTCGCCAACGGCGTCCACAAGGACGACCTCGACCCCGACGAGGACGACGACGAGGAGTTCACCGTCATGGCCGTCCAGAACGACGTCGTCGTCCGCGCCCGGCGCGTGACGATCGCCGGCGGCGAGAGCGACGCCGAGTACGCCTTCGCCGCCGTGCCCAACGGCACGCATGGCAAGTGCTGAGCGCGGAGGCGCGGAGAGGGGCGGAGCCGGATCGATGCGACACAGAGGCGCAGAGGCGCAGAGAGGGCCGGAGTGGATACGCTGAGGAACTGCTGCTGCGATCCGTGCGACGAGTGCGGGGGCAGTACGCCGCGGCGGATGGACCTGACGCTCGGCGAGCGGCCCACCGTGCCGACCAGCGAGGATATCGACCTGTGCGCCGGGTGCGTCAGCTACGACGTCGGCGTCGGCAACTCCTACGAGTGGACCGAGCAGCCGTCACACGGGCCGAACGGGTCGTGGGAACTCACGCGCGACCTCGACGGCGTCGGCGAGACGTGCATCTGGCGAAAGCGGATCACGCTGACCGCCGGCGAGATCACCGTCTACGGCGCCAAGAACTGCCCCGGCGGCGGGCAGGCCGTCACGCTCGACGAGTACGTCGTCGAGGCCGAGCAGCTTTCCGCGACCGTCGGCGACGTGACCTACCGCTGGCGGGTCTGCAAGGCCTACTACGTCGGCAACTGCGATAACGGCTTCATCGTCGATGACCTCCGCTGCTACGTCTACCAGGACACCACGTGGGACGGCGACCCGGGAACCTACAGCGAGACCGACTGCACCGACGCGTCCACCGGCTCGACGCTCTGCTCCTGCGCCGCCAGCGCGGGCGTCCCGTCGCCGCTGGAGGACTGCCTCACCGGCGACATCGCCGAGAACGGGACCAGCTACGTCGCCCCGCAGGTGCCAGCGTGAGCATCCCCGCCGCCTGCCTCGGAAAGTGCGTCGTCTGCCGCGACCCGGCCCGCGGCCGGCTCTGGCGGACGATCGCCGCAGGGATCCTCGGCCGAGCGGTCACCGCCGAGAGCTGCCCGCTCGGCGTGACGCCGCAGACGGCCCCAGCCGCCCAGAGAGGCACGACCGCCACGCCCGCCGAGACGCCCCACCTCGCGGAGCGCGTTCGCCTCTGCGCGGCCTGTAACGAGGCGTCCGCCTGCTACATCGCCCACCAGGGCCGATGCGCCCGCCGACGCATCCTTCGCGACCCGAAGACCGCCTGCCCCGCCACGCCGCCCCGATGGGGCCGCCACGACGCCTGAGACGCCCGGCCTCCGCCGCCCCAAAGCCCTTGAAAAGAATACACGAAAAAATGTATTTTCCCCCTTGTCAAAATACACGGACAGGTGTATAATGCTGGTGTAAAGGATAAGACAGTCCAGGAACCTCTTATCAGGAGACGGACAGATGACACGCAAGCAGATGAAGGACGAGTTGAGAACGGCACTGTCGGCCACGCGGAGCATTGCCCGGCACGGGCGCGCGTCGGCCGACCTCAAGGCGGCACGGGCGACGATCAAGGATCTGCTCAACCGCATGGCAGGCATTGACGGCGAGGACGTGCCCGAAGCCGAGGTTCGCGCCGCACTGAGCGCCCACGGTCGGGCTTGCCAGGGGCACGTGCCGGCACGCGGGCCGCGGCGGTCCTGACGCCCGACGGGAAGGAGAAGACGATGGCAGCCACGGACCTGTACCAGACCACGGCGGATGGGATCTTGGGCGAGGCCGAGGCGTATCTCGTCTCGGCGATGGAGACGATCAAGTCGGCCCGCGAAGCGCTTGCGGGCGCCGACGCCAGCAGCCCGGTGAAGTCATCGGAAGTCACCGCCGCGAAGAACGCGCTGCGAATGGCTGGGGTCGCAGACAAGGCGGCGGCAAGCGCCCTGGCCGAGTGCCTGGCCGACTGACACCCCGAGCGGGAAGGAGAACACGATGCATCCGCAGCAGCACTGTACCTGTGACGAGTGCCGGAAGGCGAGGACGACAAGCGACACGCCCGGACTTGACGAATTGCGGGCGCTGAATCACCAGCTCACTCGGCTGCTGGCCGGGCCGGAGCCGGGCTTGGTGACGTGGCGCGAAACCCTCCGGAATACGCTGATGAGGATGGCCGACTTCGCCGGGCTGGGGCGCGTCAGCGCGTTCGGGGACCTGCTGGCGGCGTGCAAGAGGATTCGGGAGTTTTGTGAGAGCAACCCTATTGAGGACTGGTGCGGATGCGACGAGCCGGGTCCGTGCGCATTCCATGACGTCCTCGCCGCGATCGCCCAGGCGACGGGAGATCAGAACTCATGAGTGCGATCGGTGACGGGATCAAGGCGCGGCGGGAACAGCTCGGCCTCAAGCAGACGGAGCTCGCCGAGCGGCTCGGCGTCAGCCCGGCCCACGTGTGCAACGTCGAGCACGGCAGCCAGGCCGACATGAAGGTCTCCACGCTCGCCCGCTGGGCCGAGGCGCTCGAATGCACGCCGGCCGAGCTGCTGACCGGCGGGGGGGATTGACCATGTTCGACCCCGTCACGGCGCCGTAGGGCCCGGCAGGCCGAGCTCGACGACGCGGGCGAGCGACACGTAGCGCATCACCGTCTGCGGGACCGTCCAGCCGCCGAGGGCCATCAGCTCCCACAGCGTCGCAGGCCGACCCAGGTGCGTCGGGCCGCCCAGCGGCGTCCGCCCGGCCGCCATGCAGACCGCCCACGTCGAGCGCAAAAGGTGCCACTGGTTGCCCGCGCCGCCGCCGCGGCCGCCGAAGACGGGCAGGCGCTTTGTCAGAACGGCCATGCGGCGACACCACCGCCAGGCCGGCGCGGCGGCGAACAGCAGGCCGCCTTCGCCCGCGGCGGCCTCTACGGCGGCGAGCGCCCGCGGGGGCAGCGGGACGACACGCCAGGGGTTCAGGCCCGTCAGCTTGCCGCGGACGGTCAAGTGCCCGCCGGCGACGTCGGACCGCCGGGCGGCGCGGAGCTCCCGCAGGCGCAGGCCCGTCAGCAGCGCCAGCTCGATCGGCGCGGCCAGCTCCGCGTCGAGCATCCGCGCGCCGAGAAGCAGGCTGCTGACCTGGCCGACCGACAGGAAACGCGGCGGGCCCCACCGGATCGGCGGGACGACGATCAGGTCGCGGGCCGCCGGGTTCGCGTCGAGGATGCCCCGGCGGACCAGCAGCGAGCAGAACTGCCGGACGGCGTTGCGGTGGTGATGAACCGTCTGGGCGCTGGCGGGCGGGTCGCCGTCGTGCAGCGCGACGATGAACGCCTGGACCGACTCCGAGTCGATCGCCAGCGGGTCGTCGATCGACATCTCCCGGCAGAAGCGGCGGACCATCCGGGCGTTGTCGGCCGCGCGGCGGGCCGAGGATTTGACCGCGCCGAGGCGGCGGAACTCCTCGATCAGCGCCTCCATCCGCCGCCCCGCCGGCCGGGGGTCGCCCCGCGAGTGCCACTGACGCCACAGCGCCCGCCGGCGGGCGACGGCACGCCGCATCGACTTTGTCGCGTACCGCCCGCCGGCCAGGACGACGGGCAGATCGACGTACGCCCGGCCGGGCTTCCGCAGACGCTCGGGGGCGCAGTGGGCCGGCAGCTTCCAATAGATACCGCCCGTCTTGCTGTGCCTGTGCAGGCAGCCCGGCGGGTCGGCCGGCACGTCGGCCGACGCCGCCGACGTGCCCGAATTGCCCTCGAATTGTGAAACCATTGTGAAACCTCGTCGGCGGCCGACAGGCCCGTATCCGTTGCATCCTCCGCCAAAAAAACGCCTTACAAACTGGGGGAGCCGGGACTCGAACCCGAAACCTACGGCTTAAAAGGCGATGGACGGGGCGGGAGGCAAAGACCGGCAAAAACGCGGGTTCGGGATAACGCGGGCTTCGATATGATCTTAGCGGCTCCCGATGCGGCCGGCTGCGACCGGGTGAAGTGCGCGGCCCACGCCGTTGTGAAACCCTTGGTGTGAAACCTCACGGGCGTCCGCCGCCCTTGAGGACCGCCAGCTCGTGAAGACGACGGGCGATCACCGCGCCCGATAAGAGCACCGCCGAGACGATCAGCAACGAGCCTGCAATCGATGGGCGGATCGCCGCGTCGGCGCCGGAGCCGCCGAGCGATTCCAAAAAGCCGATCAGCCCCACGCCGCCGGTGACCAGGCCGACGGCAAGCATCGCCGTGATCGTCCCCGGCTGGGCGACCGCCCGCGGCGATGCCGGCGCCGCGAGCGGGACCACCGATGCGTCGCCGCACGATGGACAGACCTCCTCGAGGCCGGCGCGGTCGGCCGGGACGCTCAGCAGCTCGCCGCAATTCGCGCACCGAAAGTCAATCATCGCCTGCCCCTTCCGATTCGTCGGCGGACCTACCCGACAAACTCCCGCAGCAGAACCGCCGCGGCGATGATCAGGGCCGCCCAACGCAGTGTCTCCATGAGATTCTTCCTTGACACGACGCCCGCCGCCGCCGACAATGGACCTCCCGCTACGGAGGGCAAGCAGGGGCCACGGAGCTGCCAGCAGTTCGCCGGTTATGTTGGGAGTCCGCCATGCAGCGCCATATCGTTCACCTCGTCGACGATGAGAGAGACGCCCGGATCGCCTCCCTCTACGCCGAAGCACACCACCTGCTGAGCCTCATGAGCCCCGGCGACGTCGCCGACGTCGTCCCCGTCATGAGGCGCTACGCCCGCCCGGACTGTGCCTGCGGTGGAGTACGTCGTCCATCGCCCGGCCCACCGGCCGGGTCGGGCCGTCGGCGCCGGCCGCCGGCGGGTCGCCGTCCGGCTCCGGATCCCCCGCCGCCGAGGGGGCTGATCCTTCATCCGGCAGCCAGTACGTGTCGCTGACGCGGTCGTACCACTTGCGCTGGGTCCTCCGGTCGGCGGCCAGGAACATCTCGACCGCCGCCGTCATTGTCCGCTCGATCACGCCGAACCGCGCGCCGAGCTCCTGGAAGCGCAGCTTCAGCTCCGGCGGGACACGGTAATTCAACTGCTCCAGATGGGGCTTCTTCGCCATGGGTTCACCATCTTAGGCGCGCCCGACCTCTTGCACGCTCTAGAAGATTTTATATCTGTCCTGATTTTTCTATTGACGAGCGCTCTAGAGGCGTCTAGAATTACCGGCGAGATGGGAGAAGCCATGAGAGAGTACCGATACGACATCGCGGCGATCCGCCGCAGACAGGCCGAGCAGGGGCTGGATAACAACGGCCTGGCCAAGCGGGCCGGCGTCCACCCGACGACCGTCACCAGCGTCCTGACCGGGAAGACGGCAAAGCCGCCCACCGTCAAGAAGATCGCCGAGGCGCTCGGGATCGAACTGGCCGATATCGTCGTCGAGATCGACGCCGACGGCCTCCAGGCGGAGGCCGTCGCGTGAGGGCGGCCCGGCGTAGCCGATGTTTCTTCGGGAGGCCGGCGGGACCGGAACACGGGACCGCGGCCTTCTTCTTTGCGCCGCCGACGCCCCATAACGCGGGACCGGCGGCGCCGCCTTTTGAACCCCACGTCGGCGGCCGCCCCCGCGGCGGCCGCCGCAGCACCGGCAGGAGCCGGCCCGGGCGGAGTTTCCGTCCTCCTTTCGCCGCCCGGGTCGCGCTCCGTTTGTGCCGCCTCGCCGATCATGTCGTCATTGTCGCCGACGCGGCGGCGGCTGTGGAGAGGGGCTGTTTCCCCCCCCACGGGCCCCACGGACTTTTTTTCCCCCCCCAACGGCGTGAGGGGGGAAAACCGCCACGGATGGCTTCCTCGCAGACGGAGGAAGCGACCATGGGTGCGGCCGGAACGGCTGTCGAATGTAAGCGCTGGCACGCGGCGGCAGGGCCGCCGACCCGAAAGGCCACAGAGGACCTCCGCCGGTTCCTCCGGCAGAAGGACCTCGCCTTCCAGCCGCCGCGATGGGGCGACCGAAGGCACAACCAGCTCGCCGCCTTCGCCGCGTTCATCCGGAAGGCCCACCGCGTGCTGACCACCGACCCCGATGCGTTCGAGCTGCTGGCCTTCACGCCGGCGCCCGAGGAGGACTGACGTGACGGAGATGATCGCACGAGGGCCGACGGACACCGCGGAGACGATCCGCCGGCGGGTCGACGCGGGGCTGGCGCCGACGCACGCCGACCTCGCCGAGGCGGCCGAGCGGGCCGTCCTCGGCGTACTCGGCAGCCGGTCGGCCTACATGGGCCGGGCGGAGATCGCCCGGGAGATCCTCGGCGTCTCGGCCAGCACGGCCAGCGAGATCCTCGCCGACCTCGAGGCCAACTTCCGGCTGTCGCATATCGGCGGCGGACGCGGCAGGCGCTGGCGGCGGGACAAGCTCCTGCGGGCGCTGGAACGATCGGAGAGAAGGGACTGACCGACCGACGACCCCCACGGATGGGGAACCATGAACACCAGGCGGCGGATAGCGGATAACACGATGGCCGGCGGCGGCGGCGCGAGGCTGGAGCGACGCCCCGCCGGCCGCAAACTACGGCAGAGGACGCCAGCACGGATGAACGGTGGGCCACGGAGGGCCCGGAGATTTCTGCCGACCGACGGGGGCGAGCGGGGCCGGGGACGAAACGGATCACACACACGCCGGCGCCGGCGTGTCGCCGCGCGAGGCCCACACGCGGCGTCGGGACTCCCATGGCGCCGGCGCCGTTTTTTCGCCGCCGCGGCCGCGAGGGGCGCCCGGATAACCGACCGCCGAAACCCGAACAGAGAACCGGGCCGGCACCGACGAAAGCCCCGACCCGGGCGCCCCCGGCGGCCGCGGCAGGCCGACAGAGTCTACCTGACCAGGCGGCGTATCCCCTGCGCCGCCGCACGACGGGCCGCGACGCCGGGCCTCCCCGGTCCGACCTCGCGGCCAAGGGCGGCGACTCACGGAGCGAGCGGCCGCCGCCCGAACGGCCGCCGCGGCGACCGGACAGCGCCGCGAAGGCCGACGCGCATCGACGCGACCGGCCCGGCAGGCTTTCCGGGTGCCGATGCGCCGCCGGCGCGGCGGGCGGGGCTACCCCTTCCCCCCGCCCGCCCGCCCGGCTTGCGGCAGAGACGCGGAGAGAAGACGCGGCGACACAGAGACGCAGAGACGCGGAGAGACGCGGCGAGGGGGGGATCAGAGGGTGATCCGATGACACACGTATTCATCGATCTGAGATGCCGGCGATGCGGCCGACGGTACGGGCGGGTCGGCGACGACGCCGAGATGGCCGCCGCGCCGACCGCCTGCCCGCACTGCGGCTGCCCGGCCGGCGCCGGCGGCGATGAGCACCAGATCGCCGCCGGAGAGCTCGACGACCTGCTCGGCGTCGAGAGCGGCCTGACCGGCTGGGAGGTCGAGTTCGTCGAGGACCTCCACAAACGACGCGGCCGGCGCTTCTCGCGGCGACAGATCGACAAGCTCCACCAGATATGGGACCGGGTGTGCGGATGAACACACACAGAGACGCCCAGACGCGGAGAGAAGAGGCGATAGAGCGGGCGAGAGGGGCGGCAGAGGCAAGAGGCGATGATCTGGATCGGACAGGTGTGCTGGGCGGCGGCCATGGCGGCCGTCCTGATCGTCACGGCGAGAAGATGGCGATGAGCGGGCCGCGAAGCTCGGCGGCGACGTGCCGTCGGCGCGGCCCGCATTCCCCACGACGCGGCACAACAAAAGCAAACGCCGCAAGGGAGAGACGACATGACGCAGACAACGAAAGCACCGACGGGCGACGAGGCCAAACCGCAGGCCGAGGGGCAACCCGAGGCGAAGAGCAACGCCGGGATGATCGTTCTTAAACGCCTGAAGGACGCGATCATCGTCATACCGATCGTCGGGCTCACGCCTGTGATCCCGCATCGGTGGTCGGAGAAGTCGAAGCGGGCGATGCCCGGCCATCCGAAGGGCAAGACGGAGGCCGAGAAGAAGGGCAAGCGGAATCCCAAGCGCGAGGCCGAGGGGTGCCTGTATCAGCTCGACGGCCAGCTCGCCCTGCCGGCCACGGCGTTCAAGGCCGCGATCGTCGGGGCCTGCCGTTTCTATGTTGAGCCG
>Ga0180434_10006107_pt1 | contig 13949 bp, 8 predicted proteins | sample SS_ome_7_FD_132453 | JGI IMG/M metagenome (GOLD analysis project Ga0180434, IMG submission 132453) | Hypersaline lake sediment archaeal communities from the Salton Sea, California, USA - SS_1_D_2 metaG | ecosystem: Environmental > Aquatic > Non-marine Saline and Alkaline > Hypersaline > Sediment... | reverse complement strand
TTCAGACCGCAGTAGTACACGATGGGTATCCACATGCCCAGCAGAACACCCGTCCATGGAAGCGTGGGATGGTCGGCGGGCAGGATCATGTGCAGTTGGCCGGCGTTCTCCTGGAAGAACTTCTCCACCCCGCCGCTGGCCCAGAAAACCAAACCCATCGTCACCAAACCGCCGACCATCAGGGCGATGCCCTGGAACAGGTCGGCCCAGGCCACCGCCTTCAGGCCACCCCACGTGGTGTAGAGCGCCGCGATACCGCCCACGATCCAGATGGCCAGCGTCAAGTCGAGCCCGAAGATCGCCGACAGTGTCAGACCGCCGGAATACAACACGGCCGTGATCGTGACTGTCACGTAGATAATCATGGTGTAGAACGCCATGATGTGCCGGGCCGAGGGATTGTAGCGATACTCCAGAAACTCCGGCATCGTGTAAATGCCGGCCTTGAGGAACTTCGGCAAAAGCGTGAACGCGATGATCACAATGCCCACCGCGCCGGTCAGTTGCCAGGCGCTGACAGCCAGGCCCACATTGCCGGCCGCTTGCCCCGCCATGCCGACGAACTGCTCGGTGGAGAGATTGGCAGCCACGATGGAGAGCCCGATAAGCGGCCAGATAAGCCCTCGGCTGGCGAGAAAGTAATCCTCGCTGCTCTTCTCCTTGCGGCTCTTGTAGAGGCTGACGCCCACCACCACCACAAAGAAGCCGAGGAAGAGCCCAATGTCCAGGAAGGTCAATTCCATAGATCAACCTCGCTCCAACGTGCCGGCGGCGCAGCCGCTTATTCCAGGATCACGTCGACCTCGGCGGCCGAGGCCCACGCCCGGCCGTTCACCTCCGTCTGCGCCACGAGGCGCACGTACCGCGCCCGGACGGGCGCCTTGAAGCGCACGCGCTCGAGCGCCGGCGTGTTCGGCCACGTGCCGGCGGCCACCGGATCGCTCCATGCCGTGCCATCCTGGCTCATCACGATTTCATACTTCGCGATGCGTCCGTTGGTCATGTCCTGCCGCGGCAGATACGTAAGGCCCAGCACCGGCATCACCTTGCCCAAGTCGATGGTCAGGTGATGCGGGTAGCCGACCACCGTCGGCTCCCACGCGGTGTGCCACAGGGTCTTCGGGTCGCCGTCGATGGCAAGGGCCGCCTCGTACCCCGGCTGCCGGCTGCTGGCCGAGACCGTGGCGCCCAGGCGCTTGAGCCGCGGCGGCTCCTTCAGGAGCGCCCGGACCTGGTCGAGCGTCGCCTCGTGCTTCGGCGCAAACGCCTCCGAGGCCGCGTACGCGAGCAGGCTGCGGCGGAACTGCCGGGCCTCCGGACGATTCGCGAGGTCCGTCGCCAGGTCCACCGAGCAGACGAGCAGCCGGCCGCCCCCGGCCCGCGCCTCGAACACCAGGCCCAGCCGCTTCGGGTCGAACCAGTCGGGCACCACCTGGACGATCGGCCGCAGGCCCGCCGGCAGGTCGTCCAGCACCATGGCCTCGCTGTGCCGCACGAGGTCCGACCACTGCCAGTTCGAGCAGAACCCGGTCGGGAACGCCGCCAGGGCGGGGTGCGCCGGGTCGCACAGGATGCCGAGGGTGTGCGGCGGCTGGCCGCGGGTCCACGACGTGTTCCAGAAGATGGACGAGAAACCGATCTTCACGTCCGTCCGGACAGTGTCGGGCGGCGCGAGGAGCACCACCGCCCCGCCGTCGCGCAGGCGGGCCGCGGCCGCGTCGTCCAGGCTGTCCGTCACGAGGACGCCCGCGGGCGTCGGGGTCTCGACCGCCTTCGGGTACACCCACAGGTCCCAGTCGTTCTCGGCCGCGGCCACGGGGACGGTGACGGTCAGGACGAGTTTCTGCGGCGCGGCGGCGCCGGCGAGCGGGCACGCGATGTCGCCGGCCGTCGTCAGCCGCCCGGTCGGCAGCGCCACCGGCCCGAGCGTGCCGGAGCCGACGGCGTTGCCGGCGGCGTCGCGCAGCGTCCAGCGGACCTCGGCGCCCGCCAGGTCGGCCGGGCCGAAGTGCGAGACGTCGATGCGGGCCCGCAGCATCTCGCCCGCGGTGAAGGTCCGCTTCGGCAGCCGGGCGAGCGGCACCGTGGGACCGCAGAACCGCCGGAACTCGGCCGGCGCGACGTAGGGCTTGGAGTCCCAGAACGGGTCGAGGATGCCCACCAGGGCCGTGCCCTGCCCCGGAAAATCGTGCAGGTCCAGCAACTGGAACCCGCCGAAGCCGGGCGTCCTGAGGGCCGACTCCACCTCCTCCTTGTAGCACAGCACCTGGAGGCGGCCGGAGGCCATGAGGAAGTCGCGGGCCTGGCCGGCCATGCCGGCGGCGGCCAGGAAGTCGCGAAATATCTCGAAATTCTTCGGCTTCAGCACGCCGGCGTACTTCGGGATTTCGTCGAAGTTCGGGTACACGCACCACTGGCCGATTTCGTGGGAGACGACCGGCGCATCGTGCTTCGCGACGAAGTCGCGGTAGTCGGTCTCGGTCTCGGGCGGCGCGGCGTTGAGGCGGTCCCGGAGGCCGCCGCCCCAGTGGTGGATGCGCGGCTGCGGCGTCACGTGGAACTGGTTCTCCGAGATGATGGGCCAGCCGGCGCCGCTGGTGACCAGGTGCCGGGCGTCCTTCGCCTTGTAGTGCTCCACCCACGGGCCGAGGTACTTCCCGCCGCGGCCCGGGCCGGCCGGCTCGTTGCCGTGCGCCAGCAGGAGGAACGACGGGTGGTTGCCGTAGGCGCGGAGGATGCGGTCGGCCTCGGCATACAGCCACCGGTCGATGGGCTTGCCCTGGCCGACCGTCGGCCCGCCGTTGACCCAGGCGGCGCATTCCACGTGGAAATAGAAGCCGAGTTCGTCGGCGGCGATGAAGGCGGCCTCGGGCGGGCAGTGCGAGTGGAACCGCATGTGATTCAGCCCGTGGGCCTGGCAGACGCCGATGACATGTCTCCACGCATCGACATCCGTGGGCGGATAGCCGTGCCGCGGGAAGATGCAGCACTCGAGCGTCCCGCGCAGAAAGATAGGCCGGCCGTTCAGCACGAACTGCGTGCCCTTGGTCGTGATCTCGCGGAGGCCGAAGACGACCTCCCGCGCATCGCCGCCCGCGCCGTTCGCACCGTCGCCCGCGTCGAGCGAGACGGCCAGGCGGTAGAGCGCGGGGTGAAACTCGTCCCACACCTGGGCGCCGGGGCCCAGCGGAACCACGAGGTCCACGGTGGTCCGCTCGCCCGCGCCGTACGCGGCGGCCGAGGTCGCGGCCGGCGGGTCGTGCGGCGTATCGGTGTTCGTGCAGACGGCGTCGAGCGTGACCGTCGCCCGGCCGGCCCGTCCCGTGGCGTTGCCGACGGTCACCTGCACGCGGGCGGACTTCTTCGCCACGTCGGGGAAGACCTGGACGTCGTCGATCCAGACGCGCGGGCCGGCCCGCAGTTCCAGCCGGCCCGTGATGCCGTTCCAGTTCGACTGCGTGTGGTCGCTGACGCTGTGGGCGTTCCGGCCGACCTCCACGTGCATCCGGTTGTCCACGCGGATCGCCAGGCGGTGCTCGCCCGGCGCGAGAAGGTCGGTCAACTCGTACTCGTGCGGCACCGAGAGCGAGTCGGCCGAACCCGACGGGCCGGCCTCCTTGCCGTCGACCCACACCCTCGTGGTCCAGTGGCACCGTTCGAGGAAGAGAACGATCCGCTTGCCGCGCCAGGCCTCGGGCACCCTCACGGTCCTCTGGTACCACGCGGGCCCGACGTAGTGCTTGTCGGGCTGGAGCCAGAACGGAATCTTGACGTGGCCCGGCTCGCGGTACGGGGCGTACTTCGGATCGGTGAAGTACGCGCGGTCGTTGATGCCGCCCGTCCACGCCGTGTCGCCGGTCACGTCGCTGCCGAAGCCCTGCTCCTGGAGCGACCCGGGCAGGCGGAGGCGGTCGGGCAGGTCGTTGGCGAACCAGGCCTCGGCCACGCCCTGGTCGTCCGGGTCGAGGCGAAACTGCCACGCGCCGGCGAGCGAGAGGCCGTTCGGCGCCTGGCCGGCCGCCGGTGTGTCGGCATCGCCCGCGCGGCCAGCCGTCGGCGCATCGACGGGCGCGGGCCGTGCATCGCCGGCCCCCGCGCACCCAGCGGACAGGCACATCGCGAGGAACATGCCGATGGCGACTTGCGAAGCCCGTGTCACGTTCGTTCCTCCTAGCGTCCCGGCTTGCGGTCGGGATTGAACTTCGGGTTGGGCGTCGGCATCTTGGCGCCGGTGGCCTCGCGCCAGGCGGCGAGTCTGGCGTGCAGGTCACGGACCTTGTCGGGGAACTTGGCGGCCAGGTTGTGCTGCTCGCCGAGGTCGTCGCGCAGGTTGAAGAGTTCGAGCGAGCCGTCCTCGTACCACTCGATGAGTTTGAAGTCGCCGTCGCGGACGGCCCCGCCGGGCGCTCCGCCCTGGTTGCCGTAGTGCGGGTAGTGCCAGAAGATGGGCCCGCGGGTCATCTTCTTGCCCTCGAGCAGCGGCACGAAACTGGTGCCGTCGCGGTGCTGCTTCGGCCGGAGCGGCAGGCCGGCCAGTTCCAGCATCGTGGGATAGAAATCGGTGCTGATGACCGGCTCGCGGCACACGCTGCCGGGACGGGTGATGCCGGGCGCGCGGACGATCATCGGTTCGCGCACGCCGCCCTCGTACATCCAGCCCTTGCCTCCGCGCAGCGGCAGGTTCGACGTCACCCAGCCCTCGCTCGTGGAGAGGCCGCCGTTGTCCGACATGAAGAACACGATCGTGTCGTCGGCCAGGCCGAGGCGGTCGAGGCGGTCCAGGACGATGCCGACGGCCGCGTCCATCGCCTCGATCATGCCCGCGTAGACGGGGTGGTTCTGGACGAGGCGGACCTTGCGGTAGGCCTCCCGGCCCCACTTCGTCTCGGGGGCGTCCTTGGCCTTGGCCTTGTACTTCTCCTGGAGTTCCTTGGTGGTCATGTGCGGCGAATGGACGGAGTAGAACGAGAGGTACGCCAGGAACGGCCCCTCCTTGTGGGCCTCGATGAAGTCGGCGGTCTCGCGGCCCAGTCGCAGCGGCAGGTACTCGCCGGGCGGCCCGTCCTCCAGCCGCGGGTTGCCGTAGGGCGAGAAGTACTTCTTGCCGCCGTAAGGCCCGCCGCGCTCGATCCCACCCTTATTGATATCGAAGCCCTGGTTCTCGGGCCAGAAGCCTTCGGGCCCCATGTGCCACTTGCCCGCGAAAAAGGCGGCGTAGCCGGCCTCCTTCAGCGCCTCGGCCAGGGTCACTTCCTCCAGGGCCAGGCGGTCGGCGTACGGAGCGGGCAGCAGTTTGGTGTTCCGCTTCCATTTTTCGGGCTGGTTGCCGCCGGCCTGGTTGATGTAGTCGGTCACGCCGGTGCGGGTCGGGTATTTGCCGGACATGATGCTGACCCGCGTGGGCGAGCAGACGGGGCAGGCGGCGTAGGCGTCGGTGAACTGCATGCCGCCGGCGCGCAAGCGGTCGACGTTCGGCGTCTCGTAAAAGGTCGAGCCGAAACAGCCGACGTCGCGCCACCCCAGGTCGTCGACCAGGATGAAGACGAAGTTGGGGCGTTTCGCTTCGGCGGCCCGTGCGCGGCGCAGCCCGTGGGGCAGCGCGGCCCCCGCGGCACCAGCCGCCAGGGCCCGGAGGAACGTGCGTCGGTTGAGCGTGAACGGCATAGCGCGTCTCCCTTCTTGTATTCAGGCCTGCACCCCTGCTTCTCGCGCGGCGCCTTATCCGAGCCGCGACCGTCAGGGAGCGGTGGGGCGCGTCGCCCGCTCGCTCGCGCTCGCGGCTCGGATACGGCGCAGCCCAGACGCGGCGCACGCCGCCGCGTCACGGCTTCGGCCAGAGGCGCAGCATCGCCACGCCGTGGCGGGTGACCTGGGCCGAGACCTTCCCGTCGGCGTCGCCGAGGTCCTTCTGCCGCCAGAGGTCGCGGACGCGGTGCGGGCCCTCCAGGCCCAACTGGTCCCACGTAACGGTCATCTCGCGGGCGGCCTCGGCGAAGTTGAACAGGCCCACGGCCACGCTGCCGTCGGCCATCGGCTTCACGAGGATGAAGTCCTCGTCGGCCTGCACGATGGGCCGGCCCTGCTTTCCGAGCGGGTCCTGGTCCACCGCGATGACCTCCGGGTTGCAGAGGACGTTCAGCGTGAACGCGTCGAGTTGGGCCATGTCGCCCGAGTAGAAGAGCGGGGCGGCCATAAGGCACCACATCGACATGTAGGCATATTGTTCGCTGGGCGTCAGCGTGGTCATCCGCGGGGCCTCGTTCTTGCGGCGGGCGCTGCCGATGTACCCGATGAGGATGTAGTCCGGGTCGTTCCACGCCCCCGGCCTGGCGTGCTCCCAGTGCTGGGCGTTCGCCAGGCCGATGTGGAAACACCCCGGCAGGCGGCCGCCGCGGCGGTTGCCCAGGTCGCCGGTGGTCCGCCAGCAGTTGCCGCCCACCTCGGCGCCCCATTCCCACACGTTCCCCATGCCGTACTGGCACAGGTTGTAGACGATGTCGCGGGGGAGGTTCTTCAGGATGTCGCCCATTTTGCGGTAGGGGCGTTGGAGGCGCTCGAGACCCTCGCCGAGGTTCTCCTTCTTCGCCACGCCGCCGTACGAGCACCAGTCGTACTTGAGGAAGTCGTAGCCCCACTCGGCGTAGGTGCGGGCGTCGATCTCCTCGTGCTTGTACGTCCCCTCGTACCGCTGGCACGTGAGCGGGCCGGGCGAGGTGTAGAGGCCGATCTTCAGGCCCCTGGCGTGGACGGTGTCGGCCAGGGCCTTCATATCGGGGAAGCGCTTGTTGGGGCGCATGCGGCCGCGGTCGTCGCGGGCCGGGCCGCCCAGCATCGGGTCGTCGGACCCCGGCTTGACCATCCAGCAGTCATCGATATTCACATACTGATATCCGACGTCGGCCATGCCGGAGGCGATCATGGCGTCGGCCGCCTGCTGCATGTGCTCGGCCGTGATCTGCGTGTACCACGTGTACCAGTGGTTCCAGCCCATGGGGGGCGTCAGCGCGAGCGTGTCGCCGACGACGATGCGGAAGGGCCGCGCGTCGGTCCCCGCGCCGTTCTTCGCCTTCAGGGTGACGGCGTACTCGCCTCGCTCCTCCGGCGCCGTGCCGGCGATGATGCCGGTGCCTGCGTCCAGCCGGAGCGACGCCGGCAGGCCCTCGGCCTCGAACGCGATCGGCCGCGTGCCCGTGCACGGAATGCGGTACAGGAACGGCCGGCCGGGCCGGCAACCGGTCACCGCGGGGCCGTTGATGTGCGGCTCGGGCCCGGGTTTGGGCGTCAGGATGACGCGTTCCTCGCGGACCTGGGGCGGGTCGACGGCCTCGGGCTTGGCGCCGGCCACGTGGAACTGGGCGTCGGCCCAGTCGGCGTGGTCGAAGTTGATGTTGCCGCCCGCCGAGGTCACCACGAGGACCAGGTCCTTGACGCCCTTCAGATCGAGGTCGACCCGTTTGGGATGGTCGCCGCCGTGCATCTCGCCGCTGTCGAACCGCTTCTTGCCGTCGGCGTACACCTGGAATTCGATCGACCCGTTGCCGCCGGCGGAATCGTCGACGCCCACCCACGCCGTGAAGCGGCCGGTCTTGCCGTCCAGGCGGATATACATGGCCGATTCGGCATGCGTCCCCACACCACGCTCGAAGCGGCGGCCGGCGATGGTCAGCGGCTTGCCGGTGCAGTTGCGGTCGACCTGCGGCTCGCCCCAGCCGGCGGACATCTTCGAGAGGTCCAGGGCCGACAGCGGCACCGTCTCGGCCGCCGGGCATGCCGCCGACAGAAGGATGACGATAACGGCCGGCCCGACGAGCAGCATTCCTCGGACTCCGTAGCGCATCGGTCTGCCTCCCGGCTGAAGCGCTTGCGAACGTGCCGCGCCGCCGCGGCGCGGGAGTGCCATTATGGACACGCAGACGGCCGGCTGCAAGCGTTGCCTGGGGGCGGCGGAGGAAGAACGCCGCGCGATCGCGCCGCAGCCGCAGAGCATGTCATTTCGACCGAGGGCCCAAAGGGCCCAAGTGGAGTTCCGTACTCCGAGCGCTCGCAGGAAATCTCGCTGTGAATCGAACCGCGAGATCCCTCGGCTCGCTGCGCTCGCTCGGGATGACAGCAAAGACCGGTCGCCTCACGGCAACAGGGCGGGCGGCGCGCCCGAGACGAACTCGGCCGACACGGCCTGGGCCTTCTCCTTGGTCGACACGTCGGGGTACCGCGGCGGGACGGTCACGCCGCGGGCGGCCAGCAGACGGGCCGCCGCAACGCGGGCCTCCTGGGCGAGGTCGCCGGCCATGCCGAGCAACCGCGTGGCCTCCTGCGGCGCGTGGAATCCCATACCGTTGCTCGAGCCCACGCAGTCCCACAGGAATTGGGCCCGGCGGATGAGGCCGCGCGGCCCGGCCAGGTCGGCGTCCGCCGCGCCCGCCTGCTTTGCCGCCGCCACGTCGAAGTGGGCCCTGACGAGGGCGTCTTCGGCGCGGTCCTGCGCCTGGCGGACCTTCGTCTGGATGGTCTCGACGCGCGTCCGGATTTCGTCCTCGCTCCACCGGTGGCACACGGCGCAACTCGTGGCGACGGCCAGCAGCGGGCTCTGCACGTGGTGGTCGGTGAACTTGACGCCGCCCTCCGCCCGGTACGGCATGTGGCAGTCGGCGCATGCCACATCGCGGTACGCGTGGACGCCCGACCGCGACAACTCGTAGTCCGGGTGCTGGGCCTTGACCAGGCGCGTGCCGGAGACGGCGTGCGTGAAGTCCGCGAAGTCCTGCCGCTCGTAGTACGCCAGCATCGCCTCGACGTCCAGGCCGTCGGACCACGGGAACACCAGGTACGTCTTATCGCGGAAGTAGTATTCGACATGGCACTGCGCGCAGACGAGCGACCGCATCTCCTGGTGCGCGGCCCGGTCGATGTCGCGGCCCATGGCGGCGAAGGCCTCGCGCAGCGCCGGCCGCGTGATCCGAAGGTTCAGCGTCTTCGGGTCGTGGCAGTCCTGGCAGCCGATCGGATGGGCCGCCTCCCTGGCGATCTCGGCGAACGGCGTGGCGTAGAACTCAGCCACGCCCAGGCGGGCCATCAGCCGGGGCACGTCGGTGCTCTTGCACGTCATGCACGTGCCGGGCGACGCCGGCGTGATGCGTTTCGTAGCCAGCACGTCGGTCAGCGAATAATAATGCCCGCGGGCCTGGCGGTAATCCTGGCTGAAGCCGTACCCGCTCCACAGGATGACCAGGCGCGGATCGGCCTCCAGGTAATCGCGCGGCACCGAGCCGCCGAACTTCGTGCGCGTGCCGGTCTGCCGGCTCTTCAGGTACGTCTCGTACTCGCGCGGGTAGTTGAGGCCCCAGACGGCGTTGTCGGGCTCCCACTGGGGCAGCGGCTTCAGGACCATGGACGGCCGCTGGGCCTCCCAGCGGCGCTCCACAATCGACAGGCCCAAGAGGCCCAGCAGCAGGGCCACGGCGGCGACGAGCAGCACGAGCACCGGGCCCACCCAGCGGGGCGCCCGGCGGCGGTCCGATGCGGACGGCGATGGCGCGGTCATTCGTCCAGTTCCTCCTTGAACCAATCGAGCCCGGCCGACGGGAGTTCCGGCCGGCGAACGTCCGGCGACGACGACAGGCTCCGGGCCCGGCCGTGCACTTCCTGGTGGCAATCCCAGCACCGGCGCTCGCCGGGGCCCGGCACGCGGACCATCGCCAACTGGTCGCCGTGGCAGCGCAGGCAGTTCGACTGGACCACCGGCACGGCCCCGGCCGACAGGCGCATCACCTGCGGCTCCCGCCGAAGCGTGAACACGTACGAGTGCCGGAGACCGTCGCGCGCCTTGAACCCGAGGGCCGCCACGGGATTGCCGTGCGGCACGTGGCAGTCGACGCAGACGGCCACGCGTCCGTGGCTGCCGCGCCGCCACGTGGCGTAGGCGTTCGTCATGACGTGGCAGTTGATGCACGTCTCCGGCTCGTTCGAGAGGTACGACGTGGCGTTGGCGAGCCGGCCGACCAGCAGCGCCAGGCCCATTGCCACACCGACTCCGACGGCCAGCGCCAGCCGCCACGGCCGGGAGAGACCGCGCACGGCGTCCCGCGCGCGGGTCAGCGGTCCCCGTGTTGGCGAGCGGTGCGTCATCGTCACCTTGCAGGCGGTTCCGGCCGCGGTCGGGCGTCGGCCGGTTCATCGTCTGAACGTTGGGCCTCCGCGTCAAGCAGACCAAGGGCGATGGTCCGGCCGGTCGCGGTCCGGAAGACCCGCTCGACCGTCGCCCCGCCGGGCGGCGGGCCGGACGCCTCGTCGAACAGGTTGACCAGGTGGTCGGCGTCCCAGAGGATGCGGAACTCGGGCGTGTCGATGGTCCGGGCGCTGTGGTGCTCGGCGATGATCCGGCAGATGTGGTCGATGCGCTCGGCGACCACGCCGCGACGCTCGAGGATGCCGCGGGCGATCGGTGGGCCCTCCAGTTCCTGGAACCGGGCACCCGACGACCCGTGCTTCGCCTCGGCCTCGCGGATGCCGATATCGTGCAGCACCGCCGCCGCCTTGACGACCAGGGGGTCGGCCGGCTCGGCCGCCAGGATCCGCTCGGCGTAGCCGAGGACCCGCAGGGCGTGGCGAATGCGGCGGCCGTCGTCGCCGAAGACGTCCTTCATGGCGTCAATCAGGCCGTCGCGGAGGGCCTGCCCGCCCTGGCCGGCCGGCGCGACCTGCCCGGCGGCGTCGGCCGCGGCGTCGCCCAGGCACCGGTCGGCGTACTGGCACCAGGCCGCGCAGCCCAGGTCGAAGCCGGGGTTGGCGACCACGGCCCCACAGGCGGGGCACGGGCGGCGGACGTCGTCCTTCCAGAACTCGATGGCCGCCCCGCACGACGGGCACAGACGTTCCGCGATGTCGGTGGGCTTCCAGAATCGGGGGTCCTGGCCCGGGCAGCGGTTCGGCAGCATGCTCCGCCTCCTTCGCGCTCGTTCGCCCTCCATTGTAACGGGGCGGGCGCGGGCGCGACTTGACGGAAGTCAAAAAACGGCCGCTTGGGCGGCGCGGTCGCGGAAAGGTGTCAGGCCTCTTCTCAAACGGCCGAAGAGACGCCGGACAAAGATCTCGCCGCTCCTATCCCCGGCTGATGACGAAGACCGCCAGGTCGGCGCCCCGGTTCGGGTCCTCGGTCACCTCGCGTCGGGCGGTGGTGTCGAGGGCCACCATCTGGTGGACTGCCGCGCCGAGGCGGCCGCAGTAGTCGCGGAAATCGTCGATCGTGAAGAAGCGGATGTTGGGCGTGTCGTACCACTTGTGGCTGAGGACGCCGCCCTCGGGGGCCCGACCCTCCTCGGCCAGCATCCGCCTCAGCGGCGCGAACGCGAAGTTCGGGAACGAGACGATGCACCGCCGGCCCACGCGGAGCATGTCGGTCATCAGCCGGTCCACGTCGTAGACCGTCTGGAGGGTCCGCGAGAGGATGACGAAATCGAACTGGCCGTCGGCGAACTGGTCCAGGCCCGCGCCCAGGTCGGCGTGGAGGCAGTCGATGCCGCGGCCGACGCACTGGCGGACGCGGTCCTCGTGGAGTTCCACGCCCTGCAGCCGGCGCAGCCCCCGGCGCTTGAGGCGCAGCAGCAACTGGCCCCCGCCGCAGCCCAGGTCCAGGACGGAGGAGGCGGGCCCGGCCCCGTGGCGCTCGAGCACCTTCTCCAGCAGGTCGTAGTCGAGCCGCCGGCCGTGGTAGATGCTCGTGTCGGGATGGGCTACCTGGCCCTGGCTGTCTTCCTCCGGCTGGTCGGGCGGCCGGCCCCCATCGTACGTGCGGGCCAGGAAATCGCGGATCAGACTCCCGTACATATCCAGTTCATTCGGAAGCAGAAACGCGTCGTGGCCGCAGGCGGTCCGCACGTTGCAGTACGAGACGGGCTTGTCGCGCGCCACAAGCGCGCCGACGATTGCGCGGGCCTGGTCGGGCGGGAAGAGCCAGTCGCTCGTGAAACTGAGGAGCAGCCACCGGCAGGCGGCCGGGGCCAGGCGGTCGGCCAGGGCGTCGCCCTCGCCGAAGTCGAAGGCGTCCATCGCCCGCGTGAACAGCACGTACGAGTTGGCGTCGAACCGCTCGACGAACCGGTCGCCCTGGTACGCCAGGTAACTGGCGACGGCGGTGTCTTTCTCGAAGCGGCTGTCGACGTCGCGCGGGGGGCACCGGCCTCCACCGAACTTGCCTCTCATCGCCTGCCGCGACAGGTACGTAATGTGGCCGATCATCCGCGCAATCGCCAGGCCGCCCACCGGAAACGCCGGCGCATAGACGCCGTCCTGGAGCCCGGCCTGGACGTCGTAGTAGTGCCCGCCGCGGAAGTTCGGATCGTGGGCGATGGCGTTGCGGCCGATGATGTCGAACGCCAGGGCCTGGCTCGACAGCCGCGGTCCCGTGGCGATGGGAATGGCCGCCCGCACGCGGGCCGGGTGCGCGGTCGCCCACTCCAGGGCCAGCATACCGCCCATCGACCCGCCCGTCACGCCCAGCAGCCGCTCGATGCCCAGCGCATCGAGCAGGCGGCGCTGGGTCTCGACCATGTCGGTCACCGTGATGGGCGGGAAGTCGGGCCCGTACGGCCGGCCGGTGGCGGGGTCCGGGCAATTCGGGCCCGTGGTGCCGCGGCAGCCGCCCAGCAGATTCGGGCAGATGACGAAGTAGCGGTCCGTGTCGATGGCTTTGCCGGGGCCGACCACCAGGTCCCACCACCCGGGGGCATCGTCGGCGTCGTGCCGGGCCACGTGCGAGTCGCCGCTGAGGGCGTGGCATACCAGGACGGCGTTGTCGCGATCGGGCGACAGGCGCCCGTACGTCTCGTACGCCACGCGGACGCGTTCCAGCCGGCCGCCGCACTCGAGCGCCAGCGGCTCGTCGAACGTCACCGCCTCGGCGTGCCGAAGGGGCGCGGCCGAGCGCGGGCTGTCGCTGCTCTGGAAGAGGTCGTCGTTCATGGGGAATACGGGAAAGCAGTCCTTTCGGGGAGGCTTCGGGAGCGTTCCGACGGCGTGCGGCGGCCGGCTACGGCGGCGCCAGCATGGCGGTCACCTTCTGCTGGAGCGCGTCGAGGTCCACCGGCTTCTCCAGGAAATCGTCGACCGGCAGCCAGATGTCGTCGATGTCCTGCGATCCGAAGCCGAGCGGGAACTTGACGTTGATGGCCGTCAGCATCAGGATCGGCACCTGGGCCAGCGGGCTGCCCTCGCGGCGCATGTGCCGGGCCAACTCGAACCCCGCTGCGTTGTCCTCCGGGAACATGACGTCGAGGATGACCAGGTCGGGCGGCGCCTGTTCCATGCGCGCCAGGGCGGCGGCGGTATCCAGTTCCATGCGCACGTCGTGGCCGGCGGCCTGGAGCACCTTGGCGGCCGCACCGGCAAAGTCCGCGTCATCGTCCACGATCATCAGGTTGGCCATGGTCGGACCTCCTTACGGTCGGGCTTCCCTGCCCATCGGCGGGCGCGGCGGGAAGTGCATGTCGAACGTCGTGCCGGCCCCGGGCCGGCTGGTCACCGCGACACGGACGCCGCCCTCCCGGGCGACGTGCCGGACGATCGCCAAGCCCAGGCCCGACGATTCGCGGTTGTGTCGGACGGCCTCGTCGGTCCGGTAATACTCGTCGAAGATGTGCGGAAGTTTGTCGGCCGGGATGCCGATGCCGTCGTCACGTACGGTAACACGGGCCCCGCCTTCGGGCAAGGGGCTGCACGTGGCGCGCACGCGGCCGCCGGGCTCGGAGTAGGCGACGGCGTTGGCCAAAACGTTCCCCAGGAGCATGCGCAGATGGTCCTCGACGCCGACCACCGGGGCGGCGGCGATCTGCTTCTCGACCACGATGCCGCGCTTGCGCGCCGACGGGTCCAGTTGGTCCAGGCAGGCCGTGACGACGTCGGCCAGGTCGAGGCGCGCCGGCGGCGGGGGCTGGTCGCTGGCCGACCGCAGGTTG
>Ga0180434_10006106_pt1 | contig 13951 bp, 15 predicted proteins | sample SS_ome_7_FD_132453 | JGI IMG/M metagenome (GOLD analysis project Ga0180434, IMG submission 132453) | Hypersaline lake sediment archaeal communities from the Salton Sea, California, USA - SS_1_D_2 metaG | ecosystem: Environmental > Aquatic > Non-marine Saline and Alkaline > Hypersaline >... | reverse complement strand
GCCGCGCCGTCCCACAGCACCGACGGGCCGAACATCTTGCACGACGGGAACGCCTCGGCGTCGGCCGAGGGCGACAGCACCGGGTTGCCCGGCCGGCGAGTGAAGGTGAGGCCGTCGGCGGAGGCGGCGAACCCCAGGCGCTCGCGGATCGGGCCGGAGCCCGAGGGGGCCGCGCCCTTGTACCACATCAGGAACCGGCCGTCGCGGAAGATCACCTCGGGGTCGCCGATGCGGTAGTCCCACGCGTCGCCGCCGGCGGAGTCGAGGGCGATGCCGGCCTTGGTCCAGTGCACGGCGTCGGTGGAGGTGGCCACGGCGAAGGCCCGGTTCGGGCCCGGGACGGGGCCGGGCTTGGCGTAGGCGTCGTAGTAGAGGTAGTAGGTGTCGCCGGCCTTGACCGCGCAGGGGTGGGCCACCTGCTGCTCGTCATAGGCGCCGGGCGCCCCGCGCGCGATGGCGGTTCCGGCGTGCGTCCAGTGGACGCCGTCGGTGGAGGTGGCGCAGCGGATCTCGGTGGCGCCGCCGTCCTCCTGCCAGTGGCCGTACCAGAGTTTGTAGGGGGCCGCGGCGTCGGCGGGGTCGTGGAGCAGGCACGGCCCGCGGCAGTCGGGGCCCAGCACGGGGTTGCCGGCGTAGCGGAACCAGTTGACGCCGTCGGGAGACATGGCCATGCCCAGACAGTTGGCGCCGTGCCCCGGCGCGTCGGCGCGACGGGCCGAGTAGACCATGAGGAAGTGGTCGCCGACCTGGACGACGCCGCCCATCTGGATGTCGCCGTCGTCCCAAGCGCCGTGCGGGCCGGGGGTGAGGACCGGCCCGGGGGAGACGCTCCAGGCGGTCTGGGCCGGGGCGGCGGTTGCGAAGATCGTCGCCAGCAGGACGAGGCAGAGAACGGCGGGCTTGGACATGAGTGCTCCTTCCGGCATCGAGTCGCAGCATGCGAGAGATTCGCAGCAGGGCGACGCGGTTCCTCTCCGGCGATGACGTAGCAGGCGGCGCGCAGGAGGGCGCGCGGGGGGCGGCGTAACCTATCGGCGCCATGGACGAGCGACTGCGGGACCTGCTGGAACGGCTGCGCACCGGCGCCTGCTCGGTCGAGGAGGCGATGCGCGAACTGCGCGACCTGCCCTTCTCGGACCTGGGGTTCGCGAAGGTGGACCACCACCGCGCGCTGCGCACGGGCTTCCCCGAGGTGGTGTACTGTGAGGGCAAGACGCCCGAGCAGGTGGCGGCCATCGCGCGGCAACTGTCCGAGCGCAGCGATGTCGCCCTGGCCACGCGGGCGTCCCCTGAGGTGTTCGAGGCCGTGAAGCAGGCGCTGCCGGGGGCGGCCTACAACGCGCAGGCGCGGCTCATCGTGATCGGCACGCCGCCGGAGCCGCAGCCCGGCGCCGCGCCCGTGCTGGTGCTGACCGGGGGCACCGCCGACCTGCCCGTGGCCGAGGAGGCCGCCGCCACGGCCGAGGCGATGGGCCGGCGCGTCGAGCGCATCTACGACGTGGGCGTGGCGGGCATCCACCGCCTGCTGCGGCACCGCGAGGCGCTGGAGCGCGCGCGCGTGATCGTCGTCGTGGCGGGGATGGACGGGGCGCTGCCGTCGGTGGTGGGGGGCCTGGTGGCGGCGCCGGTGGTGGCGGTGCCCACGAGCGTGGGCTACGGGGCGTCGTTCGAGGGGCTGGCGGCGCTGCTCACCATGCTCAACTCGTGCGCGGTGGGCGTGGCCGTGGTGAACATAGACAACGGGTTCGGCGCGGGGTACTTCGCCTCACTGCTCTGCGGCGCGCCCGGCGAAGGCGAGGCGCCATGACGATCGGCTACCTGGACTGCTTCTCGGGCATCAGCGGCAACATGCTGCTGGGCGCGATCCTCGACGCGGGGGTGTCGCTGGAGGCGCTGAAGGCGGAACTCGCCAAGGTGCCCCTGCAGGGATACGAGATCCGCGCCGAGGAGGTGCTGCGGCGGGGCTTCCGCGGGGTGCACGTGGAGGTGGCTGTGGACGGGCACCCGACGGCGCGCAAGCCGGCGGACATCCTGCGGATCATCGAGGGCTCGTCGCTCGACGAGGAGACCAAGGCCCGCAGCGCGGCGGTGTTCCGGCGCCTGGTGAGCGCCGAGGCCGCCGTGCACGGCGCCGACCCCGACGACACGCACCTGCACGAGGTGGGCGCCGTGGATGCGATCGTGGACGTGGTCGGCGGCGTGGCGGGGCTGCGGCTGCTGGGCGTGGAGCGGCTCCACTGCTCGGCGCTCCCGGCGGGGGGCGGGTCGGTCGAGGCCGCGCACGGCGCCATTCCCGTGCCGGCGCCGGCGACGCTGGAACTGCTCAAGGGCGTGCCCACCTGCGCGGGCCCGGCGCAGGCGGAACTGGTGACACCCACCGGCGCGGCGCTCGCTGTGACGCTGTGCGCGGGATTCGGGGCGTTCCCCGAGATGACGGTCGAGCAGGTGGGGATCGGCGCCGGCACGCGCGACCTGGAGGCGCCCAACCTGCTGCGCCTGGTGGTGGGCGAGAGCGAGGAAGCCGCCGGGGAAGAGCGGCTGATGGTGCTGGAGACGAACATAGACGACACCAACCCCGAGCATTTCGAGTACGTGATGGAGGGGCTGTACGCCGCCGGTGCGCTGGACGTGACGCTGATACCGGCGATCATGAAGAAGAGCCGCCCGGCGACCCTGGTGCGCGTGCTGGCGGCTCCGGGGCTGCGCGAGGCGCTGATGGGCATTCTCTTCCGCGAGACAAGCACGCTGGGGGTGCGCTCGTGGATGGTGCAGCGGCGGTGCCTGGAGCGGGAGGAGATCGCCGTGGAGACGCCGTGGGGCGAGGTGCGGGTGAAGGTGGGCCGGCTGGGAGGCGAGGTCTCGACCATCGCGCCCGAGTACGACGACTGCAAGCGCGCGGCCTCGGCCTCGGGCGCGCCGCTCAAGGAGGTCTACGCGGCGGCCGTCTCGGCGGCGCGGGAGCAGGTGGGGCGCTGAGCGCCGCGGCCCGCGGCGTGCACGGGACTCCTCGCTCTGCTCGGAGTGACACGTGGGCACACACAGGGCGGGCGGTTGACACCTTGGCGGCGCGCTGGCTACAATGGGCCGGCCGGGGAGGAGAGGCGCCTGTGGCGAGACGGACTGCAATTGCTCTGGTGATGTTGGTGGTGGCGTGGGGTCTGGCCGGGTGCAGGCGCAAGCCGCCCCCGCCCACGCCCACGCCTCCGGCGCCTGCGCCCGTGGTCGAGACGCCGGAGCAGGCGGCGCAGGCCGGCAAGTCGGCGGTGGTGGCCTATCTCACCCACCTGGAGAAGGGCGAGTACCAGGCGGCTCATGCGCTGTTGACGGCGGAGTCGCAGGCGGAGCATCCCTACGAGGAGTTCGCCGAGCAGGCCAAGGAGAGTTGGCCGCTCTACGAGACGGACGGCGCGTCGGCCAAGGCAACGGCCAAGGAGCGCGTCGTGGTCAGCGTGCCCATGGTGGAGGACCCCGCGCGCATCCCCATCGTGGCGTCCAAAGAGCAGGGCAAGTGGCGGGTGGTGTACCTCAAGGGTCGGCCCTGGACGCCCTATCCCCGGGACTCCGAGTCATCCGAGGCGGGGGAACCGGGCGGAGAGCAGGGCTCGTAGCGCGACCTCGATCCCGGGCGGCGGGCCAGGCGCGAGGAATGGCAAGGAACAGTCCGGCTCGCCTGTGCGCGGGCGTGAGGCGATGGCTGTCGGGGCCGTGGCGGTTGCTGCGCCGCACCGCCCACGGGTTTTCCGAGGATGGCGGCTCGCTGCTGGCTGCGGCGATGGCATTCTACGCCTTTCTGGCGATCTTCCCCTTTGTGCTGGTGCTGATTGCGGGGCTGGGGTACTTCCTGGGGTCATCGGAAACGGCGTTCGCCAAGGTGTCCGGCTATCTGAGCCGGACCATGCCGGAGTTGAGCGCCCAGATTCAGACCCAACTGAAGCAGATCATCCTGCACCGGACCGTGGTGGGCGGGCTGAGTCTGCTGGCGGTGATCTGGTCGAGCAGCGGGGTGTTCGGGGTGCTCCAGGCGGCGCTGACGCAGATCTGGGAGGTCCCGCGGCGGCCGAGATTCGTCGTGGCGAGGCTGAAGTCCCTGGGATTCGTGCTCTCGGCGGTGCTGCTGTTGGTGGCGTCGGTGGCGATGCGTCCCGTGGCGGTGGTGCTGGGGCGCCTGCCGCTGTCGCGCGTGAGCGGCGCGGTGCGGGAGTTCGTGCCCCTCTGGGACCCCTCGGTGGGCGTGGTGTCGCTTATCTTCGGGTTCGCCATGTTCATGGCGCTCTACAGCATCGTGTCCAGCCCGGTGGTGCGGCGGCGGGACATGGCGCTGGGGGCGGGGTTCGCGGCGGTCGCCTGGGAACTGGCGAAGGTCGGCTTCGCCTGGTATGTGGAAACCTACGCGGCGTTCGACCGGGTGTACGGCCCGATGGGCACGGTGGTGATCCTGCTGCTGTGGATCTACGTGTCGTGTCTGATTCTGGTGGTCGGCGCCGAACTTGCCTGGGCGCGGAGCAAGCAGGCCGGCGAAGCCGCGGGTCCGGTGCAGCAACCCGCCGAATAGAAGATTTTTCCGGGCGACGTGCGCTCGGGGGGAAGGGCAACGACGTGCCGGCGGCGCAATCAAGAGAGCGGCGTTGGGAGGCGGAGGGTCGGCCTCGCAGCGCTGGTTGGTTTGGAGGCCGCAATGAAGGTGATCCTACTGGAAGAAGTGCGCAACCTGGGCGAGCCGGGCGCGCAGGTTGACGTGGCCGACGGCTACGCGCGCAACTATCTCCTGCCCCGCAAGCTCGCCGTGCAGGCGAGCAGGGGTGCGGTTAAGAGCCTGGAGCATCACAAGCGCATCGCCGCGCGACGGCTGGATGCCCTGGCCAAGGACGCGGGCGCCCTGGCGGAGCGACTCAGCCAGGTGCGCGTGACGCTGACGGCCAAGGCCGGGGAAGCCGGGAAGATGTACGGCTCGGTGACGGCCGGGCAGATCGCGGACGAGTTGGAGCGCTCGCACGGCATCCAGGTGGACAAGCGCAAGATCCACCTGGAGGAGCCCATCAAGGTGCTGGGCGAGCACGTGGTGCAGGTCCGGCCCCGGCCGGAGGCGCGGGCCGAACTGACCGTCGAGGTCGTGGCCGAGGTCGAGGAGGTCGAGGCGGAGGCCGCGCCGGCCGAGGAGGCCCCGGAGGGCGCGGAGGTCCAGGCGGAGGCGGCGGCCGAAGCGGCGCCCTCCGAGGAGGCCGAAGCGGCCGAGCAGCCCCAGGAGGCGGCCGGCGAAGAGGCCCCCGAGGGCGACGAGGACGAGCGCGAGGGCGGATCGGCGTCTGAGTAGCCGCCCGGCCCCTGGAATCGTGTCTGTGGGGTCTGGGCGCGCCCGGACCGGGGAGCGCAGCATGGAATCCACCACCTTAGCCGATCGAGTTCCCCCCCAGGACCAGGAGGCCGAGCAGGCCACGCTGGGCGCCATGCTCATCGAGCGCGAGGCCATCGCCCGCGTCGTGAGCCTCCTCCAGGTGTCGGATTTCTACGGCCAGGTGCACCGCACCATCTTCGAGGCCATCACCACGCTCTTCGACCGGGGGGAGCCGGTGGACGTGGTCACCCTGAGCACCTACCTGCGCGATGCCGGCTCGCTGGACGACGTGGGGGGGATGCCCTACCTCATGGCGCTCATGGACGCGGTCCCTACGGCGGCGAACGTGGAGCGCTATGCGGGCACGGTGCGGGCCAAGGCCACGCTGCGGGGGCTGCTGGGGGCGGCGCAGCAGATCACCGCGGTGGCCCACGACACAGCCCGCAACGTGGACGAGGCGGTGGACGAGTGCGAGCGGCTCATCTTCTCGGTGGGAGAGCGGCAGGTGGCGCAGGCGTTCGTGCCGCTGAAGCCGCTCATCACGGAGTCCTACGACCGCATCGAGAAACTGAGCCAGGTGCACGAGCCGGGGACGGGGCTGCACACGGGCTTCGCGGACCTGGACCAGTTGACCTCGGGCTTCCAGCGCTCGGATCTCATCATCCTGGCGGCGCGGCCCTCGATGGGCAAGACGGCGCTGGCGATGAACATCGCCACCCACGTGGCGATGCGGGAGCAATTCCCCGTGGCGATCTTCAGCCTGGAGATGGCGCGCGAGGCGCTGGCCATGCGCGTCCTGTGCTCGGAGTCGCGGGTGAACCAGCAGAACGTGCGGCTGGGGTTCGTGGACGACGAGGACCTGCACCGGCTGGCGCGGGGGAGCGAACTCCTCTACAACGCGCCCATCTACATCGACGACACCGCCGCCATGACGGTGCTGGAGATGCGGGGGAAGGCCCGCCGGCTGGACGCCGAACTGGGCGGGCTGGGGCTAGTGGTCGTGGACTACCTGCAGTTGCTGACGGGGCACGGGCGCTACGAGAACCGCACCCAGGAAATCTCGCAGATCGCCCGGGGGCTGAAGAGCCTGGCGCGCGAACTGCGGGTGCCGGTGCTGGCGCTCTCGCAGTTGAGCCGGGCGGTCGAGATGCGGACAGTGAAGCGCCCCATGCTCTCGGACCTGCGCGAGAGCGGCTCCATCGAGGCGGAGGCGGACCTGGTGATGTTCATCTACCGGCCCTCCTACTACGGCGAGGACGAACTGGCCAACGCCAAGTACCCGCCCGACGACACCACGATCACGGAACTCATCGTGGCCAAGCAGCGCAACGGGCCGACCGACACGGTGAAGCTGGCGTGGCTGGGGAACTACATCCGCTTCGACCGGCGCGAGGAGATGCGGGAGGAACCGGAGGACTGAGGCCGTGGACGCACTCCGCCTTGGGTTCGCGTTCGTCATGGCGCTGTTCGGGATCTGCGCACTGGCGGGCTGGGCCACGGCGTTCCGCAGCCGGCTCTACCTGGCGCCCATCGGGCTGGCGTTCCTCGCGCTGGGGGGTGCCGCGGGCATCTCGCAGGAAGGGCCCGTCGGCCTGCGCATCGCGCTCTACGTGATCGCCGTGCTGGCCTTCGCGGTGGGCGCGTGGCTGGCCGTCGCCGAGGTGAGGCGCGAGATGCAGGCGATCCAGGAGCAGCGCCGCGGCCTGGAGCAGGAGATGGAGGAGTACCTGGCGCGCCTGCAGGCCCAACACCGCGAGAAGGGCCCGCCCGAGGACGCCGAGCAGAACGAGACGCAGTCGTAGGCAGCCGCGGCTGCCCTGCCACGCAGCACGCAGCGGGAGCGCCGGATGAAGGTCCTGGTCATTGGCTCGGGGGCGCGCGAACACGCCCTCTGCTGGAAGATCGCACAGAGCCGCCGCGTGAGCGGCCTTTTCTGCGCGCCGGGCAACGCCGGCACGGCCCAGGTGGCGCAGTCCGTGCCCATCAAGGGGGATGAGATCGAGGCCCTGGCGGAGTTCGCGCGCGCCAACGCGATAGACCTAACCGTCGTCGGCCCCGAGGACCCGCTGGCGCTGGGTGTCGTGGACGCCTTCCAGGCGGCGGGGCTCCGGGCGTTCGGCCCCACGCGCGCGGCCGCGCGGCTGGAGGCCAGCAAGGTCTTCTGCAAGGAACTCGTGGCGCGGCACGGCATCCCCACCGGCGGTTTCGCGGTGTTCGAGGACGCCGGGGCCGCCCTGGAGCGCGTGGCGGGCAGCGAGCCGCCCATCGTGGTGAAGGCCGAGGGCCTGGCCAAGGGCAAGGGCGTCACGGTCGCGGCGACGCGGCAGGAGGCTGAGGCGGCGGTGCGCGCCGCCATGGTGGAGAAGGTCTTCGGCGAGGCCGGCAACCGCGTCGTGATCGAGGAGTACCTGGAGGGCCCCGAAGTCAGCCTCATGGCCTTCGCCGACGGGCGGACGGCTGTGGCGATGGAGCCGGCGCAGGATTACAAGCCGGCGCTGGACGGCGACCGCGGGCCCAACACGGGCGGCATGGGCTGCTACTCGCCGGTGCCCGTGGCGGGCGATGACCTGGTGGCCGAGGCGATGGAGCGGGTGATCCGCCCCACCATCGCCGCGCTGGCCGAGGAAGGCGCGCCCTATGTGGGCGTGCTCTACGCGGGGCTCATCCTGACGCGCGCCGGGCTCAAGGTGCTGGAGTTCAACTGCCGGTTCGGCGACCCCGAGACCCAGGTCATCGCGCCGCGCCTGGAGACCGACCTGGTGGATCTCATCGAAGCCTGCCTCGACGGCGGGCTCGAGAGGGCGAGCGCCGCCTGGTCGGCGAAGAAGAGCGTCTGCGTGGTGATGGCCTCGGGCGGATACCCCGGCGACTACGAGACGGGCAAGCCCATCCGCGGGCTGGAGGCCGCGGGGCGGCTGCCGGAGACGGTGGTGTTTCACGCGGGAACCAAGCAGACGGACCAGGGCGCGGCGACGGCCGGGGGGCGCGTGCTGGGCGTGACGGCGCTGGGCGGGACCTTCCGCGAGGCGGTGGACCGCGCCTACGCGGGGGTGCAGGAAATCGAGTTCGAGGGAGCGCAGTACCGAAGCGACATCGGGCGGCGCGCGGCGAAGGGAGAGGACCAGGGCTGATGGAAGACCCGCTGAAGATCTTCTCGGGAACGGCGAACCCCGAACTGGCGCAGGAGATCTGCGAGGGCGTCGGAGTGCCGCTGGGCAGGGCGGAGATCTCGGCCTATTCGAACGAGAACATCTTCGTGCAGATCGGCGAGAACGTGCGCGAGCGCGACGTGTTCGTCGTCCAGCCGCTCTGGACCTCGCGCAGCATCGTCGAGATGCTCATCATGCTGGACAGCCTGCGCTCGGCCTCGGCGCGGCGGATCACGGCGGTCATCCCCTACTACTCCTATGCCCGGTCCGACAAGAAGGACATGCCGCGCATCTCCATCGCGGCCCGCCTGCTGGGCGATCTGCTGGTGGCGGCGGGCGCGGACCGCATCCTCACCATGACGCTCCACTCGCCGCAGGTGCAGGGGTTCTTCAACGTGCCGTGCGACCAGTTGTACGCGACGCCCATTCTGTCGAGTTACTTCAAGCAGCGGCTGCAGATGACGAACGCCGTGGCCCTGGCGGCCGACGCGGGGAGCGCCAAGCGCGCGGGGGCCTACGCCTCGCGGCTCAACATCCCCCTGGCCTTCGTGGACAAGCGGCGCGTGGACGACCTGCACGTCGAGGTGCGCAACGTGGTGGGCGACGTGGCGGGCAAGGACGTGATTATCTTCGACGACGAGATCGCGGCGGCGGGATCGCTCATGGAGACGGTCAAGGCCATCCAGCAGTTCGACGTGGGCAAGGTGTACGCCGGCGCGACCCATGGGGTGCTCTCGGGGCCGGCCGTGGAGCGCATCCGCGAGATGGCCATCGAAGAGGTGGTGGTCACGAACACGGTGCCGGTGCCGCCGGACAAGCGCGACGACAAGGTGAAGGTGCTGTCGGTGGCGCCGGTCTTCGCCGAGGCGATCAAGCGGATCCACACGGGCGAGTCGGTGAGCGCGCTGTTCGAGTAGGGGCGAACCCTGTGTTCGCCCGGATTCCTGGAGGGGCGGACGGGTGTCCGCCCGGAGGAACGCGTATGAACCCAATTATCGAGCGGCTGGCGGAACGGATCAGGGAGACCTACCAGCCCGAGCGGATCGTGCTCTTCGGGTCCCATGCGCGCGGCACGGCCGATGAGGAGAGCGATATTGACCTGCTCATCGTGAAGGAGACGGAGCAACCGTTTCACAAGCGCTGGGCGGAGGTGGCGGCGCTCATCCAGCCGGTGGCCGAAGGCCGCGATGTTGCGCCCTTCGTCCTCACGCCGGGCGAGGTGGAAGAGCGCCTGCGCAGGGGCGATCAGTTCGTCGAGGAGATCCTCACGAAAGGAGAGGTCCTCTATGCCGCCTGAGGACGCGGCATACGCGGCCGACTGGATGGCTGCGGCCCAGACGGATCTGACGCGCGTGCAGCGCCGCCTGGATGAAGGGGACGTCGCGGACGCGGCCTTCCACCTCCAGCAGGCTGTGGAGAAGGCGCTCAAAGGCTACCTGCTCTCCAAGGGATGGACGCTCAAACGCACGCACAACTTGGGTCTGCTGCTGGAGGAGGCGATACGGCGCCGCGCCGACCTCGCCGAGTTCGCGGAGATGTGCCGGGAGGTGACGTCTTTCTACTTCGCGGATCGCTATCCGGCGTTCGTGGTGTCGCCTACGACTGACGAAGTCGCCCGAGCCCACGCACAGGCGGGGCGCCTCATCGGCGAGATCACGCGGGAGACGTTGTAGAACGGCGCGCGAGGAGCGATGGGATGCGGAGTCGGACCGGCCCGCGGGTGGCCATCGTGATGGGGAGCGACTCGGACCTGCCGGTGATGAACCAGGCGGCCGAGACGCTGCACGGGTTCGGAGTGCCCTACGAGGTGCGGGTGCTGTCGGCGCACCGCACGCCGGCGGCGGCGGCGCGCTTCGCCAAGGGGGCGCGCGGGCGCGGGGTGAAGGTCATCATCGCCGCGGCCGGCGGGGCGGCGCACCTGGCGGGGGCCATGGCGGCCCAGACTACGCTGCCGGTGATCGGGGTGCCGATCATGACCAAGGCGCTGCGGGGGATTGACTCCTATCTCTCGACCCTGCAGATGCCCAGCGGGGTGCCGGTGGCGACGGTGGCCATCAACGGGGCCAAGAACGCAGCGATCCTGGCGGCCCAGATGCTGGCGCTGGACGACGCGCGGCTGGCGCGCCGGCTGGCCGACGAGAAGCGGCGCATGGGCCGGGAGGTGCTGCGCAAGTCGCGTGCCGCGAGGAAGCAGGAAGCAGGAAGCAGGAAGTAGGGGCAGGTCTTTCTCACCCACTGCGCCCTGCTTACCGCTCACTCTGGGTAGAGGGGGTGCACGATGAGGCAGCGGGACTGGTTTCTCAGGGTGATGGTAGCGCTGTTGGCGGCGGGGGTGTGGACGGTCGCTTTCAGGCCGGTGCTGGCGCCGACGCCCACGAAGGCGGCCGAAGGGCAGCCGGCACCGGCGAACGAGGTGCGCGCGAAGCGGTTCGTGTTGGTGGATGAAGAGGGCAGGGAGCGGGCGGTCCTCGGCTTCCGGCACGAAGGAGAAGCGGCGCTGACCATCCTCAGCCTGCAGGGAAGGGAACTTGTGAAACTCGGGACCGATGACTCCTCGGGTCCCACTGAGAATTCCCTGCAACTGCTGGACGGGGTCGGGCGGGCGCGAGTGAAGGTCGCCTTCACGCCGACAAGCGACGCCGTCTTCCTGGGGGTGCCGTACGGGAGCGGGCAGCCATCCGGCGGACTGAACCTGGAGGAGGGTGGGCTGGCCCTGTACGTCATGGCCGGTGACAGGAAGTCGTATGGGACGATGGAGGTGACGGCAGACGGAACGCCGCGCCTGCGCCTGACAGATGACGAGGGGAAGGTGGTCTTCAGCGTGCCGACCGGCCAGGACGCGGCCCTGCCCACGGCGTCCGAGGCGAGGCGCGCGGCGATGGCCGCGGTCGAGACATGCTTCATGCACCTGCGTGAAGGGGACCTGAGCGAGGCCGCCAAGTGGGTGGCGTTCGAGAACCAGCGCGCCAGAGAGGAGTGGGAGCAGCAGGTGGCCGACTACGGGCAGCAGCTCGCTGCAGGCGGGCAGCCGTGGTGGGGAGACCCCATCAAGGCCCAGCGGATTCCGGGGCCGGCGCCCGGCGAGTGGGCGGTCGCGGACGTGCAGTGGCGGTACCGCACGAACCTTGGGTGGATGATGGGCGAGCACTACACCTACAAGATGCGCACGGTGGACGGCGCATGGCGGCTGTACGTGGATGAGGCGACGGCGGAAAGAGGGGTGCCCTGGGTGCCGGCCCAGGCGCGGTAGGCAAAGGGGTCGCGCTGCAGCGGGGCGAAGGGTGAAGTTGCCGTAGGGGAGACGCTCTGCCGTCTCCCTGCCCCCGACCGAGTCGGGGGCCGAAGGACTGAGGCCTTGTGGGCCTCCGGGCGCCCACAGAGGGGCGCCCCTACGACATGATCGCTGATGGGCAAGAGGATTGGGGTGAGATGATCGAACGGTACGCATACCCGCAGATGCGGGCGATCTGGGAGCCCGAGGGCAAGTTCGCCAAGTGGCTCGAGGTCGAGCTGCTGGTGGCCGAGGCGCTGGCGGAGATCGGGGAGATCCCCCGCGAAGCCGCCCAGGCGCTCCGGCGCAACGCGCGCTTCGACGTGCAGCGCATCCTCGAGATCGAGGGCGACGCCCCCGGCTACACGCCGAAGCCCGGCGAGCAGCCGGTGCGGCACGACCTCATCGCCTTCCTGAAGGCGGTGAGCGAGAACCTGGGCGATGAGGCGAAGTTCCTGCACCTGGGCGTGACCTCGTACGACATTGAGGACACGGCGCTCTCGGCCCTGCTGCGGGATTCGGCGCATCTGCTGGACGAGGACCTGGCCGCGCTGGCCGAGGCCATCCGCGCACGCGCGCGCGAGCACAAGTGGACGGTGATGATGGGCCGCACGCACGGGGTGCACGCGGAGCCCATCACGCTCGGGTTCAAACTCGCCGTGTGGCTGGACGCCGTCGAGCGGCACCGCGAGCGGCTGCGCCAGGCGAAGCAGGACGTGAGCGCGGGCAAGATCTCGGGGGCCGTCGGCACCTACGCCAACATAGACCCGCGCGTGGAGCAACACGTCTGCGAGCGGCTGAGCCTGACGCCGGCGCCCGTCTCGACGCAGATCCTGCAGCGCGACCGCCACGCGCGCTACGTGGCCACGCTGGCGGGGATCGCGGCCTCCATCGAGCAGTTCGCCACCGAGGTGCGCAACCTGCAGCGGACCGAGATCCTCGAACTCGAGGAGCCGTTCCAGGCCGGGCAGCGGGGGTCGTCGGCGATGCCCCACAAGCGCAACCCCATGACCTGCGAGCGGCTGACGGGCCTGGCGCGGGTGATGCGGTCCTACGTGATCCCGGCGCTGGAGAACGTGGCCACCTGGCACGAGCGCGACCTGACCAACAGCGCCGCCGAGCGCCTGATCCTGCCCGATGCCAACGTGCTGCTGGACTACATGCTGCGCAAGTTCACCGACGTGGTGCGGGGCATGGTCGCCTATCCCGAGCGGATGGCTCGGAACATGGAGCGGCTGCAGGGGGTGGTGGCGTCGCAGCAGGTGATGCTGGCGCTGGTGGGCAAGGGGATGGACAAGGACGAGGCCTACCGGCTGGTGCAGAAGCACGCCATGGCGGCGCTGGAGCAGGGGAGGCGCTACCGGGAGGTGCTGGAGAGCGACGCCGAGGTGACGGGCCGGCTGGAGGCGGCCGACCTCGAGGCCTGCTTCGACACGCGGGTTCATCTGAGACGCCTGGAGGAAGTCTTCCAGCGACTTGGAATCTAGAAGCGGCGAGGCGGCCGTCCGGGCCCGGGCGCCGTCATTCCGAGGCGTATGCCGAGGAATCTCGTTCGGGGCCCCTCACCGGCAGGGCCGCGACGGACAAGCCGGCTCAGAATCACAGACTGGGCAGGAGCAAGCTCCTGCCCCACGCGTTGACGGAGAGCGGGATGTTCAAGGCGCAGATCACGATCACGCTGAAGAAGACCGTGCTGGACGCGCAGGGCGCGACCGTGCAGCGGGCGCTCCACAACCTGGGCTACGAGACGGTGGACCAGACGCGCATGGGCAAGTACGTGGAACTGCTGGTCAACTCGGGCGACGAGGCGGCGGCGCGCAGCCAGGTGGACGAGATGTGCCGGCAGTTGCTGGTGAACCCCATCATCGAGGAATACCGGTTCGACCTGGCGCCGGCCGAGCGAGAGTGATGCGATCCTTCGGCGTTGTGGTGTTTCCGGGTTCGAACTGCGACCAGGACTGCCACTGGGCGGTGCGCGGGGCGATGGGGGCGCCCTGCCGCTACGTGTGGCACCGCGACACGGACCTCTCGGGCCTGGACGTGGTGGTCCTGCCGGGGGGCTTCAGTTACGGCGACTACCTGCGCACGGGGGCCATCGCACGCTTCTCGCCGGTGATGGAGGCGGTGGCGGACTTCGCCGCGGGCGGCGGGCTGGTGATCGGCATCTGCAACGGCTTCCAGATTCTGCTGGAGGCGGGG
>Ga0180434_10006105_pt1 | contig 13955 bp, 11 predicted proteins | sample SS_ome_7_FD_132453 | JGI IMG/M metagenome (GOLD analysis project Ga0180434, IMG submission 132453) | Hypersaline lake sediment archaeal communities from the Salton Sea, California, USA - SS_1_D_2 metaG | ecosystem: Environmental > Aquatic > Non-marine Saline and Alkaline > Hypersaline >... | reverse complement strand
GTTCGCGCAGCTCCCTTGAAGAGACGTCTCATTTTGCCGGATTGTTCGGCGGAAAAGAAAGGAATCCCAGGGTAGCGGAGCAGAGACAGGTGGATGAGGAGAAGCCCGGTGACCAGACAGTACAACGATTGATACAGCGCTGCGCTGGGGGGCCAGATGGAGATCAGAAGCAGGAGTTGAAGCAGGACCATGGGGAGGAGAACTGCGGTGAGGACCGCCTTTCTAAATCCTCGGAGGAAGGGGCGGACATCCGGGTAGCCGGGCAATTGCAGTGTCAGGGGTTCGGGCAACGTGCCGGCGAGGGGGCGACGTAGAATGGTTCGGATGCCATGGACCGTGCCCATCACCGCAAGGATCGACAAAGCAACAAGGTAGGGATTGGTGGGCTGAAGTGCACTGGGGCCTGAGCGGGCGTATATCAACGTGAGGACAGCCGCTCCCAGTAGAACGAACAGAAACCAGATCCTGAAGAACATCAACTTTGAATGGGGGTTCCGATTCAGAGACGCCAGTGTAAAGTGGAACATGGCTCTCTCGAGGGGGTGTGGGAGAATCCGTCGCTGCAAGGCGCGTGTGAGCCGGCTCCGCTTTCTGGATTTGACAACGGGCCGCGGTGTTTCGGAATGCCGACTCAGATTTCGTCTGAACTGACGGAAGAGGCAGATTAGACTCAGGCCGAGTGGCAGGGTGAGAGCCATGATCGTGATCTGTGTGTGGCTGTAGTAGATGGAATCTGGATGGCCGAGGATGAATTCACCCCAACCGACAAACCAGAGGGGGGGATATAGATAGACGAAGAGGGATCGGCTCTCTTTCAGAAAAGGAAGCAGGGAATAAACGGTGGGAAACCAGAGCCACAAACTAATGAACAGGGTGAAGAGGATGACTCGAACCAGCCTGGCTGCCAGGCGATACCAGCGCGTCGACAGGCCCGAGTTCAGGATGGTCTGGATGAGTGCGATCCAGAAAAAGACAAACAAGGCGGCCGTTGTTTGGGAGAAAAGATGGGACATGGCCAGCTGAATGGCTGGGATGCTGGACTTCTTGGTGATATAAAAGACGAAGATCGGCGTCGAAAAGAGATTCAGGATGAGTGCGAAGGCCACGGCGAAAATCATGTTGGCAATCCACTTCGACAGGATGATCAGGGATCCGGACATGGGGTGGGGAAGGAGCAGCTCGAGTTCGGTCCGGTCGAGAGACATGTGTTCCCACAGTACGGTAAACACCATGCCCATGAACGCCATGGTGATGGTCATGAAATAGGTCTTTTCCAGCCAGAGATCGCTCGGGTGCGCCTCCAAGCCGAAAAGATAAAGTCTTAAAAGAAGATGCGCGACCACGCCCGCCAGTGCGGGGAGCAGTGTCAGAAGTGTGATGAGGTTCACCCGGTGCTGTCGATCCAGAACCAGGACGTCGTTGTTGATCAATCTCAGGAGAAGATGTCTGACGACCGTGGAGGCCCGCGCAAGAATTTGCAGCGGCAGCTTAAGATTCGTACTGATGGGTTTCATGCGGGTCTGGTTGCGGGTTTGTCTGGGTTCACGTGTCGATGGTGGTGAAGAGGGTCTGGGCCGAGTCTTCGATGTCCTGTTCTCCGACCATTTCCTTGAGAATGGATTCGAGCAGAGGCAGATCCATCAGATTCCTCAGATCTTTGACAGGATTGCTTGAGACCAGAATACCCTTGTTCAAGATGAGGGCCCGGGTACAGATTTGTTCGGCCACTTCAAGGGTTCGGGTGGCGCAGAGGATCTGTTTACCCGAATCCGCAAGCTTTTCGAGGAGGGCCTTCAGGATCAGGGCGCTGGCGATGTCCAGGCCGGTGAGCGGTTCATCGATCAGCACCAGATCGGGATTGTGGATGAGGGCGGCGCAGATCATCAGCTTCTGGAGTGTGCCTCGTGAATACGTGGAAGCCGGGAAGACCATCTTGTCACCGAAGCGGAAATGTTCAAGCAGTTCGTGTATCTTTTCCTCCAGGCGATCTTCATCGATCATGTAGAGCCTGCCCACCAGCTGCAGGTACTCGATGGCGTTCAGGTGCGGGAATATGTTCGGTTGTTCGGGGACGTATCCCAGCAGCTGTTTGTACTTGGTCGGATTTTCCCTGATGTTGAATCCGCGCAGGTAAATATGTCCGGAGGTCGGGTCGATGATTCCCGCCAGAATTTTCAGAAGCGTGGTTTTTCCGGCTCCGTCAGGACCCAGAACGGCCAGAATCTCACCGGGCTTCAGAGAGAACCCGATGCCATTGATGACCGTTTCCTTCTTCGTCGTCCAGGTCAGGTCTTTGACTTCCATCGATCCCGCTGTCTGCCCTCATCTATATTGTACGTGTTCCTTCCCGATTTTGTCAACTGGCGGCCGATGGTTGGGCTTTCTCTCCAGTCAAGCCGGCCCGGAGGCAGGGTGCTGCAGCGATTCAGATACCCTTGAATTTTTTTTTGGTGAAATAGACGATGCTTTCGTGTTTGGTATACCCGGCGTGGGCAAAAAACGCCATCGAGAGCGGATTGTCGCCTTCGATGAGGCAGGCGATGATGTCGATGCCAGCCTGGGTGAGAAACCGTTCGGCGAGTCGGAGAAGCATCCGCCCGATGCCCCGCCCCTGGAAATCGGGATGTACCGCCAGACGGTTGATCCATCCTTTGCGGCCGTCATGGGTGGCCAGTACGGTGCCGATGATACGGCCGTCGACTTCAGCCACACGAAAAAAGGTGCTCGACCGTTTGATTTCCCGTTCGATTCGACTGAGACGGTCCCTTCCGTCGGGTTTCATAGGCAGGTTGGCACGTTTCCAGAGATCGAGCGTCTGGCCGTGGTCGTTGCGATGAAATGGACGGATCTTCGGTTTCCGGGATGCGGTCATGGGACGTCGAGTTGAAAGCGGGCGACGGCGATGCCGGTGATCGTCTCGGCGATTTCCAGGGAAGCGGTGGCAGCGGGAGACGGGGCGTTCAGCACATGGATCATGCGTTCGCTTTCCTGGATACGAAAATCGTCGACCAGGAAGCCGGTCCGCTCCAGGGCCTGGGCACGAACACCGGCGCCGCCCCGCCGGATATCCCCGGATTCGATCTCCGGTATCAACCGTTTCAGCGCACGCACAAAGGCGGCCTTCGACATCGACCGAAGCTGTTCCACCAGGCCCATGCGCCAGTGCTTTCGAGCCATTCTCCAGAAACCGGGGTAGGTGACGGTCGCCCAGGCATCCCTTGGCGAGACCTGCCAGGCTTTATAGCCTTCCCGTTTCCCGGCCAGGACCGCATTGGGACCGGCCTCCACTCCGCCTTCGATCATGCGCGTGAAGTGGACGCCCAGGAAGGGAAACTGGGGATCGGGTACCGGATATATCAGGTTCTTGACCAGATGCTCCCGGGTCGGGATGAGGGTGTGGTATTCTCCACGGAAGGGGACGATCATCAATCCCGGATCGATGCCGGCCATCCTGGCCACCCGGTCCGAATGGAGTCCGCTGCAGTTGATCAGATGGGAACAGATGACTTCATCGGAGGTGGTTTGCAGGACGATTTCCTTTCCGCAGCGGCGAACGCCGACGACCCGTGAATTCAGACGAATGTCACCGCCGTTCTTCTGGAAGATTTCACCGAATTTGCAGCACACCGTGGTGTAGTTCACGATGCCGGTCTGAGGCACGAAGAGGCCGGCCAGGCCGGAGGCCGCCGGCTCGTGTTCTTTGATCTCTTCGGGTCGCAGCCGTTGGATTCCGGTGAGCCCGTTGGCGATCCCGCGCTCCCGGAGTTTTTCCAGTGCCGGTAGTTCTACCTCGCGGCTGGCGATCACCACCTTGCCGCACCGTTTGTGGGGAATGTCGTGTTCCTGGCAGAATCGGATGAGTGACTCTCTGCCGCGGGTGCAGTTTCGGGCCTTCATGGAGCCGGGTCGATAATACAGTCCCGAGTGGATGACACCGCTGTTGTTGCCGGTCTGGTGGCGTGCCAGCCCGTCCTCAGACTCCAGAAGGATCAGCTTGAGTTTCCCGCCTTTGCATCGATCGGAGAGTTTGAGCGCCGTGGCCGTGCCGATGATTCCACCTCCGATGACGGCGATGTCGAATCGGTCCAGATTTGCCATTCTGTTTCCCGTGACCATGTGAAGCGGTGTGAGGTCCATTAATATCAGGAATGGATTTTCAAGTCAACAATTTATATAACGGGGTCACATGATGTGGTTTGACTTTCAGTATGGACCTATGCTATAAGTTCAGATTCCGGCATGTGGATGCCGGCACCAGATGGAGAAGATCTCTTGCCGCTGAGAGCCTGCCTTTCCCCCTTTTTTTTGCCCCCGGTGGCGTGCCGTCGGCGGATGACCGCCGAACGGAATTTTCTCCACGCGTACGTCAGGAGTTGAAATCATGAGTTTGAGTCGTATCGGTCAATCGGTTGCTGAATCCGCAACCCTCAAGTTGAACATGGTGGCCGGCAACCTCAAGGCGAAGGGTGAACCGGTCATTCATCTGGGAGGAGGAGAGCCCAAGGGCAAAGCACCCATGGATGCACTCATCGGTGCCGCCGGTGTGATCGGATCGGGAGAGGTCCGCTATACGCCGGCGGCCGGAATCCCGGCCCTCAGGGACGCCATCGTCGGTTATACCGAAAGGTTTTACGATTACGGTGTGAAACGGGAAAACGTGATCGCCTCCGGCGGCGCCAAGCAGGCCATCATGGTATGTCTCCAGGCCATTCTGGATCCCGCCGACGAGGTGGTCTTCCCGTGTCCCTACTGGGTGAGTTACCCGGAAATGGTGAAATTGTGCGGCGCTCGGCCGGTCGCGGTCAGACCCGCTGACGGTACTTTCTATCCCCGCCTTTCGGACATCGAAAAGGCGGTGACCCCCAAGACCAAGGCGGTGATCATCAACAGCCCCAACAATCCCACCGGTGCCATGTACTCTGAATCGTTCATCGCCGATATCGTGGGTTTCTGTGAGAAGAAGGATCTCTTTCTGATCATGGACGATATCTATCACCGTCTGATATTCGACGGGCTCAAACCCGTCAGCTCCTTCAGGTTCATCGGGAAGGAATTCGACAGTTCGAAACTGGTGGTGGTGAACGGTGTGTCGAAACAGTACGCCATGACGGGATTTCGCATCGGCTGGGCCGTGGGCGGCGTGGAACTGATTCGAGCGATGACGAATATACAGGCCCATCAGACCTCCGGTCCGTCGGTGGTGCTGCAACATGCGGCGCTGGGTGCTCTGAACAGCGATCAATCCCAGGTGGACAATCTGCGCGAGACCCTGGACAACAACCGCAAGGTCATGATGGAGCAGCTCAATACGTTCGACGGTATCAAGGCCAGCCGGCCAGACGGCACCTTTTACTGTTTCATCGATTTCAGCAAATTCGATAAAGATTCCACGCGTCTGGCCCATTTCCTTTTGGAAAAGGTCAAGGTGGTAACGGTGCCCGGGGTGGAGTTCGGCACCGATGGATTTTTACGACTGTCCACCTGCGGCTCGATCAAGGATATCACCCAAGGTATCGAGCGGATCCGTTGGGCCCTTGATCCCGGCGGTTCCTCCGAGCTTACCATCGGTGATCAGAAACTGATTCGGGATTGGAAATGAGCGTCTATGTGAAAACGGAATCACCGGCGTCCGGTCAGGCCGAGGAACTGGCGAGTCGCTTCACCCTCGAATACCACGGTCTGGTTCACCTCGACCGGGTGTTCTGGAATCTACCCGATCCGGCGCTCTACGAGGAAGCCATCTTCCGTCGAGAGGGTTGTATCGTATCCGGTGGACCCCTCCTCGTCAACACGGGCAAATGGACCGCCAGGGCAGCTGACGACAAGTATTTCGTCAGGGAACCGTCATCGGAAAAATTGATCGACTGGGGAGGCTACAACCGTCCGCTCAGCCGTTCCAAGTTCAACTCCATACTGACCCGGCTCCAGGCCTACCTGCAAAGAAGGCAGGTGTTCGTTCAGGATGTGCTTGTCGGGGCGGACCCGGATTACCGCATGCCCTTCCGCATCGTGACGGATTCGGCGTGGCAGAGTCTTTTCGCCCGAAACATGTTTATCGTCCCGGAAAATCCCGCGGAATACAAACAGTTCATCCCCGAATTCACCCTCATCGCCGCTCCCGAGTTCAGGGTGGACCCGCGGGTGGACGGGACGCGCAGCGAGACGGCCATTGTCATCGATTTTTCAAAACGACTGGCGCTCGTGGCCAATTCCAGCTACGGTGGTGAGATCAAGAAATCGGTGTTCACCATCATGAACTACCTCATGCCTCTCCGGAACGTCATGTCCATGCACTGCTCCGCCAATGTCGGTAAAAAAGGCGATGTGGCCCTGTTTTTCGGATTGAGCGGTACCGGGAAGACCACCCTGTCCGCGGATCCAAAACGCAAGTTGATCGGGGACGATCAGCACGGTTGGAGCGATGACGGGGTTTTCAACTACGAGGCGGGGTGCTATGCCAAGGTGATCCGTCTGTCGGCTGAGAACGAACCGGAGATCTACGCGGCCACCCGTCGATTCGGAACCATCCTGGAAAACGTGATCTTTTCTCCCGTGTCGCGGGACGTCGATCTCGACGGCGATTCCCTGACCGAAAACACGCGGGCATCTTATCCTTTGCTCTTTATCCCGAATTCCGTCGAAGAAAAAATGGTTCGGTCCCATCCCCAGAACGTGATATTTTTGGCTTGCGATGCCCAGGGCGTGCTGCCCCCCATCGCCAGGCTCGACATGAACCAGGCCATTTATCATTTCATCAGCGGATACACCTCGAAAATAGCGGGTACCGAGATGGGACTCGGTATCGAACCCCAGATCACCTTCAGTGCCTGTTTCGGTGCCCCCTTCATGGTTCATCACCCGTTCTTCTATGCCGATCTTCTCCGCAAGAAGATCGAACGGTTCGGGGCAAAGGTCTGGTTGGTCAATACCGGCTGGGTGGGAGGCAAATTTGGTGTGGGCCGGCGTATCAGCATCCGGCACACACGCAACATGCTGAACGCGGTGCTCGAAGGGAAGCTGGACAACGTGGCGTATCGCCGTGACCGTCTCTTCGGCTTTCAGGTTCCGGAGACCTGCCCCCAGGTACCTGCGGAGGTGTTCATCCCCGAGAAAGCCTGGGATGATGAGAACGAATACTGGCAGAAATACGACGCCCTGGCGGCCCGATATATCGACAATTTCAAGCTTTACCGGGACGGCGTTCCCGCCGAGGTCATCGCGGCCGGGCCGAAACGGCTGCGCGAGCCCTGAGCCGCGCGTCTCTCGTTCTGGATCATCGACCCGTTCTCAGCGCAGGTTGCCTTCGTACTGGGCCGTGATCTGCCTGCGGCGCACGTCTTCGGGGGTGTAGGAAGGAAGCAGCACCGGCGCCATTCGATCCGTGTCGATCTTGGCGTGCTTCAACTCATTTTCATACGCCTTCACGTGTTCGAGGGAGAGGGATCCCAGTTTCGTGCGGGCCACGTATTCCGCGGCGTAGCGCCCTGCGCGCCGACCGAACACGTTGTAATCGAGAACCGAATTGCCCATGAGGCGGTTGCGGCCGTGGACGCCGCCGGAAGCCTCACCGGCCACGTAGAGTCCCGGTATCGATGTCTCGGCTTTCTCACTGGTCTCGATGCCGCCGTTCTGGTAGTGCAGGGAAGGGAAGATGAGCATGGGTTCGGTGGTGATATCGATGCCGTAGCGGATAAATTGCCGATGCATGGCCGGGAAATTTTTCGCGACATACCCCTCGCCGTGGAGCATGTCGATAATCGGGGAATCCAGCCAGACCCCCAATCGACCACTCGGTGTTTCGATCCCCATCTTCTTCTCGACACACTCCCGGATGATGGCGGAACTCTCGACGTCCCTTGGTTCCCGGGGAAAAACAAAGAGCTCACCCTCCTTGTTCAATGGTTGTCCGCCGGCGCCGCGGATGGCCTCGGTGATCAAAAATCCACCGATCTGCTCCGGGAATGCGGCCCCTGTTGGATGATACTGGACGGAGTCCATGAACATCAGCTTCGCGCCCGCCCGGTAGGCGATCATGACCCCGTCCCCGGTGGCGCCATAGTGGTTGGTCGTATCGAAACCGCGGATGTGGAGACGGCCGTAGCCTCCGGTGGCGATGATGGTGGCTTTGGCTTTGATGATGAAGTATTCCTCGGTTTCCAGATTGTAAAGAATGCCCCCCGCACAGCGGCCGTTTTGATCCAGAAGCAGTTCCACGGTGGGCATGAATTCCAGGATCTCGATATCGTTCGGATGGTTGCGGACCTCGTCCATCAGGGTGCGCATGATGATCGCTCCCGTGTAATCCCTGCACGAGTGCATCCGTTTTCTGGAGGTTCCGCCGCCGTGACGGACCTGCATATTGCCGTCGGGGGTCTTGTCCCAGACCACGCCCAGGTCTTGCAGCCATTTCACCACGACGGGGCCGTCCTCTGTCAGTGCGCGGACCAGTTCCGGCTTGTTTTCAAAGTGTCCGCCGCCCATGGCGTCCAGAAAGTGACGTGTGGGCGTATCCTGGGGCGTGACCGCCGCCTGCATGCCGCCCTGTGACATCATGGAATTGGCGTCTCCGAGCCTCAGTTTGGTCGATATCACGGATTTCACTCCATGCTCGCGGGCGACGATGGCTGCCGCACAGCCCGCACCGCCGCCGCCGATGATGAGGAGATCGGTTTCCTGATCCGGTGTCGAGATGTCGAACCGGTCCGGATCGATTCGTGAATGGGATTCCAGCAGGTCAGCCACCTCGGTCGAGATGAGTTCGCCCTGGTTGGGACCCACCGCCACCCTTCTCTGGGAATCGGGTTTATAGTCGGGATGGAATTTGTTGAGAACCTCTTCCCTTTCGGCGGCCGTCATCGGGGGGAAGACCGGCTTCCCGGACTTGGCCAGTTCGAACCGCCTGGCACGGGATTTCGCAACTTTTTCCAGTGACTTATGCATGGATGCAGGATACATCGGTTACTCCTTTACCTTTCGCCTAGATTGATTCCGCTCCAACGAAGCGCCTTATCGCCCATCCTCTCACAGATCACTCCGTGTCCCTCTCGTAGTACTTCTTCTTCAGATCTTCCTTGTTCAATTTCATCATTTCTTTGTATTCCTGGTCGAATTCGTTCTTCTCCACCTGCTTGATTCTGCTTTTAAGGTCCGGTCCCTTTGGTGACAGATAGCGACCGTAAAGCCTCCTGGCGAGAAGTCCGACGTTGTAATGGATGATTTCAGCCGGGCAACGGATGGTACAGAGGCCGCAGCTCAGACAGTCGAATGAGAGGTCCATCACGGTCTCGAGATCGCCACGCATGGCAGCCTGAATGTAGTCCATGACCTGAAGGTCCTGAGGGCAGGCCTTGGTGCAGGTGTTGCAGGCCACGCAGCGGAACACCTCGGGGTACAGTTTCTGAATGGTCGTGACGTCGGGTTTCAGGCTGTCGATGTCGTAAAGGGCCTTCTTCCCGGGAATGGCGGGCAATTGCGCCAACCACATTCCTTCCTGGACCAGGGTCGTACAGGCCAGGCCCGTGTAGATCCGGTAGTCTCCGGGGAGTCTGAATACCGTGGCGCAGGCACCGCAGAATCCCTCTCGGCAACCCGCTCCACGTTTTATCTGATACCCTGCGTACTCGATCGCGCCCATGATGGTGGCCTCCGCCGGTACTTTGTAGGCCTGTCCCATGATGAAGACGGTGACCATCTTTTCCTTCTTGGATTCCTCCCTCTTTGTTGCCTTTCTTCCTTTGGTCTGCTTTTCCATGATGAGGTCTCCTGCTAAAATTCCTGAGGTAATTCTTTCAGTTCGGCCCAGGAGTATACGGGCCCATCCTTACAGACGTAATGCGGTCCGATGTTGCAGCGACCGCATTTGCCGATACCGCATTTCATCTTGTTTTCGACGGTGGTGTAGATCTGGTCCTCTGAGAATCCCAGTTCCATCAGGGCCATGATGACGAATTTGATCATGACGGGGGGGCCGCAGGTGATGGCGATGCTGTCCTTCGGTAACGGGGCTTTGTCCTTGACGTTGTTGGGGACGAAGCCCACAAACTCGGACCAGTTTTCTTCCTCCCGGTCCACGGAAAGATGGACCGTCATCTTCTCACGCAGCGCTTCGCATTCCTGGTGGAACACCAGGTCGCCGGATGAACGGGCGCCGTAGATCAAGGTCAGGCCTTTGTATTGGTCACGTTGCATGAGTGCGGTTTGCAGGACGGACCAGATCGGAGCCAGTCCGATGCCACCCCCGATGAAAATCAGATTCTTGCCCTGCCACTTGTCTAGAGGGAATCCATTGCCGTAGGGGCCGCGGATGCCGATCACCTCACCGATATCCATGTCGTGAATGGCGCAGGTGACCCGGCCGGTTTTCAGGATGCTGAATTGAAGGTGTTCCTTGGTCAGCGGGGAGGAAGAGATCGATATCATGGATTCTCCAGTCCCGAATACCGATATCATGGCGCACTGGCCGCAGCGGTGGGTGAACGGTTCCGCCTCGATGAACCGGGTGCGGAAGGTCTTGATCGGGCGAAGGCCTGCGACTTCAGACTTGATGTCGATGATGTCAGCCAGTCACGGCGAATAGATGTGGTCATCCATCGTGTTCCACCTTGGTGAGTATTTCGATCAGGTCGATTCCGACAGGGCAGTGCGATATGCAGCGTCCGCAGCCCGTGCACTGTTGGACGCCCTCCCGTTCCTTGAAGTAGGAAAATTTGTGCAGGATGCGCTGGCGCAGCCGGGAGGCCTTGTGCGGCCGGGGGTTGTGTCCGGACGAATGCATGGTGAAATCCGGGAACTGGCAGGTGTCCCAGGTCCTTACCCGCTGACCCTTGAGCGGAATGGGACGGGTGATTTCGTCGTTGATGTCGAAACAATGGCATGTGGGGCACAGATAGGTGCAGATGCCGCAACGGATGCAGCCGATCGCCTCCACCTCCCAGATGGGATCGTCGAACATGTTGCTCAACCTGGAGGAGATGGCTTCCACATCGGGCAATGACCGTTTCACCAGGTCTCTCGCCCGGTCGTGGATGTCTTTGACCGTCTTGCGTTGCGCCTCCCCCGCGGGCCGGAAAAGATCCGCAGCCCGACCGATCAGTGCCTCACCCCGGTCGGTTTCTGCCTCCACGAAGTAAAACTCCCCCAGATCGGTCATCAGGATGTCCATTCCCTCGCTGGAATGGGGTGAGCCGTGAACCGAAGTACAGAAACAATCCTCGGAGGGCGGCGTGGTGCAGGCCAATCCCACGAGTGCGGCACGGTCACGGCGTCGCCAGTAATACGGGTCCCGGATGTCTCCGCCGAAAACCCGGTCGGTCAGCAACAAGGCCCGGGCTTCACAGGGGCGGATGCCGAAAACGACCGCCGGCTTGTCGTCGATGGGAACGGAGCGGTTGTTCCAGGAATCGTTCCCCGTCCTTTCAAATTCAAAAAGGACCTCTTTGGCGGGAAAGATGAGTGTCTTGGGGGATTCGATGGCCTGGGCGTAGTCGAGGTCTATGTCTTCGGGACGGTCGACTTCCTGGAAGTGCCAGGTATCGCCACGGCTCACCGGACCGTATACAGTGTGGGATTTGAGGTGTGCCACCCAACGGGGGAATGATTTCTTCTCGAGTATCTTGTTCATGGCGTCACCTTATGAAATCCTCTGGGTCTTCGTCTCGGAACGATGAGACCAGCGACGGCTGGTCCGATGTGAAACCCGTCTCGTATTGAAAAATCTCTCTGGCATCCTTCTCCATTTTTTTATTCAACAGACGCAGGGGGATGTCGACCGGGCATGCCCGTTGACACTCACCGCAGTCGATGCAACGACCGGCCAGGTGTATGGTCCTGATCATGTGGTAAACCAGAGTCTCGGATAGGTCGGGAGAGCGTTCGATCCAGCGAACCCGCTGGGCCTTTTCCTCGGCGGGCGTATCCGGTCCGATCCCTTGGCTGATCGAATCGACCACGCACTCGTCGCAGTAGCACATCGGGCAGATGGAGCGGCAGGCGTAGCACCGGATGCAGGCTTCGAGAGCCTTGGTCCAGAACGCCCACTTCTGGTCTGGATTCAATGACTCGATTTTCTCGACGTCTTTGTAACGGGCGGCGGTGTTTCGCTTGGTCTTGTCCCCCAGAAGGAGGTCGAAGACCACGGGGAAGTTGGCGGGGCATTCCAGACAGCGGTCAGCAAGCAGATCGCTGGCGGGCACGACCTTCTCCTTGCCGTCGGCAACGACGATGAAGGTGTCCTCGCCCGTGAACTTGATGTCCGATATCTCCTGCCCGGCGAATTTCCGGGCGACCTTTCCGGGGTCTGCCATGCCGCTGTGTTCGCAAGAGATACCGATGAGATAAAGGTCCTCCCGCTTGACGAATTTCTCCTGGATTAAAACGTTGATGGCCCGGCTGTCACAGCCCTTGACCACGAGGGCCATTGGGTGGGTCGGCGGCGTCTTCGCCTTCTCGCGTTTTCTCTTCTCATCGATGAGGTAACGGGAGAGATTGTGCACGCAGGTCGGGTCCCAGGTCAGGTCCTCCACCCCTTCCGCATCCCGGATGAAAGCCGGAACGGCATGGCCGCCGCCGGCCCCTTTCCGATAGGCGTAGAGGGTTTTCAGCTTGCCCTGCTTCATCAACCTCCTGACCGCGTCCCTGAGATCTTGAGAGGTGACCATTATGCATTTCTCCTGAGTTTTGTCTGGGGGCCGAGGGCCTGCAGTGTTTCGACGAAATCCTGAATAATCTCGGTGTACTTTTGGCCTTCGGCGGCCGAAACCCAGGACATGCGGAATCGCTCCGGTTCCAGGCCGATGTATTCAAGCATCGATTTGACCAGACTGATTCTTCGGCGGGCATAGTAGTTGCCCTTGATATAGTGGCAATCGCCGGGATGGCAACCGGAAATCAGAACGCCGTCGGCCCCCTGCTTAAAGCTGGACAGGATGTACAGGGGGGAGACGCTTCCGGAGCACATGACCGTGATCGGAATCACGTTGGCAGGATACTGCATCCGGGATACGCCGGCGAGATCGCTTCCCGCCGAGGAGCACCACTTGCAGAGCAGGGCGACGATTTTGGGTTCGTAGCGGTCCGTCATGAGGCGCCTCCCAGGGATACCTTGATCATTTCGTGAATCTGGAACGGGGTCAGGTTCTTGACTTTCAGTGCCGCACGCAGGCAGGTGGCGACGCAGGTTCCACACCCTTCACACAGAACCTCGTTCACCCGGGCCTTCTCCTCCTCCAGCGCCAGGGCGTCATAGGGACAGACCGCGACACACATACCACAACCCGTGCAGAGATACCGGTCGACCTGTGCCACCATGGGGCTGTGAAACAGTTTCTCCTGTGACATGATGGTGATGGCTTTGGCTGCGGCGCCGCTGGCCTGGGCCACGGCCTCGGGGATGTCCTTGGGCGCCTGGGCGGCCCCGGCGAAAAACATGCCTGACGTGACGCTCTCCACCGGTCTCAGCTTGGGGTGGGCCTCGGAAAAGAAGCCGTCTTTATCGACCGCCAGCTTGAGCTTCTTGGCGACGTCTTCCGCGCTTTTGGATGGGCGCATGGCCATGGCCAGAACCACCAGATCGGCGGCGATGTCGACTTGCTTCCCGGTCAGGGTGTCCACGCCCCAGACCATTATCTTGTCGTTTTCCGGGAACACCTTCGACACCTTTCCACGCAGGTAGAGGACTTGGTCCTCCTCGACGGCACGCTGGACGAACTCCTCGTATCCCTTGCCACCGGAGCGGATATCGATGTAGAAGATATAGGCCTGACCGTCATGCACGCCGTGCTTGTAGAGCATCGCGTGCTTGGCGGTGTACATGCAGCAGATTTTCGAGCAGTAGGCGCAGTGCTGTTCCGGGTCGCGGGAACCCGCACACTGGATGAAAACCACTTCCTTGGGTATGCGGTGGTCCGACGGGCGCATGATCTTCCCGCCCGTGGGCCCGGAGGCCGAGAGCAACCGTT
>Ga0180434_10006104_pt1 | contig 13956 bp, 22 predicted proteins | sample SS_ome_7_FD_132453 | JGI IMG/M metagenome (GOLD analysis project Ga0180434, IMG submission 132453) | Hypersaline lake sediment archaeal communities from the Salton Sea, California, USA - SS_1_D_2 metaG | ecosystem: Environmental > Aquatic > Non-marine Saline and Alkaline > Hypersaline >... | reverse complement strand
GTCGATCGCGCGAACGGCCAGAAAGGACCCAAAAACGCGGCTAGGCCGGGGTTCTGGCCTCGAATTCTACGGGGATCGGGTTGCCGGCCGTGTCGGTCAGGACGTAGTCGATTTCGTAGACCGTGCCGGCCGATGGGAAGGGCAGGCCGCCCGATATGTCGATCGTGTGGGCGAAGTTGTAGCCGGTGGCGTCTTCGGTCCAGCGGTCGTCGGTTTGCAGGGAATCGTAGACCACGTCGGCAACGGTCAGGGTCTCGCCGTCGTGGCCGGTGACGGCGGATCGGGCCGACGCCCCAACGGCGTTGATCGTGTATTCGATCGAGGCAATCCCGGCCTGCGTAATCAGCGCGGCGTCGACGCCGACCACACGGGCCAGACAGGTAAGCGATCCGTTGGGCGATACACTCGCCCGGTAGCGGGTACGATTGGCCATGGTGCGGCCCTCCGTGGTCAGGTTGTGGGGATGGCCTGGGCGGCGATGGCGCCTGGCCGGTAGGAATCGGCGGCGACCGGGCCTGGTCGATGGGCCTTGGCCGCGGCGGCGCCGGGTTGGTAGTCGTCCGCGGCGACGGCGCCAGGCTGGACGGCCTGGGCGGCGGCGGCGCCAGGTTGGAAGGTGTCGCCGGCCCGGTCGACCGTGCGGATAGATCGGGCCAGGGCGGCTAGGGCGGTCCAGGCGTCGGCCACGTCGTCGGGGTCGGTGGTCGGGTCGTAGTCGCCCAGATCGTCGGCCACGTCGTCGACGATCGCCTGGGCGGCCAGGTTGTAGCCGTGGTCGGCCACCAGGGCGGCCAGGCCGAAGTCAGCCACACCGTCGGCCAGGGCCATCAGGCGCATACTCGGGACCAGGCCGTGGTAGCCGCAGACGTCGGCGGGATAGAACAGCGTGCCCTCGCCATTGAAAACGCCGGCGTCGCCGATCTCGTAGGTTTCCGGGTCTTGCCAGGGGTCGTGGCCAGCGCCTAAGACCTCGCCCCAGTAGCAACCGCCGCCCCAGTAGAGCAGCCCGGTATAGCCGGCCCGCCAGATTCGCCAGGCGCGGATCCGGTAATTGAGCAACGGCCGGTCGAGGTGCCAGAAGTCGTCGACGTTTCCCGAACCGCTCAGCGCCTCATAGCTCCAACACAGTTCTCGCAGCGCTTGGCGTGCGGCCACGTCGTCGGCGTCGTGGTTTTCCATCGGGACCACCCAAACGTCGACCGCGCCGTAGTAGATGGCCTCCGGTTCGGTCGTCACCAGCGACCGCAGGCCGCCGGCAATCAGCGCCGAACCAACGCCGATAGTGTCGGCCCGTTGCTTCGCGGTGGCGGGCTCGTCGCTATGGTAGATCGCGGCGGCCAGCGGCGAGTCGTCGATCTCGGCCAGGGCGGCCGTGTAGGCCGCGCACCAGGCGGCCACGTTGGCCGACCAGGTGGCCGACGGTTGGGGCAGGGCCAGGTTCGCCGCGGCCTCGGCAGCAACCACGCCATAGCCGGCGTTGTCGGCATAGATCAGGGCGCCGGCCGCGGGGTCCGCATTGATCGCGGCGGCGACCTCGGCGGCCGTCGTGGTAACGTAGCCGCCGGCGTCGGTGGCCAGGTTCACGGTCACGGCGTCGCCGGACACGTCGACCGATAGCGGGGTCGAGGGGGCGGGGTGGAGATACTCGACCGTTATGTCTTCGCCGTCGGCGCCCCATTCGATCGCGCGGATGTCGACCGCATTGTCGGTCCCGGTCGGGTCGATCGTCAACTCGGCCACGTCGAGGCCATGCCAATAGGTCGGCGTTGACAGGGTCAGGAAGGCCGGCCGGTAGGTGTCGAGCCAGTCTTGCAGCGCCTCGATCGCGGCCGTCGACACGGTCCACGAATCGCCGGACCCAGACGGGTAGAACGGCGGGTCGCTCTGCGAGTAGCGGATCGCGGCCAGGCCGGTCTCGGCCATCAGGGCGGCGACCTGGTCGCCGACGGCGTCCCACTGGTCGGTCGTAAGCGACCAGCCCAGGTCGGCGCGGTAGCTGTAGAGCCGTTGGGCCGGCGATCCGATATAGACCGGCAGGGCCGGCGTCGTGGGCAACGTCACCGGCAAGACCTCGACCTCGACCGGGATCTCGACCGCGGCCTGGCCGTCGCCGGTCACGGTAATGGTTCCGGCGTAGGTGCCGGACGGCAGCGTGTCGGCGAATCGGTAGCGGACATAGAATGTGTGGGTTTGGTCGGCGGGCAGGTCGAACGGTACGGCGCGGTAGGCGTCGGCCAGCGGCGTAAGCGCCGATCCGTCGACCGGATGGGCCGACGGGATCAGGATGTCGGGATAATGGCCCGGCGGCGTCGTGTCGGGGTCGATCACCTGGCGGAAAGTCGATCGCGCGACCTCGATATGGGCCGCGCGATAAAGCCGTTTGTTGGCGTGGCCGGTAATCGTAGCGTCGGCGCCGACCAGGTCGCCGACCTCGACATTTAGGCCGGTAACGGCCGCGGAATGGCGGACGTGGATTTGCAGGCCCCGCCAGGTGTTGCGCACCGCGACCAGGTCGGCCGATTGTTCGGCCGTTGCGGTCCCGTCGCGCAACGTCCAGCGGTTCGCGGTATCGACCCAGACTTGCACGTCAATCGACCTCGATGTAGGTGATTCGGCCGACCACGTTTTCGGCCGCGGACAGGTTGAGCGTGATTGGCTTTCCGACCTCGCCGGTGCCGATGCCGTGGATCGGGTCGCCGTCGCGGAAGCCGGCCGGGCCGGTGGCGCCGGTCTCGTCGAGCGGTACGCGGATCGTATTCGAGCCGATCAGGGCCGTAGCGTTCGATTTCAGGAACACGGTCACGGCGTCGGTAGCGACCAGGAAGATCGACAGAATCCGAATCCGCTTGCCGGCCACGGCCGCAACGATCGTGTTGTCGCCGGATGATCCGCAAGCGATCGCGGCGTGTTTGGCGTCGGCGTAGGTGTTGGGGTTCAGGTGGGCCATGGGTTGGGGCTCCATGGCGCCGCGTCGCCGTCGTGGTGGTTGGTCGGCCGGGTAGCGAATCCGGCCGGGAGAATCAGACAATCGAGCCGCCGCCGCCGAACAGGGAACAGGCGCCAAGCGGGGTCACGCCGTCAGCGCCGACCAGATCGCGATTTCCGATCCGGTAGTCGCGGCCGCCGGCGTCGTAGAACAGCGGATCCACGTCGAACAGGTTGTCGCCGTGTGTAAATCCACTAACGTCGGTATCGCAGCCGTAGACGTTGTTCCAGTCGGCAACGATCCCGTTGTCGGCCGAGGCGGTCAACCCGTTGGTGCAGTTGCTAATGATGCAGTTATTGACGGCGGCGCAGGGCTCCGCGCCGATCGCGACGCCAGTCGTGCAATCGTCGATCGTGCAACCAGAAACGGCGAAACACTCGGCCGATCCGCTCGCCGCAACGCCGGTGGTGGCGCCGTAGGCTAGGCAGTTGGCCAACCAGATGCTCCGGGCGGTAATGCTGTAGCCGATGCTGCCGCCGACAGCGGTGCAGCGGTTGAGCATGTTGTATGCAGTATCACCCGCAAACGCGGGGCCGCCGACAGCCTGGGCGATGCAGTTGTGCAGCGAGTTGTAGCTGGTGCCGAAATTGATCGCGCCACCCGTGGCGTGGGCCTGGACAGCCGAGCAGTTCAGCAAATGCGAACCGCCGTAGACTCGCAGGCCGACGGAGTGGTTGAAGGTGAAGCCGATATCTTGAAGGTGGTTAAAGTTCGATAGGTAACAGTAAGTGCCGGCGGCAAAGGCCAATACGGGCCGATTTGCCCAGGTGCAGGGGTCGCCGCTTTCGTTGGCCAGGCCACGGTAGCGAATGGGGCTACCAGACGACCCCGCATTGTTCGCGTTGATCGAGGCGGCCATGGCGTAGGTGCCGGTCAACAGGTTGACCGTGTCGCCAGCCGCCAGATTCAGCGACCCGCCGCTGACCATGGCGTCGGCCAGTTCGGACTCGCCCCAGGCGTTGTCGAAGTCGGCGCCGGTTCCGGCGCCGGCGCCGCCGGGTTTCGCGTAATAGGTTGTCATCGGCTAGGGCTCCGTTTCGGTGGTCGGTTCGCCGTCGGCCTGGTCGTCGGCCTCGGCCAGGGTAAGCGGGATGGATACGCGGATCGTCGTAGGCCGTTTGTAGGCCAGGTCGAAGTCGAAGCGGCCGCGGGTCAGGGCGACGCCGGCGGCCTTCTCGACCAGGTCGGCGACCAGGGCGGCGATCGTGTCGACGTTGTCGAGGATCGGGGCGGCCTTCTTTTCGGCGCGGGCCATCATTCCGCGGGCCTGATTGATCGCGGACAGGCCGGGGCCGCCTAGGTCTCGTAGTCGTGCCATGGGTTCGCGTAGCCCGGCCGGCCAGGTCGCCCCAGCCGGCCGGGCCGGTCCTAAAGGTTTTGCGGTTAGGTGGCGGCCAGGTAGGGGACCGGCGGGACGGGATGGCCGCCGCGCGACAACACGCGCAGGGCCCAGGCGCCGAAGGTGCGGATTCCGTCGGTCAGCTTGTCTTCCCAGAGCGTCCCGAAACCCTGGTCGCCGTAGTCGAGGCCCCAGCTATTGGGAAACTTGAAGCCGAGGCGGCCGCGGGTGTCGCGTTTGAGTTTGCAGGCGACCAGGGCGTGGCCGGACGTGCGGGTCCACCATACGGCAAACACCAGCGGAAACCCCTTGGCGGCGGCCGTGGCGGCCGCCAACAGGCCATCGGCGTCGGACCATTCCTTGGCCCGGAATTGGCCGGCCGTTTCTTTGTAGCCGCGGGGGAAGGGCCGGCGCCAGTCGTTGCGGGGGAACGTATGGGCAAAACCTTCGGTCCCCTCGACGGGCAACGGGCCGACCTCGGCCAGGGCGGCCAGGTTGGCATCGACGGCCGATCCGGCGTCGCGGCCGCCGTTGCATTGCTTATAGATCGAGGCGGCCGAGAATTCGATATAGGGGGCGTCGACGGCCTGGTCGATGGCCGGGCTGGTCGTGTTTGACGCGATCCGGTAGCCCATCTCGACGGCTTGGGTCGTCGCGTTGGACGTGCAACCGTTGGTCCCGGCCTGGTCTTTGATCCGCGTGACCATGGGCGATAGGTCGGGGACCTGGTCGGCGTCAATCAGGTCGATCAGTTCGTCGCGGGTCATCACGTCCATGACGTCGCTAGTCCGCGGGAACAACTCGCCGACGGGCGTGGTCCGTGGCAAGCAACCGCATTGGTAACCGGCGGGAATGAGTAGGTCGGCCACGGTTTAGCCTCCATGTGTCTTGAGTAGCTCGACCAGGGCGTCGGCGGCGGCCGGCAACGGGCCGCGGTGTAGGACCTGGCCTTCGTCATCGACCACGAAACAGGCCGGCAGGTCGTCGCCGGCCAGGTCGCGGTATTTCGCACACCCCGCCGGGACAACGTCCCGATCGTAGATCCGCAGCCGGTGGCCGTTCTCGGTCAGGTAGGCGCGGAGTTTCGGGCTGGCCAGCGTCGCGGCCTGGCTCGCCGTCCGGTCGGCCGATTCCTCGATAATCACCAGCCACCGCGGCCCGGCCGGCGGTGGCGCCGGCGTAGGGTCCGGCGTGGGTTCCGGTAGCGGTTCGGGGGCGTTGGCCTGGTAGAAGGCCACGTCGATCGCCGATTCGTCGCCGACGGCGATCAACAGAAAGGCGGCCGAGGTGTCGCCGACGATCAGGGCCTCGTCGATGATCGGGCGTCCGGCCTGGTCGAGACCTCGAAACAACGGCAGCCGCGGACAGGCGGCCAGGGCCTCGGGCGGTACGGTTCGCCAGTGTAGTCGGCCGGTCGAGCCGGTGGTCGACAACAGGGTCACCGATCCGAGTGGCGTGGCCACTATCGTCGCGGCCGGCGGTGCGGCCGGCCGGATCGCCGGTTCCGGCGTTGCTGCAGGCGCGTTTGCCGAGACCTCGGCGAAGTCTGTGTCGAGGATCGCGCCGGCGACGATCGGAAAGGCGAGTAGACAACAGATGGCCAGGGCGGAAAGAACAACTCGCATAATCGGGCCTTTCGTGTGGGCAGGGTCCTTTGCATAACAGGGCCGGGGGCGGGAGTCGAACCCGCCGCGGCGGGCGGCGATCAGTTGGCCGGCGCCGACCTTCCTTTCGCCGTTGGTCCCGTCGCCCTCCGGGCCTCGGTCAGACGGCCAGGGCGTAAGGCGGCGGGATGGCCACCAGGCCGGCGGGCGGTGCGGTCAGGTCGACGGTCGAGAAGATTTCCATAATCCGCAGAATCAACGGGATCAGCCGTTCGATAAACGCCAGCAGACCATCCCAATCAACCCCAGGATCGGCAAAGGCGCGGGGGTTCTCGCCGACCAGGCGGTTTAGCACTTGGGCCGCGGTGGCGGCGTGGTCGTCGGGGTCCAGTTCGCCGGCCTTCTTCATCGCGGCAACGTGTTTGCGAATGTTGCGAATCGTAATTCCCATGGCCCGGCGTTGGGCAAGCGTGGGGCGTTTCGCGGCGGGCGGGGGGGCGTCGGCCTCGGCCTCGACGGTAGGGGCGGCGGTCGGCGGCTGGGCGTCGGCCTCGGCCTCGACGGTAGGGGCGGCGGTCGGCGGCTGGGCGGGGCAATCGGTGGCGGTCAGGGCGACGGCCGCCAGGGTGGCCAGTAGGGCCAGGGTCACGAGGGGTCGCATGGGTCCAGGTCTCCACGGTCGGGGAATAAAGGGGTTGGGTGTCAGGTAGTAGCGGGTCGCCGGGCCGGGGCCTTCCATGGCCACCGGCCCAGCAGGAACCCGCAAGCTAGGTGGCCGTGTCCGGCCAGGTCGCAACAAAGGGGTAGAGTCGTGCCAGGGCCGGCCCGGTGGCGCGCGGTGCGGGTGGGCAGTCGTGCGCAGGTGTGGCCGCGGCCGATCCGGGCCGGCCCTTCGGCTCGTGCGGGCCGGCCAATCCGGCCCTCGTCTGGCAATGAGGCGTTTTGGTGGTCATGGTCGCCAGGCCGCGGGCGCTTCGGTCAACGTGCCGCGGAATTCGTAGAAGGGTGATCGGGCCAGGTCGGCGGGTTCGGTCAGGCGGTCGGCCAGGTTGGGGACCGGGTCGACGCCGGCGTCGCGGGTGGCCGCGGCGACGGCCTGGGAGCAAAAGGCCGGGCCGCCCAGGCCGGGGACCCCTCGGTCGTCGGTCGAGGCCTTCACAAACAGGCGGACGATCGGAAGGTGGAGCAAGGCCGCGCGGGCGATCGCCAGCCAGCCGTAGCGGGCGCCGGCGTAGCTTTGCATCGCGGCCAGGGCCCGGTCGCGGTCGAAGTCGAAGCGGTCGCCGGCGTTGGCCTCGTACCAGTCGACCCGGCGATCGTGCCGGCGGACGATATGGGAAAGCAACAGGGCCCGGCCACCGGCGGCGCGCATTTCCAGGGCAAAAAGGCGGTCTTTCCACCAGGCGGCCATGGCGGCGTGGCTGTAGGGCGAACGGCCAGCGGTGGCGATCAGGCCGCGGCGACGGGTGAGCAACAGGTCGCCGGTTTGGATCTGGCCCCAGGCGGCCGCGTAGGCCAGGGGAACCAGCGGCGGGCGGGGTGCGACGTAGAATCGGCCGCCGGCCCAGGCGGGCGCCGGTCGGTCGTCGGCGGTCGGTTGGTTTGCGGGTGTCGCGTTCAGAATGGCCATCCCGGCCGGCCGTCAGGGGGCAGGATAGCCCGGGGGCCCGGAAAATGTCAAGGCGGGCCGGCGACCTGGTCGCCTCGCCAGTTGTGGCGTGCCTCAGAAGTCGCGGCCAGGCCGGGGGCTTGTGACGGCCGGCCTTCTTGGCGTCCCGGCCCGGCCGCGTAGGGTTAGCGGGGATCTTGGGCGGGCAGGCCGTTGTATTTGTTGTAAGCCGCGCCGGGTTCGCGTTGGGCGGGTTCGAGCCAGCGATCGACGGCGGCGCCGGTGCGGCCGCGTCCCAGGCCGCGGACGGCCTCGCGATGGCAGTCTTCACAGATTGGGCGTTTGCGGCGTTTCGACCCGTCGGCCGTGGTCCAGACGGGGAAGATAGTCAGGCGGCCACATTTCGCGCACTTGTGGGCGGTTGCCATTATTCGGCCTCGGGCTCGTCTTCGTGGGCCTTGTGGGCCAGGGTTTGCAGGGCGGCGTTTGCGCCGCCGGCGCGGTTGGCTTCCTCGGCCTCGGTCCAGTGGCGCCGGATCGACTCGGCGCGGCGGGCGATCTCGAAGGCCGACGGGTCGAGGCCGTCGACCGCCTCGACCGCGCGATTGTGGCCGGCGATCTCGTCGGCCGTCGCGCAACGGCCGACGGCCAGGCGGACGGCCCGGGCCTGGGTCGGGCTGTGGGCCTCGACCAGGTCGGCATACCAAAGCATGGCCTTGCGGGCGGCGGGATCGGTGGGCAGGTCCAGGACGATCTCGGCGTCGGGGTCGGGGCGTCGCCCGATCGGTCGCCTGGGCGCTGCCCCCTTGCGTCGTTTGTCGGGCGGCAGTAGTTCGGCCAGGTCGGTCCAGTCGATCGCCAATCGCCGCGCGATCCGCTGCAAGGTCGACGTGGCCGGGGTCACGGCGCCGCGCTCCAGCGATCGAATACATGGGGTCGACACGTTGACATCCCGGGCCAGGTCGTCGACCGCGATGCCCTGGTTGTAGCGGGCCCAGGCGATGCGGCCGGCCAGGGTCGAGGGGTCGGCCTTGGGCTGGTGTAATGCTCCGCGTTTTCGTCCGCGTTTGGTCATGCTGGGAATTCTCGGCGGTGGTAGGCTTCGCGGACGGGGACCCCGCCGTCGACCGCGGTGGCGTCGGCGGGGTGGTACAGGTCGATTCCGGCGGCGACCCGGCGGGCGTAGACCTCGACGCGCTGGGCCGTGTTGGGCGGCGTGGTCGTGGCCCGACGGGCCGGCCGGGGCTCCCAGTCGTCGGGGACCGCCAGGTCGAAGGCGACCGGCTCAAGGGCGGATCGCCAAAAGCTGGTCGGCAGTTCGCCGGTCAGGGCGGCCCGTTGGACCAGGCGGCGACGGTCGGCCAGGTCGACGGCCACCGGCGGCCCCAGGTCGGCGGCAACCCGCCAGGCGATGAACCGCGGCCAGACGGCGGCGATCGTGCGTAGGTGGTGATCGGTCAGCGCGGGGTTTTTCAAGGTGGGTTCCTTCCCTCAAAATAGCAGTTGTTGGCGTAGGCGGTCGGCGGCGATCGCGGCGAAGACGGGGTCGGCCTCGATCAGGACGGCGCGGCGGCCGAGGGCCTTGGCGGCCAGGCCGGTCGAGCCGGCGCCGGCGAACGGGTCAAGGATCGTTAGCCAGTCGCGGCGGGTCTCGATCAGGTCGACCAGCAGACCGACAGGCTTCTCGGTGAGGTGGTGCCGGTCTCGCGGCGTCGGGTGCCGTAGGACGCCGGGCTGGCATTTGCCGACGTCGTCGGTGGCCTGGCGGGCGATCGTGCCGGCCGAGGCGGCGACCAGGTATTCGCATTGGCTACGGAACCAGCCTTTGACGGGTCGGGCGGCCTCGGTCTTATCCCAGACAACCAGGCCACGATAAACCCAGCCGCCGGCCTGGACGGCGTCGACCAGGCAGCATAGATTCCGCCAGTCGATAAACGACAGACAGGCGCCGGTCGGTTTGGTCAGGCGGAAACATTGGGCCAGCCAGTCGGAAAACCATAGGGTTAGGCTGCGCTGGTCGCGGTTGTCGCCCAGAAAGGCGGGCGTTGCGTCGGCCGTGCCGGCGCGGACGTCTTCGGATCGGCTATATTTGGCGTCGGTCGGCATATTGCGGTCGGATCGCATGGCGCCGCCGCTGGAATAGGGCGGATCGGTCAGGACCAGGTCGAAGGGTTCCTCGAGCCGGCCTTCTTGCAACCAGGCCAGGACCTCGCGGGCGTCGCCGTGGTAGAGCGTGACCCGGTCGCGGCATGTGCAAGGGTGAGCGTCGCAACGGTAGCATTTCATTGGCCGGCCTCGATCGTGTCGGGGACATAGCCGGCCCTTGTCGCGGCCGCGGACAATTGCAGATGGTCCAGAAGTCGGAAGGTCTCGGCGTCGCGTTCGAGCGCGGCCAGGGCCAGGGCGGTCGGGTCGACGTAGTCTATTGTGCGGCCGAGGCCTTTGGCGAGTTTGATTTCCGCGGCCACCCCGGTCGACGTGTCGAAGCCGGGCAGGCGATAGACGGCAAACCGCGGGCAGGCGCGGACCATGGCGGTATCGAAGGCGGCCCAGGTCTTCCAATCGCCGGCCGCGGGGCCAAGTAGGCGGGCGATCGGGTGGGAGTGGGTCAGCGGCGAAAACGCCAGGCGGCCGGCGGCGAACCATTGCGCGGCCTTGCGGGTCACGGCGGCAAAGCGGGCGGCCTCGATCGCCTTATCGTTGTGGGTGTAGGGCGCGGCCAAGTAGGTAAGTTCGGCGGCGGGGCGGGTCATTGGTCGGATTCCTCGGGGGTGTCGTTCGGTTGGAATACCCAACGGCCGCGGCGGGGGATGATCCCGAGCAACGGCCGCGGTGTGATGAACACAAAACGGCCGACCCGATGCCATAGGCCCGGCACGGCCTCGACCTTGTGGTCGTCATACATGGGAACCACGGCCCGGCCGTCGGCGGTGACGGCCTTGACCCGGCCCAGATGTAGCTCGTAGGCAAAGGGGACCAAAACGGCGTCGTCTACTCGGGTGCGTTTCATGCGGCGGGCCTTTCGTCGTCGTCGTCGCGGTCGAGGATCTCGCCGCGGAGGATCTGGACGTGGTCGGGGGCGTCGATGCCGATGCGGACGCGGCGTTCGCGGCCGTCGATCCGCTGGACGGTGACCACGATCTCAGGGCCGATCCGTATGGTCTGGTAGAGCTTGCGTGTAAGAACTAGCATGTCGGTTTCCTTCCATGGGAGGGGCGTTGGTCAATCCGTTTCGGAGGGCGGGGCGGTCGCGCGATGCTCGACACGGTCGAGCCGTTTGGCCAGGTCGTGGACCTTTTCCTCCAGGCCGTTCCCTTGGGCGTCGAGATGCTCAAGGGCGTCGGCGGTTGCGGTAGCCAGGCGGGCGATCGCGGCGGTCAGGCCGTCGGCCGCGGCGGCCGGCGGGCCCGATTCGGCGTTGGCCGCGGTCGTGAAAAACAGGTTGATCGCGGCGGCCGCGGCGTCCCACTTTTCGCGGTTGTTTGTGTTGTCGTATGTCCAGTGGGTCGGCAGCTTGCCCGCGGTTTTGGCGATCGCAAATAGTTGGCGACCCGTCAGCGCCTTGGCGTAGGCGCCGAGTTTCTCGATTTGGCGTAGGCGCCGAGTTTCTCGATGGCCTTCTCGATGGCCTTCTCGATGGCGAGAAACTCGGCGGCGGCCGCGTCGTGTAGGCGGGCGATCGGCGGCTGGCCGACCCGGCGGGCGCCGGCGGCCTTCTGCGCGTGGTCGCCGCGGTAGAGGGCGGCCTGGCGTCGGAGTTTCTGTAACGTGGCAAGCATCGGGCGGGGCTCCTTAGAAGTCGCGGGGGAGGCGGTAGGCAAGGGCGGCCTCGACCTTGTAGCGGGCCAGGTCGAGCCAGTCTTTGTCGGCGGCGCGGTCCAGGTGATAGAGCCGGAAGTCGAGGCCGATCACGCGCGGGAGCCGGACGCCGGGCCGGGCGGCCAGGTCGGCCTCGCAACAGCGTAGAGCGTCGGCCAGATTCTCGGCCAGCGTGCGGTCGCCGAACCGGAGGCCGCCGAAGTAGGTCAGGGCGGCGGCCCTTTCGGCGGCCTCGCGTGCGTGGGTCAAAAGGGTGGCGATTCGCTCGAATTGTTCGGTCGTGGCGGTCAGGGCCGCGACCTGGAAACGGTCGGCCGGCCTCCCTTGGGCGATCGCGGTCTCCTGGCGGGCGGCCAGGCGGCGGCCGGCGTCGCGGGCCAGGCGTAGGGCGGTGACTAACGGGTCGTGCATGGGGGGGGGTTCCTTTCCGGGTTGGGGCCGAGGCCGCGTTTCATCTTCACTTAAGCCTGTTGGCCGGGCTTAGTTCGATCTCGATAATTCCGGCCTCGCCAGGTGTTTTTTGGGCCCGGTAAGCGTAGCCGACGGCGTCTGGGAATCGCTGGTGAATGGCCTTGCAGGTGACTGTGGCGCGGCCGCCGCCGTCGAGGCGAAGACTGTAGCCTTGCGCAAAGGTTGGATCGTCGCCGGAAACGAGCTTGAGACCGAGTATCCGGTTGTTGGTGTCGATGACGATAAAGACGGCGCAGGGGTTAGTTCTGATGAAGGCCTTGGCGAAGGTTTTATTGATAGAGAATCCGGTCTTGTTTATGGACACGGCTGGGTATCGTTTCCAGGCGGACCCGTAAGTGCCGACGGCCCCGCCGATTTGTTTTTCGAGGGGTTCCCAATTTCTTTCGCTCATGACTTAGTTTCCTGGCGTGGTTTGTGCGAGGGTGGGGTGGTGAATTCGTAACCGCGGCCCGGCGGCGCGATGCCGCCGGGCCTTGGCGGTCGGGCTATGTGGTGCGGTGGTCGTAGTTCAACGTGCCGCGGTAGACGGGCCAGCGGCCGGCGGCCAGTTCGACCAGTTGCTCGGCGACGTCGGCCACGGCGCGGTCGGCGGCGATCTGGCAGGCGTCGGGCAACGGTGAGATGCTCAGTTGTTCGGTCGCGGTGTGGATCTCGACCGTCAACGGGATCTCTTGGGCCGCGCGGAGCCCGGGGTTCTGGAAGATGGGGACCGCCGCGGTAATCCGTTCCGGTATGGCGGCCTCAGTCGTCGATACGACGGCCGCATCGACGGCCCGGCCCAAGGTTTCCTTGCCGTGGTCAATCCTGGCGGTGCCGTCGGTCTTCTGGCCGAAGCGCAGGCCGCGGAAGATTGGCAACAGGTCCTCGGACACGCAACCGGCCAGCGAGTGGCGCAGCAACCAGACGATCGCGGCTTGCGTCTTCGGCTGGTGGCTTTCCAGGGCCAAGATGGTCTTGTAGGGCTCGGACCAGGTTAGCGGAAGTTGAATCGTGCGCGTGAATCGGTGCGAATCAATCAGGCCGACGACGCGGCCGACGTCGACCCAGATTTCGGCGGCGTCGCCCATGGCGTATTCTGCGACGGCCGCGGCCAAGTCGTCGAGCGTCGCGACCCGGTGGCTGATCGCCGGCCGCGGTAGCTCAATGCGCTTGTGCTCTATGGCGCCGTCCACTACGGCGAACGTGTGGACGTGTTCGGGGTCGCCGGCCAGCGTGTGGAGCGTCGGCGCGGCGGCGTCGCGCCCCAACGCGGCGGCTCGGTTCAAGAAGGTGGCGTCAATCATGGGATCACCTCGGGGTCAAAGGAAGTGGAAAAAGGGAAGCGGAAAGGGGTCAGGCCTCGGCGGCCTCGTCGAAGCCGAAGTCGGCTTGGGCGACGTTGTCGGGGGACTCGGTAGAGAAGTAGAGCCGGCCGTCGGACTTCATGCCGAAGCTGTAGCGCTTACTCTTTCGCGTGGGGATGGTGTCGCGAATGTCGAACGTCGCGTCGACGCCGTCGCAGGCGCCGGAATCGTCGATCACGGGAACAAGCGCGACCGATAGCGTGATTTTGCGCGCGTTCTGTTCGCCGGGTCGGTCGTCGCAGTCGGCGACGGCGCGGCGGATCGCCTGGTTGAAGGCCTCGACAACGCGGCCGCCGTCAAGTTCCTGCAACGTGTCGAGCGTGAAAAACAGATGGGCCATGGTTTCGCGTCCTTTCAGTGGGTGGCGGTAAGTGCGCGGGCAGCCTTCTCGACCGTGCGGAAGGCGGCCCGGCGGGTTCGGTGGCGGTGGGGCGTGAGGCGGACCCATTGGTCCGACCCCCAGGCGGTGACCTCGTAGGCCTCGGCGTAGTAGACCGGCGTTTTGGCCTGGCCGTATTTCGGTTTCGATTCGACCACCCGCCAGCGGCCGTCGCGCGATAGCCAGGCCCGGCGGCGGGCCAGGTCGTTGTCGATCCGGCGGGCGGTTTGCTTGAAGTTCGCGGGGACCGGGTCGGGTTTGGGTTTGCGGCGTTTCAAGTTCAGCGGCTGTTGCACAGTCCAGGTGATCGAAGCGCGCGGTATATTCGAGTAACGCGGCATCACCCTTGCTGCGCACTGCCTTCAGAATTTCCATGACGGTACCGAAGACGGCATCGTCGGACACT
>Ga0180434_10006103_pt1 | contig 13957 bp, 7 predicted proteins | sample SS_ome_7_FD_132453 | JGI IMG/M metagenome (GOLD analysis project Ga0180434, IMG submission 132453) | Hypersaline lake sediment archaeal communities from the Salton Sea, California, USA - SS_1_D_2 metaG | ecosystem: Environmental > Aquatic > Non-marine Saline and Alkaline > Hypersaline > Sediment... | reverse complement strand
TGGGACAAGAACGATCCGAAGGACGCAGTAGTGATCCTCGAGATGCTCAGACAAGGCAGGGTTCTCCACTACCACGATCCTGTAGCCGTCGGAATCCACGACTTACAAGAGATCTCCAAGACCTACGTCCAGGTCACGCGAGCCAGAACCCGGCTGCAGCACAGCATCCTGACCCACCATCTACCGTTGTACTGGCCGGAGTTCGGGCGGTACTGGCATTCGTCACGAGCAGATTGGTTCGTGCGCTTTCTCCTCCGGTTCCCTGTGCCCAAAGCAGTCCGCGAGCTTGAGCAAGAGGAGTTCATCCAGGAAGCCTGGCCGCTGATCGGGCGCAAGGTAAACAAGCGAGCAAGGCTCGAGGAGATCTACGAACTCGCCGGACAGACGGTCGCTCTGCCGATCAACCCGGAGAGCTACTCCGTCCAGGCCTTCCGCCTTCAGCTGCAACGCTACCTGTCACTGAACGGACTTCGCGATCAACTCGAGTCCTGGGCACAAGATGTGTTGGCAGAGAACGAGGATGCGCAGTTGCTTCGATCGCTTCCCGGGATCGGCCCTGTGTTGGCGCTGGTGATCCTCGCAGAGGCTGGAGATCTCCGCCGATTCGGACACCATCGGCAGTTCCTCAAGTTCTGTGGGTTGGATCTGGCGAAGAGCCAGTCAGGATCCTCGCGAGGGCGAGAAAGACTGTCCAAGCGAGGTAATGCCCGCCTGCGGTATGCGTTCTGGATGGCGGCATCTGTCGCCATCCGCATGCGAGAGAACTCGTTTCGCGACAAGTACGAACGCTACATCCGATCTGATCCCACGGATCCTGATCTCAAGCGGAAGGCATTGACCGCTGTTGCGGCGAAGATGGCCAGAGTTGCCTACGCCATCGTGAAGACACAGACACCGTATCGAGCGTACTTCGAAGCTGCGGTACCCAGTGGATCGATCCCTCTCAGCCGGGCCGTAGAGGCCGTAAGGACCTCGTAGACAATGCTCGGACCTTCCACTGGGACCCCAGCCTGTTTGAAGTACAGTCAGGACCGCCCAACAGCGGATCTTGTGTCACTATGGTAAGACGGGAATCACACCAACGGTGGAAGACCACAACGGTGCCTGTTAGCACGGGTCACAGACACGCTGCGCGTTCTCAGCAGCAAAGGGGGTCATTGTCCTTCCAAGGAAGGTTGACTCCGTTGTTAGTACGTTGTCCGAGTTGATTCCACGGATCGCAAACGGAAACCGACAAAGCGCCTTCTCCAACCCATCGAATACGTGTATCTGCGATCGATTCCTCACCGCCTCCGTCTCCGTCCAGCCGGTACACACATCCGTCGCATCGAGGGTGTAGGCGTAGTCTCCCCGCGCGTTGCCTCCTTCGTGGCTCACCAGATCGATATCGACGAACCCAGGTCGTAGGTCATCCCAGTCGCTGTACGTACGGACTGGGATCTGGTGTTTGAGCAGCGTGCCCGGCTTGGTCTGCGATCGAGCTCTCAACTGGTAGCGCTTGCATGCCGGCGCGAACATTCGATCGATGGTCGCTGGGCTGATCCCGATCAGCTTCCGTTTCGTCTCCTCGTCCAGTGTCAATTCGCCGAGTCGCTCCAGGACCGGGACGATCTCCTCGAGGTAGGGTGCCAGTCGCTTCCCACAGATGCCGTCACAGATCACCCACACCTTCTGCAGTGCAACCAGAACGTCCTTGCCGTAGGTCTTGCGGCGCCTGCGTTTCTTCTTCTGTTGTGGTCTGGTTCGGCTGTCAGCTACCAGCGTCACCTTCCTCCCGTTCACCGTCGTTCGGCCCAGCACGACCGGCCTGGCCCGTTGGCGCAACACCCGCGCGGCGTAGGAGCGGTTGTAGCCGGTCAACTTCGTAACCGTGTCCAGGATCTCGCCCTTTCGCTTCTTCGTGGACCGTCTGTACTCCTCCGCCATCTGGCGTGTCACCGCCTGCTTCTGTTTCATCGTCAAGCCCATCGGCAACTCCTCGCTCCTCGTCCTTCGAGCAGCGAGCTACCGTAGCCTCACCTCCTGTTTCGAGTACCTTTCCTAGCTGAGGCAACGATCCCGTTTCGAGTACATTTTCGGTGAGGCAATGTACGCTCTTGTAATTCCAGCGGATTGAAGGTAGTATGCGAAATACATAAGAGATACAGGAGGAGGACATGACTGTTCGGAGACGGAGGAGCATCCAAAGGATCGCTATGGTTGTTTCGCTAATGGTACTGGCTGGTGTGGGCACAGCACTCAGCACCAACAACGGCGAGTCAGAGGTAGTAGACCATGATTCACCATTGTATCAGCACCGAACAGCCACGGCTCTAGGGAGCATAGACACGGTCCCAATGACCAGTGAGTACATCTGCGGCAAAAGCGTCACGGGCGGCGAGTGCCCGATTGGCAGTCCCGATCAGAGCAGCGCTGCGCTCCCCTCATTCTGGGTTCCGTGCCCTACGGTTCCTATCTGGTCGTGTCTCCTCCCGACTTGCGATCAGTACACCTGCGAAGCAACGGCAGATTGTAGCGAGACAGAGTGTGCTGGAACGTGTTACTATACATGTTACATCACATGTCAAGGCAACACATGTTGGGGATCATGTTTGGAAACATGTGCAAGCTGTGAGCCTCCCTGTCCGATGTTTGCCGATCCTCTAGAGATGGCCTGGTGAGAAAGCGAGACTAGCGGCTGTACGAACTGGCGCTGAAGTGGCGCAGCCCCACGACCTGTTGAGGTGGCGTCACTGAGGAGCCGTGGCGTCACGCTGCTCGGAGCCATCAACCATCCAGAATCGTGCCTGTTGCGAAGAAGATAGCTTGCAGCTCTGGAAGGAAACGTAGTCGCCAATGGACGTGGGTATCTCTCCTTCTGCTCGCCTCCTCTGCGTTGACCGGGAGCTTGGGGCCCAGCTTGGCCGATCTGTGTTCTGTCGTCGGTCTCGTTGCTCTAGGACTGGTGGTCGCTGACTGGTTACAGCGAAACCTCCCGGCGCATGGGTCGAGAGGATACCCATGGAAACGGCTGGTTCTGAGTCTGGGATTCCTTGGATTAGGCATCGTTGTCCTGGTTGGCTCTGGACGCTTGGCCTCACCTGTTCTAGCGATTCCACTTGTACTCGCTGCACTCTGGGTGCTTGAGGGCCGAGAAGGGGAGCACCATGTGAAGGGCTCGCAAGGTGCAGTGGCCATTGCAGTCGTCTGGGGAGTGCTTCTCTACTCCTCTCTTCACTTGGTGAAGATGACCTTTCCAAGTTTCTGGCTAGATATGCGGAACTGCACGATCGCATACACCAAAGTGATCGGACTGCTTCTCCACCACCCGATGGCCTTTGGCCCATCGGTTGCAGGGAGCGAAGTGATAGCCATCTACGGTTTTACCGCTTTGTCTGGCCTCGCATGTACACGGTGGAAGCGATGGAGGCGATTTGTCCTCTGTCTTGGCGGGCTTGTGCTGTCCCAAGTGCTTGTTGTAACGGTGGTTGGCCTCGTGCCCTACACGATTCAGAGTGGAGGGCTTCTCGCAATGGCGCTCGGTGGGATCCCACTTCTGTTCTTCCTCGAAGGACTGGAAAGACCCGTGCCCAGGCGGTCAGTGTGGAGTCCAGCGAAGGGATGCATCAGTGCGAGTGTCGCAGCCATTGCGGTTTTCGGCCTCCTAATTCAACCAGCTGTTGCTCCTCAAAGGGCCAGAATGGCCGCCGTGTATTTGGGAGATAGTATAGTAACTGTAGATATTCCAGGGTTCAAGCTAGGAGGAGACACGGACACATACACTCCGGTGGCTGGGGTGTCTCTGGGCGCGATGATCGAGCTGCTGTACTGGGACCTTGGATACGAGATTCGGATTGTCGGGGACGAAGGCGACCTGGCCGAAGGAGAGATACCGGCCTGGGCGGAGTGGGTTCTCGGTACCCTTGACGCTGGGAGTCTGGAGGGCTGCGGAGTCCTTGTGCTGACGAACATCTCGAGGCCACTGACAGTTGGGGAGATTGCCGACATTCAGGAGTTCGTGGCAGATGGAGGAGCACTCCTCGTCCTGGCTGATCACACATCGATGTTCGTAGCACCGGAGGACTTCGCGGTAGGAAGAGACTACTTCAACGAATTGCTATTGCCCACCGGGCTTCAACTCGCCTCTGACAGCGCAGTGAGCCTTGGAGGGAATTGGAGAAAGCGGATCGCGGCAGTGAGTCATCCCATAAGCACCCCTCCCAGGGATGAGATCTCCTGGGGCATCTCCGTTGGAGCGTCAGTCAATGTTGCTGGGCACGCATTCCCGATCGCGTTCGGAACGTATGCATTCTCGGATGACCCGGATCCGCAAGTCAACGGATTCCTGGGGGATCTGGAGTACGAGACAGGGGAACTTGCTGGGGATGTGATCCTTGTTGCGGGAAGCACGTACGGCAACGGGAAGGTGCTGGTGTTCGGAGACACAAGCGGATTCCAGTCGTCGTCAATCCCGCGCACATACCAGCTTGTCGAAGAGGCATTTCGCTGGCTCCTGACTGATCCAAATACCTGGGTGCAATGGGTGAAGTGGGCTGCCCTGGGGGCTCTTCTTGTGTGTCTTGCTTCCTCATTCCTATCGAGGACGTACAGCCTCGCGCTAGGTGCTTCTCTGGTCGTCGCATTCGTGGTGGGTACATTGAGTGCGGGTGCCCTCAACGCGCACTGGCAGGCTGCCAGCATTGTCCGTGCGCCGCGCGACAGGCGAGTGGCCTACATAGATAGTTCGCACGGCGAGAGAATCGACATCTCTGGATACAAACAAGATTCAGTTGACGGTCTGATCATCAATTTCCGCCGCAACGGATTGCGCCCTTACTTAGCGAGGACCTCAGACTGGAAGTTGAGTAATACCGAGGTTTTAGTACTCATTGCACCAACCCAACGACTCACCGCCAGGGAGGTCGATGTGCTCATCGAGTTTGCGGAGCAAGGTGGGATCGTGTGGTGCAGTGCCGGTTGGCCGGATAGCCACGGGCTGGCGCGCCTATTCGCAGAAGCAGGTGTTTCGCTGACCAACATCCCACTAGGGCCGGTCCCGTATCTTGGGGAGGAAGCGCTTGATCATGTCACTGAGGTCAGGTTCTGTAGCGCCTACCCGCTCGTAACTACCCCCGATCGGGATTCGAGAGCGCTCTACACGTTCTCAATCGGTGACACGCGGTACGACTTGGTCCGGTTCACGGCGATAGGCAAGGGAGGCATTCTCACGATCGGAGATAGCAGCTTCCTGCTGAACGCCAATCTTGAGGAGGGGTACCTGCCAGTTGGAGGATGGAGACACTGGCCGGGCAATGTTCGATTCGTGAGAGACCTCATTCAGGTAGGCAGGACACAACAGCCATGACCGGGATGATGTGGGGTGCGCTGTTTCTCCTTGTAGTTTCCGGTTCTTTCTTCACGGAACTCTATGCGTCTGCGGATAGCTTGTCGGGATGCATCGCGCTGGCAATTGCACTCGCGATGATGATCTGGGGACTCCGTGGCCGAAGAGCGGAAGCCTCCGACTGGAGGTACGCGCTGATACTTGCTTGTCCGTCTACTCTGGCTGTGATTGTGCTCGATTTTCCCGATTTCGTGCCGTTCACTCTCCTGCTTGCTGGGAGCATCACATACTACATTGCTGGACGGAGTATTGATGGAAAGGTAATCACACCTCTCTGGTCTTCACTTATCTTCTCTGGCATAGTGTTATTAGTGCAAATAGGAAGCAACACCCTGATGGAATTCCTTTCCTCCTGGAGCCAACCACTGCGTCCTCTTGCCCGATTGCTGGCTCCTCTTTGCCGACTGTGTGGACTGGAGGCTGCAGCCAAGAACGGCTCCCTATACCTGCAGAACGGCTCGCGCATAGTCGAGCTTGTTGTTACTTGGGACGCTCTGGCTACTGCGCCTCTGCTGGGCCTCGTTCTTGGAGCATATGCGCTCAGAACTCTCAGTGACCCGGAATCTCGTAGGGAACACACTTGGAAGAGCTCGGTTGCAGTGATAGTGATTGCAGTGGTTTACGCGGTCCTCCGCCTAGCATGCCTAGCCACGCACTACGCCCAAACTGAGCAGCTCGCCATCCTGTGGCATCCGACATACGTGCTACCAAGCCTCCTCCCCCTTGTCCTGATACTCGTATTCCTCACGAGAAGGAATTCTGCCAGCGAGCCCCGAGCTCTCGGCGCGATCCAACCCGGAAAGCTTACGGGGAGACATGGCATCGCCATTGTTGCGATAGTTGTGGCTGCTGCTTCGGCCACTGGGGCCCTGCGCTTTCAGGATCCCGGCATCCGGAAAGAGGGCCGCATTCTGATAGACGAGGTTCACAGTGAATGGGAGAAAACAACCATTCAACTGAACACTGAGGAATACGGCACGGGGACGACCTACAACTACTACTCGCTTGCCGAGTGGTTGGACAGATACTACGTAGTGGAGCGAAACCTGGATGAGGCCTTCTCGGATGCGATACTGTCTCGCTACGACATCCTCATTCTCAAATGCCCCACTCGACCGTATGCAGCAGAAGAGGTCGAGGCTGTGGTTGAGTTTGTCAAGCGCGGAGGCGGCCTCTGGCTCATTGGTGACCACACCAATGTGTTCGGAATGAACACTTACTTGAACCCCGTGGCCTCGCGCTTCGGCATTCGCTTCCGTTTCGACTCCACACACGCGCTCGGAACGGACGGCCTAACGACCTTCTCACCTCCCGATCTCCTACCGCATCCAATCGTTCAATTCGTGCAGGAATACCACTTCATGACATCCTGCAGTCTTCAGGCCCGCTTTGATGCGGAAGGCGTGATGATAGGGACCGGGCTCACCGCTAGACCCGGAGACTATTCTGATAGGGACTTCTTCCAGCGAGCGGCGAAGAGAGGAGGAGGTGTCTCGTTTGGTGCATTCATTCAGCTTGCTGCTGTCAGACATGGTGATGGTCGCGTCGTGGCATTCACCGATAGCACTTGCTTCTCGAACTTCTCGGTCTTCATGGATGGAAACCCGCCGCTGATACTTGGGACGCTTAACTACCTGAATCGCCGGAACAGCCACAAGTGGGTAAGGCCAGCCCTGGCCATCCTCTCACTTGCAGCTCTAGCGACGGGGGGTGTCCTCATGAAGAAGCTGAATCGCAACTTGGTGCTCATCTTGTTCTTGTGCGCATCTCTGTTCGGGTTCTTCGCAGCAGCGACAGCACTAGAGCAATGGAATCGCTTGCAGTACAAGCTGCCACCACAACACACGGACATGACGAGGCTAGCCTTCGAATCAGAGCTATCGCAGGCGAGCATACAACCTGGTCCCAGTACTGATACACCACTAGGAAGACGATTCAATACGTTCTTCGTATGGACTCAGCGGATTGGATTGATCCCGATTCAGCTGCCAACGCTGACAGAGGCTCTGCAGAACGGGGATGCGGTAGTCCTGATCAACCCGAGCGGCAATATCAGCGAGAGCAAGCTGCAAGAGCTGGTTGAGTACGTTGATGGAGGAGGGCGACTTTTGCTGATAGACAGCATCATGAATAGCGATTCGTGTGGGCCTGCAATAGCTGCCGCATTCGGTATTGGCCTCTCGATTCAGCCATACTCTCAACTGGTTAGTGTTGCTTCTCTCATGGACCCTGGCAGCAGCGGGCGCGCAGACCGCCTGGACAAGGAGTTGCAAGACATCGTCAATGACGGCAGTGAGGAGGATGCCCCAATCCTGGCACCCGAATCGGAGCAGGCAATCATCCCGTTCCCAAGGCTCGTCATCACAGGTGGCGACGCTGCCGCAATACGGCCTGACGGCACCTCGGTGGCAGTGACTACGGAAATCGGCTCAGGGATCTTCGCTGTCCTGGTTGACTCGTATGCGTTTAGTGACGCTCAGATGGTAGGATCCAGTCCCGAGATCAGCCCCGCACTCAGGTCGCTGTACGAGCTTGAGTTCTTGATGCTCGAATCAATCCTGCGCCAAGAAAGTCGGGAGAGGAGGTAGCTGGTGTTGTGTCGGAACAACGTTGGCAGGGAGGTTCGACAGTTCAGGTGTCTAGGATGGCTTGAGCTTCTACCCGTCTGAGGACTGACCGAGGAAACCACATGTTCATCACTCAAAGCTTCGGAAGCAGCAGGACATCAGGAGGATGGCTATGTGGCGCGGGCGGTGGTTGAGTGAACACTCGAGACTGCCGCATACGGGAGCGAAAAGGAGAGTGTGATGAGATGGGCTGCTGTAGCTTGCTGCAGTCTGATGATCCTGATGTGCTGTTGGCAGGGCGATTCCGTTCTGAGTCTTGAGCTATCTCCCTTCAATGAGCTGATACTCCCTCTACGAGTTCAGCGGTTAAGAGGACTGGCCGAAATGTGGGGGCTGGTCTACTACTTCCATCCTGTGTTGCGGGATCCGGAGAAGCGGGACGCGTGGGAGACAGAGCTCTTGCACACCATCCCAGCAGTCGAGGCGTCCGAAACGCTTGAGGAGTATGCGATTGCGCTGCAGGGCATGCTTGCCACGCTGAGCGATGGCGGTACTACCCTCCTGTTCCCGGGCGAAGTCGATGAAAGCGGGCATCCTATTGCGACGTGCCTGCCTATCCGTCTTCGTTGGATCGAAGACCGGGCCGTGATCTCCGCGGTGGACACCTCTGCGCCCGGCACAGAGGCGATTGCGGTCGGGATGGAGGTCCTTTTCGTTGACGACGCATCGGTTGAGGAGTACCTTGCGAAGTGGCTGCCCGTTGCCTCAGGACGCACGGCTACGTTGAAGCGTGCTTGGGTGTTTGATCGCTTGCTTCGGGGACAACCGGGCAGCGCAGCGACGGTCGTGGTGCGCACGGCAGCCGGCGACAAACTCAGCTTCGCGCTCCACCGCCCGGACGTTGGGTGGGATATTCCGACGCCATCCCTAGCAGTCGAGTCGATCGGCGACGGACGGTTCGCTCATGTAGCTCTTCCGAGTGTACTCTGCGCCGCGGATCGCACACCGGCAATCCTCTCGCTATATGACCTGCCGGAGCAATTCGCTAGGACGATTGGGGAATCGGAGTATGAAGGGGTCATCCTTGACTTGCGCGCTGGCGCAGTGGAATTCGGATCATCTATTTTCGTCGACGTTCCACTGCCTCGCATCCTCGGACACTTCACAGACGATCATTGGGCGACTTCGGTAGGATATGGGTATCGGATACATGAGGGGTTACGGGACCCGACGCTCCCTTTGGCATCGAGCCCATACGGAGAAGTATGGGGGATTCGAGCGGGCACACCGATTGAGGTGCCGGTGCATCCGACTTGTTGTACGCCCCTAGCAATCCTCGTCGATCAGGAGAGCTATTCGGCACTTGCTGAATACCTGACACCGCTGCAGCAGTCTGCGCTAGCCGTGGTCATAGGTGAGGTCGGAACAGAGCCGATGCGCCGAAGCCACGTCTGCTCAATACCAGGTGGCCTTGGGTTTCAGCTGCGCCTCTCAGTTCCATGGGATCTGGATGGCGAAATGCTGCCCCATCTGGTAGCGGTGGAGCCGTCTCTTGAGGATCTCCGTCAGGGCCGCGATGTGGCATTGGAGAGCGCCCTGGCGATCCTGGAAGACTGGGAAGCCCGAGACAGCTTGAGGTTTGCACGCGCGCCTCTGATCGGCCAATCGCTGTTCCAGCGCCCTCTTGCGGCCGGCTCTCATCTGACGAAGGAGGAACACCTTCTCGGCTTGTTCAAGCTCTGGACCGCCATTCGCTACTTCTATCCGTTTCCAGAGATGATCGATGGGGACTGGAACGATGTACTCGACGAGTTCATCCCTCGCATTACTGAGGCGACGGACGATCATGCGTACTACCGGCAGCTGCAACACATGATGGGGCTCCTCAACGACGGGCATGCCATCCTAAGTCCGGGATTCCCATCTCAGTACTGCCCTCCGATCGAGATCCGCGAGATCGAAGGGGAGGCCGTGATTGTCGCAATCGACCGGAACCAGTCTTCTCAGAATCCCGATCTCGCGCGCCTCGAAGTGGGAATGGTTGTCACGAAGGTCGACGGGAAGCCGATTGGCTACTGCATTGAGGAGCGACTCGAGTGGGCTCCCGGAGCGACGACCCAGCATCGAAGGTACTGGGCACACAACCAGCTCCTGACCGGACCGAGTTCTACCCTCGTGGAATTGTGCGTCAAGGATCACAAGGGGGACACACGCCAGGCCGTGCTTGCTCGAACGGTTCAGACAATGTCCGTGGATTCATCACCCACATGGGGCTGGCTGGACGACGAGCTTGCATTCATTGATCTGACACGGATTGACACGGCGGAATTCGAGCAAGCGATTGACGACCTCAAAGAGGCCCACGGGCTCGTCGTGGATCTTCGTGGGTACCCATCCTCTGTCAACCTAGGAATGGTGTGGGATCTCCTCACGGATCAGGAGACCGTAGTAGCGCAGCTGCACATACCAGTGGTTGACTCGCCTGATGAAGACCAGGTCGGCTGGAAGGTAGTCGCTCAACGAATGGCTCCCGGAGTGATCGACGCCTTCAAAGGCAGCATCGTGGTCCTCACAGACGAACGTGCAGTGAGCGCCGCTGAGTACGCCCTGTTCCCGTTTGTCGATGATGACCGGGTTGTGATCGTCGGGGAACCGACGGCTGGTACGACGGGGTCCATCACCTTCGTGCAGATCCCCGGTCCGGCCTATGCCGGTCTCACTGGGATGGCGGTTTTGTGTGGTGACGGGAGCCGTTTCCAAGGAATCGGGATCATCCCCGATGTGATCGTTCATCCGACGATCCAGGGGATCCGCGAGGGGCGTGACGAGATCCTTGAGAAAGGGATCGAGGTTCTTCTGGAACGGATCGCGAGCAACGGATGACCCTGCTCTATGCGATCCTGAGGAATCCGGAGAGCGTGTGGGTGGGGGGCATCCTCGGTGCAGCTTCTCATCGAGGTCGAGCAGTCACGGGTAGGCCCTCGGATCATTCTGCATGCTCCTGGCCTACGGGTCCGAAACTGGTAGACAAGGGATAGAGCACGGCGTCCAGATCAGGCTCCCAGCGGTCGTAGTACGTCCGGTCGCACATCTCGGCGACGGCGGCCAACGGGACGAGGACGTTCGTGTTGACGCCCCCCGGCTTCTGATACCCCCAAGAACGGACGGCCATCCACGTCGCCGGCTCGCGGTTCGCCGGGTTGTCGGGGATCGCGCTTCCCGAACCGCGTCCGACGAGCGCCTCGACGTAGGCGCGGTCCGGGTTGAGTCGGCACCAGAGGCGGGCCGACTCGTGGAAGCCGTCGTACGCCTGGTGGACGTGCGGCTTGTCGATCGCGGTCTGGACGTGATCGTCGGCGGCGAAGACGAGCATCACCTTCAGGTCGGGGAGGACCTCGGCGAGGCGCGGGTAGTTGTCGACCGTGGTCCGGAACGGCCAGTTCGCGGCCGCCTCCTCCGGCGTGGCGAGGTTCGCGGGCCACGTCTCCCGGTTCAGCGCGCCGTTGTCGAGAAGCGCCTGCAACAGGCCGGTCGACCAGTAGTCCTTCCCCCACATCGTCGGGTGTTTGGACGAGCAGACGTAATCCGCGCCTCCTTCGGAGGCGGACCGGAAGGCCGGCCGGCCGTGCTCCTCCGACCAGTAGACGGTCGAGTAGTCGATCTCGATCGATGTCGGCGTGTAGCCGGTCGGTTCGTAGAACGGGTTGTGGACCGGTCGTCCGGTCTCGTCGTCCCAGTGCCCCGGCTCGAGCGGGTACATCGGGTCGATCGTCGGGTTCTCCCGCCCGACGAAGAACCGCACGAGCTGAAGGTCCTCGCCGAGGAGGGCGAGGACGTTCGTCGCGACGATCCCGGAGTGGGAGAAGGCGTAGAGGCCGGAGACCTCGTAGAGGACAGGGACGTCGACGATCCCGTCGAGCGTCCGCCCGTCGACGTCCGGGATCTCGCCGGTCGCGAACCGGACGACGTCGCGGAGGGCCGCGAGGCAGTCCGGGCCGCCGTAGTCGAAGGTTCCTTCACTGGCGATCCCGGTTCGCGGATCGGTCTTCCCGGGCCAGAGGTAGGTCACGTAGATCGCGCCGAGCGCGTCCGGATCGAGCTGGTCATCGAACCCGGACGAGGCGGTGAAGAAGCCGGAGACGTTGACCACGACCGGCGCTCCGTCGGGGTAGCGGGTCTCGCTCGGTGGGCGGATCGAAACCGCGATTCGTCCGATCCCCTCCGACTCGACGAACGTCATCAGCGACTGTGCGCTCGGCTCGACCGACGCGCCGTCCGGCTCGGCCGGGCTCGCGTCGTGGACGCGATCGGCCATCTGGTAGATCCCGGCGAGCTGGTAGATCGGCTTCGGGACGTCGACCGGGATCGCGTAGCTCGTGTGATCGGTCCAGTCGACCGGCGGGGTGTTGGCGGGAAGGTCGGGGAGCGCCCGTCCGGCGAGCGCCGGTTCGACGGCGGCGAGGTACTCGAGGCTCGGGTTGATCCTCACCCACGCGCCGTGCGCGTCCCAGCTATCGAACGCCTGACGGACGTGCGGCTTCTCCGGCATCGCCTGGACGTGATCGCGCGCGTTGCAGAGGACCATCGCGGCCAGATCCGGAATCTTCGCCGTCGCGGTCTCGGCGAGCCGAACCGACTCGCGGAGGTCCCAGTACGCCTCGGCCTCCTCGAGGGAGACGAGGTTTTCCGGCCACCGGCCGTCGAACAGCCCGCGCTCAGCGAGCACGCTCATCACCGGCCTCGAGTAGGTGACGCGGTCGTCGTCGACCGGGTACGTGTCGAGCGGGAAGTCTTCGGTCCGGTCGAGGATTCCGTCGAGGTTCAGATCGGGAACCGCCACGTCGCGATGGAGATCCCGGACGGTGGTGTACCGGCCGTCGCCGTTCCCGTCGTGCAGAACGGGGTAGACGTCCTGCGTCGGATCGTAGGTGAGATCGGAGTAGTCGACCCGTAGGACGAGCGGATCGTATCCGAGGTAGCGCGGGTTCCAGTAGTCGCCTTGGCCGGTCCCCGGTTTCAGCCAGACCCGCCCGAGGTCCCGGGTCGCGATCTGGCTGGAGACCGGCGTCTCCCACTGGATCAGATAGCGAAGGTGCCCGGCGAGCTCCTCGCCGTGGAGCGCCGCGACCGCGGTGAGGATGTTCCCTCCGTTCGATTCGCCGATCAGCCCGATGTTGTCGTGGAGGACGGGGACCGAGACGATCTCGTCGATCGTGCGGCCCTCGGTGTCGCGAAGGCGTCCGGTGGCGTAGAGAATTACGTCCCGAAGGGCGGCGATGCAGTTCTCACCTCGGTAATCGTAGGATCCGTCCGACGATCTCCCGCTCCACGGGTCCTCGCCCCCGGGGTAGATGAACGTGATGCAGATCACGTCATCGACGCTCTCCGTGAGGCCGTGGTTGATCCCCTTGACCTCGAACCCGCCGAGGAGCCAAATGATGACCGGGGCACCGTCCGGGTAACGGGCGCGGCCGAACCTCGGAGCGTGGACGCGGACCGCCAGGGTTCCCTCGGTCGGACCGGTGCTCTCGGAGCGAAGCTCGATGTCGATCGGGACGAGCTCGGGGCCTGGTGTCGTCTGGGCGCTCGCCGACGGACCAGCGGGGGTCGCGGGATCGAGGCCGATCCCGAAGACGAAAGCGAGACCGACGAGGGCGGCGATTCGGACGAAGCGGCGCGAGTACAGAACGTGCATGAAACCTCCTTGGGATCTCCCGACGTGAAGTCTAGGCAGGGAGGCCGTCGGAAGTCCATTCGATCTACCGCAACACGATCGGAGGGTTCCGCGGGTCAGCCGGCGTTCCGGTACCAGTACCGATAGGCAACCGCGAAGCCGTAGCTTCGGTACAGCCTGTGCGCCGGCTCGTTCTCGGAGTGGACCTGGAGGGCGACGGTTCGAGCGCCCCGGCGGTGCGCCCACCGGAGGATCGAACCGACGATCGCCGTCCCGTGGCCGCGGCGGCGTTCCGCCTCGGCCGTGTGCAGATCGAACAGACAGATCGTGTCC
>Ga0180434_10006102_pt1 | contig 13958 bp, 10 predicted proteins | sample SS_ome_7_FD_132453 | JGI IMG/M metagenome (GOLD analysis project Ga0180434, IMG submission 132453) | Hypersaline lake sediment archaeal communities from the Salton Sea, California, USA - SS_1_D_2 metaG | ecosystem: Environmental > Aquatic > Non-marine Saline and Alkaline > Hypersaline >... | reverse complement strand
CGCGATACCCTGTTCTTCTTTGCAAAACGTTCCTTATCGACCATGTTCCAGTATTCGGGGAGAAACACCTCGTAGTTCCCCGCGCCGACACCCAGCACCGGATGTGCCAGAGCCAATTCAGCGGAGCTTTGCCAGGTGGCGACGCGTACAATGTTCGACTCGCGCTGAAGGCTAAACGTCGTGCGTGCGTCTCGCATGAACTCCTTGAAATCCGACCGCAGCACAAACGGACCAATCGCCAGGAACACCAGCGCGCACACTGCCAGAATCCGGACCTCCCACCGGCGGAGGCATTTTCTGCATGCGTCAAGGAGCGCGCCGAAGCGAGATCGACCAGACTCGCTCGATGGGCTAGCCAGGAATACCAGAAGGGAAAACGATATCGCCGCAAAGAGCGCTATCCAGCTTGCGCGCGACCCCGCTAGGAAAAGGTGGAACAGTATCGTGAGCAGAGCCACAAGTGTGACCGCCTTCACAACGTTGCTTCGCACGCGCCAGAACAGTGCCGCCACGAACGGAAAACAGGCTACCATGTATTCAGCGGCGAAGTTCCGATGGCCAAAGCTGCTGGGTGTCCCGATAGGTTCTCCCTCCGGCGCGGACCACTCGTTAAAAGCCAGGTTGAATCTCTGAAGCACGCCGAACACAGCCGCCATAAACGCCGCGCACGCCATCGCCGCCAGAATAGTCGTAAATGACTTCTCGTTAAAGCCGCTGTTAGCTACCACCACATATATGGCGATACACCACAACAGGTCGTGGAGAACCACCAGCGACCCGACAGGGTTAGGCGCGAGAACCGAAGCCACAACGCAGAGCCCAGCGTATACTGCAACCGGCAGATTCAGACGCGGCATGCGGAACGTGAAGCGGCCCTCGAACGCCTGCGAGAACAACCACAACGAGAGCACGACGAACATCATCAACCGCACGATCAGATACTTGATCGGGCCTGCGACCGCCGTCGTCCGGAAACTTAACGCCAGCGGCACAACAAACATCATAAGCGCCAGCAGCGCGAGGGACACCTGATCTAACCGCTGCGATACGGGATGTACGGCCACTGCGCCGGCGCTGTCGATCCGCCCGCGCTCGCCCGAGTTTGCGGACCTCTTACCCTTTTCTCTATTACGGTTGCCCTTCATGGTTGCAACCCACAGCCGCGCGGTATTGCGCTCCCCATTGGCAACGGAAGCCCCTCTACCGCCCGCGTTGTCTCTCGTTTTTTGTTCGCCCTACTCATGCGGACTCGCCTGGCGTGCAGCTTCCTTGCCCGCAAGGATCTGTTCGCGCAGTTTCTGCCCACGCGGAAAATCGGCCATTATCGCACCCGCATCGTCAAGAACGTGAAGCGCCCGATCAAATTCCTTCTGCATGAACAGCGACAACGCCAGGTCATGATAGGCGAGCTGCAACAGACGCACGTCCGACTCGCCACTTTCTACCAGCGTCGTCAAGACTTCTGCCGCGCGTTCGTACCGTCCCTGGAGAAGCAGCGACGCACCAACATGGTACAATGCCGCGGTGTCGCCTTTGTGGGAGAAACGTCTCTGTTCAAGGTAGCCAAACAGGTCTTCCGTGATCTCTTTGAGCGCCGGCTCCTGGGGTACCGCTCGTGACAGCGCCAGCACCGCTATTGAGCTGAAATACGGGTTGCCAAGTTCTTCCAGATGGATCTTTGCCAGCAGATAGTACGCCTGCTGCACTAACCGATTTGCGCTTGGATCGACGCGTTTTTCCTGAAACAGAGCGACAGCTTTCGCCAGATGTGCTATAGCTGTCTCATAGTCGCCAATGGTATAGAAGAACTGTCCCGCTCGGGCATTGATGACCGGATCGTCCGAACCCTCCTTGAGCGCGGTCATGACGTTCCGTACGGCGTTCTCTCTGTCGCCGAGTTTCAAATACACGACTCCGAGGTTCGAGAAAAGCTCGGCTCTCTGCTCCCATCCGGCCCACAGTGCCCCTTCAAAGCAGTCTCGTGCTTCCTCCCATTTGCCCAGCTCGCTGGCACACACTGCCATATAGTACTGCGCCTCGGCTCGCTTCGGTGCAATCTCCAGAGCCTTGTCCAGACACCCTTCCGCCCGCTGCGGCTCACCGAGACGTAAGTACGTCGCGCCGAGAACAACCTGCGTGGGAACATAGTTGGGGTTGAGGTCCAAAGCGGTAAGCGAAGCCTCGACCGCTCCTTGAAAGTCGCCTATCTGAAACCTGGTCCACCCCAGGTAGTAGTGAGGCAGGTAGTCGTGAGAAGAAAGCTCTGCAGCACGATCAAATTGTGCTTTCGCTTCGTTATACCGTCCTGCGCGGAGAAGGTCCGTGCCCGTCTTAAGGCGGACGCTTGATAAATACGTTTTGATGGACAGCGGAACGGAAACGCCAAGAAGCAATGCGACAACGGCACCTGCCAAACCGACTCTTCTCACGCGCTACTCTCTTTCAGCCTCTCCCGTTATACAAACCATAGTGTCACATAACGATAGCAAATGGACCGACCAATCGTCAACATTTTCCGGCTCCAGGTGCGCAGACAGGCATGGTTGACTAATGGGAACTATGGTAGGATAATGCCGACGCGGGGAGTGGACACCAGAAGATGGGACTATACGTTCCGGATTGCTTCACAGGTTGCACGTGGCCGAACCCAGGATCCCGGCGCGCAACACACCACGCGGCTGGACGGCCAGCGTCATACACCTACTGACCGCCCAAACGGAAACGTGGAGAGGAGATCAGGCATGGCACAGAAAGTAATGGTCGAGAAGGGATTGGACCTTTTGAGGGCGGAATTCGGCGAGGAGCGAGTTGCTGCTGCCGTCGAAGCGGTCAAAAAGTTCCAGGTCGAGGTGCCGAGCTGGATTTTCGGCGAATTCGGTGGCGGGCGGTTCGGCGAGTATATGCCGCCGGGCGCAGCACTCAACATCGAGCAGAAACTCGACGATCACGCATTAGTAAACAAGCTCACCGGTGCCACAGGTCGTGTCGCAACACATATCCTGTGGGACCTTTCCGAAGACGGTGCGAACGGGTCGCTTGAAGTGGCGAAACGTGTCAAAACCGAGGCACAGAAAAGGGGGACCGACCTCGGCTCGATCAGCCCCACTTACTTTCTCAAAGGCTCTCACCGGGGAAGCCTCTCGAGCGAGGATAAACCGACACGCGACCGATACCTTGCGCAGACGGTACTCGGCGGCACGATCGCACAGGAACTTGCAAACGGTCTCCTCACGTTGTGGTTTCCCGACGGCTCCTCCTATCCCGGACAAAGGGAACTTCGAACCGCTTACGAAAACATCGCTGCCATGCTAAAGGAAGCGCGCAACGCCGTACCGAACGACGTGAGAATACTCATCGAGTACAAGGTGTTCGAACCCGGCACCTATAGCACAACGATACCCGACTGGGGCGCGGCCGCTCAGATCGCGCGCGACGTCGGCGGCAACACCGGCGTCCTCGTCGACCTCGGTCATCACCATCACGGGACGAACATCGAACAGATCGTGGCCATGCTGATCGCCATTGGCATACCGTGTGGATTCCACTTCAACACCCGCTACGCTGCTGACGACGATCATGCCGTCGAACCAAACGCAGAGATGGCGAGGATATTCTACGAGCTGGTAGGCGGTGACGTAATATTCAGCCGGAGTGAGGATCGTAACTGGGCGTTCATGATAGATCAGTGCAGCAGCCGCGAGAACAGAATTCACGCGGTACTCCATTCGGTTGATTCGCTCCAGCTTTCTCTCGCGCGGGCCATGCTCCTGAACAGGGAGAAACTGCACGAGTATCAGCAGCAGGATGAGGTGATTCTGGCAAACAGGTGCGCGAACAATGCGCTCCTCCTCGCCGACGTCCGACCGATCCTCTGGAAAACCCGGACAGAAAAAGGTCTGCCGCTCGACCCGGTCCAGGCTTACGTCGACTCCGGCTACCAGAAACGAATAGAAGCCGAGAGGAAGTGAGTGTCACGTACCTCCAAGCCCGAACGGGCTATAGAGGATGTCGCCAGTCTTTAGAGGCTTCTCATTCTTTCTACGTGCCGCGCCACGGCCCGTGTTTGGTAGACGATACCGACCGACAGGACGACAGTCAGCACCACATAGACGCTGGCGCCCAGGGCGAAAAAAGCTGGGTCGTTGGAGAGTCTGGCCGCGAACGATCGCGTCAGGGCGTGTATCGGGTTGATGGCGTAAACGTACTCGATCCAGCGGACAACTCCCGCCGCCAGTTGGAACACGCTGCTGACGACGGTTGGTAACAGGAAGTAAATCGCCAGAGCCGCTGCCGCCACGAGCACCGGCTGTCTGGTACGCGTCAAGAAGCACGACTGCACGATTGTGGAAAACGTCGTGGCGCAAAGAAAAAGCATACACGCACCCACAGCCAGCGACGCTCGGCTCAGCGGACTGTATGCGCTGGTCAGAACCATCCTCGCGAGAAATCCGTACCCCACCAAAGCAAGCGCGAACAGAACCGCGAGCAAGGGGAAGGGCGGTGCCGCATCTCCGAGACAATGCCGGTGGAGCCACCCGGTGTCGCCCACACCTTTGCGGAGAGCGTTCTCGACCCGTGCCCGGTTCGGGGTCACAATAAGGGCCGCCACGACGATCCCCGCCAGCGCAAGCAGCGAGTAGGTGAGCATCGGTGTGCCGCCGGTAACCGGAGCCGCGAGCCGCCGGCCGGTAAAGCTCCTGACCGGATGAAAGAAGTTCACGACCATACCGCATACGGCGAGTTCATACACGACAGCGGCACAAACCGTCTGTGCCCGCGACAGGACGGGAACCCTATCGTCGGCAATGCGACGCGACGCACCGATAAAGCAGCCCAGTCCGAGAAGAGCGTACATCGGGAACGATATCGCGAACGGGCGAACTTCGGCTCCAAGGAAGTTCACGTTCGGATTCACCTCCGCGATCGCGGCAGGCGCCAGAATGAGCGGAAAACGACGCGCAATCGAACTGATAAGGAATGGTATTGGAGACAGACCGGCGAGACTGTTGAGCGGCGGATAAAAGTACAACGACTGCGACAAGAACAGCATCGTCATGATCAACCCGATGGCGGCACCACCCGCTTGCACCGGTTTCGTGACCATTTTGCCCAGCGCCGAAAAGAGCAGGCCCAGGCTGCTCGCGAAGAAGCCTGCGGCGAGCAGCAATGCGTACCCCTCGATTACCGTGAGGGCGTTCACCTTTCCTATCACAGCACATACCACGGTAAACGGCACGGCGAGAGCCAGCAACAGCCAGATCCGCGAGGGATCCGTGGCGATCTTGCCGAGCGCTATCGCGTAACCGGACAGCGGTGTGGCGCGCAGCAACGGCAGACTTCGCGTACTGCGCTCGAGCGTAACGGAATGAGAGCAGTAGTATGCCGTGGGAAACAGCGCGAGGAAAAGCTGAATCCCAAGAAGCTGGAAGAAAATGCTGAAGAAACAGTGCGGTAACGACGGATAGAGATGATAGTTCGGCGAGGAGTAAAGGAAATAGTTCAGCTCGATACACAGCACAACCACTGCGACCCAGACCACGCTGAGAAGCATGGTCGGCCGACGTTTCAGTCTCGCTCGCAGCGTCACCCTGAGGTAGGGGTTACCCACAACGGATTCCACTACGACACCTGGTGTCCGCATATCTGCATGTAAATTTCCTCGACGTTCTCCACTTCTCGTGCGAACGAGCTCACTCTCACGCCGCCGGTAATAAGCCTTTCGAGGAGCGTCGCTGCACAATTCGCGTCACCTCGCACCGTCACGGAGAGCTTGCTTCCTTCAATCACAATGTCCTCGACCCGATCATCGTCCCGCAACATCTTCTCAGCGTTCGACATACCCTCGAGCACTTCTATAGTAAGCCTCATCAACCGGCGTATCTTCGCTCTGATATCGTCAACGGTGCCCGTCTCGATCATTCTGCCTTTCTCCACGATGCCGATGCTGTTACACACATCCGACAACTCCGTCAGTATATGGGACGATATCAGCGTGGTCTTGCCCTGTCGTTGGAGCTGTTTGAGCAGATTGCGCATCTCGACACGCCCTTTCGGATCCATCCCGGACGCCGGCTCATCCAAGAGAAGGATCTTCGGATCGTGTACAAGCGTTTTGCCGAGACAGAGTCTCTGGCGCATGCCGCGTGACAGCCTCCCGATCAGCTCGTCGCGTTTGTCGTGGAGCCCGACCACCTCAAGCACAGCATCAATCCGACGGGTTCTGACCGGTTGTCTTAGCCTATAGGCTGTCGCGAAGAACGCCAAATACTCGCGTACTGTCAGATCATCGTACATGCCGAAAAAGTCCGGCATGTATCCTACAATCTCTCTGACCTGCGTACGGTTCTTCTCAACATCGAGCCCGTCCAGATATACCTTTCCTTCGGTCGGCTCGAGTATGCTCGCCAGCATATTGATCGTGGTGGACTTCCCGGCACCGTTCGGCCCGATGAGGCCGAAGATATCGCCGGGTTTCACCGTCAAGGTAAGGTCGCGTACGGCGATTACATCACCATACTCTTTGCGCAGATTGACCGTTTCGATCATGTAGTGGAACCTCGAACAGACCCACGACGCGGTCCTAAACGTCATCTATACAGCGGAAGCGGCGATGCCGAATGACAATCGCCGCTTCCGACTTCCACGGAGCCGAAAATATGCTCCCGTCCACCCCTGCTTCTGGTGGTTCCTCTTCCGCCGAACCAGCACACGCCTACATAACCTGCAAGACCTCGGCACCTTTTCCCTGCTGAATAAGCGGCACGTAAGTCTCGAGCTCCTTCTGGACGGCAGCATCCGTCAGATCTATGGTCTTCTTCTTCTCGGCGGCCATATACCCGGCCAAACACAGTTTCGTTATCTCCAGACCGTAGCTCCACGGCAGGAACGCATCCTTACCGGCCATAAACGATTTTGCGGCATCCTCATTCTCGTCGGTATAGCCGTACAGGTCAGCCTCATTATGCTGGACCGCGAGGAGACCACGCGACGCGGTAGCCTTTTCCAGAGCAGTCTCAGCGTCGGCAACCGCCTCCGCAGCTATGTCCCCGATGAACACCTGCAGCGTCGAGTTCAACGTGTTCACCTCGAACGCGTAGCCGGGTCCCATACCGTCCATGAACAGTCGCAGCCCTTGCTTCTCGAACATCCACGAATCGGTGAACTGACCCTTCACTATCTGGCCGGTCTCCGGGTTCCTGTACGTGACCATACCGGTCGTGAAATCCTCGGCAGGCGTCTTGCTGTAATCCACCCCGCGCTCTTTGAGAAGCCGCTCACGCCACTCCGGCAATCCCCACTTCAGCAAGGCGCAGTCAGCCGACACCGATATAGGCTCCAGAAACGTGACCGGTTTTCCTATGGGAGTCAGAGCGTACCAGCCTTCGGCAATGCTGTGGCACCCCATATCCAGAAGCACTCCGCCACCTTGCTTTGTCGGATCCCAGAACCACGGCTCGTGCGGCCCGCCATGCTCCTCGGCGGAACGCGTCAGAGCGAGCGGGCCCATCGTCCGCTGTTGCGGAGCAAGCTGGGCAAGTTGCGTCCGGATAGGTTTCATGAATATCTGGTTCTCGAAGTAGGCGGTCTTGAGCTTTGCCTTCTTGGCAAGGTCCACCATCCGCCGCCCCTCTTTCATGTTGCGAGCAAGCGGCTTCTCGCAAATAACCCCCTTCAGCTCCGCACCCTTCTTGACCGCCTCGGCGATCTGTTCTACAACCTCGAGCCGGGCGAAGTTCGGTACGTATACGGCTATCGCATCGACGTTGTTCGCCATCTCGGCCACGCTCTTGTATACCACGCCGCCACCCAGCCCGTTCTCTTTGACAAACTTCGACAGCTCCTTCGCACCCGCAAGAGCCGTTATTCCTGCGATCTCCATGCACCTCACCTGCATGAGCGCCCGTGCATGGAATTTCGCAACAAAACCTGCACCTACGATACCGAGTTTCAACACGTCCACCTTACTCCCTCCTCTCCGTAATACCTTGACCATCTGCGCCAATAAGGCATCGTTCTGCCCGATTGAAGACGCCTCTCAGGGGCAAACACGGTCCCACCGCTCGCCGGACCACGCATAACCTCAATTGTTCCGTAACGAACGAGCCAAACCCCAACGTGCTTAGACTATACTATCGCCAGGCAAAATCTGTCAAGCGAGAGACCTCTTTCCATGCATGTGCCTTTCGAGGTTGCCGCGTAGGTGCCGGACTGCATGCAGCCTGCCTTTATGTTCCGAAGCAACAAAGAACACGGAGGATCGGCTGGGGCACCATTTCCTCTTGACGGTCTCAGAGCGCGATGCTATGATACGGAAGGGACGGGGCGAGGAATCCGCTGTGTTCCGATGAACATGATTGGCCCACTTTTGGACGAGGTCATTGGGTCTGCCTCGTGACTATCCCTTGCAAGAGGGAAGAGCTTTGTATACCCTACCTGATTGAAGAGGGCTTCGATGGACGATGCCATAGTACCATTGCCAAGACCGGAGACCGGCGGCACCGTGTCTGTTGAGGAGGCGTTGTTTCGCCGGCGCAGCCACAGGAGTTTCCAGCCGAAGTCGCTGACGCTTCAACAGCTTTCGCAGCTCTTATGGGCAGCTGCCGCGTCACCATCCGCCGGCGCGACATATCCGCTCGACATCTTCGTCGTTGTGGGCGCGAAGTGCGTCGAGAATCTGGATGCAGCGGTCTACCAGTATCTGGGGGAGGAATCGCTTGGGTTTCACGCCGAAGGGGATAGACGTGACTCTCTGGCACGTGCTGCGCTGGGGCAGGATTTCGTCGCGAAGGCACCCGTCAGCATCGTAATCGCCGGTACCTATGAACGAACCACCACACGTTACGGGAAGCGCGGCCAACGCTATGTGCATATTGAGGCAGGCCACGTCGGTCAGAACGTGTACCTCCAAGCAGAAGCGCTCGGGCTCGGGACGGTTGCGGTAGGCGCGTTCGAGGACTCAGCCGTCGCACGCGTCCTGGAGTTGCCGTCGGCGATGTTGCCTCTCTACATTATGCCGGTTGGATATGTCGGGGTGTAACATGCAGGAGAGCCAACCGACACGTCTCGTTGATGCAATAGATACGGACCTTGTGTGCGCCGGCTGCTCTGCTCCTCTCGGTTCTCCCGCGGGCGTGCTGAGATACTGTGCGACGTGTTTCAGAGCGTCCCTTCCCGAAGCGATGGATCACGCACGACGCATCCACGCGAAGTCACGGGCGCGATTCGGTTTGCCGGCCACGCCGCCCCGTTCTCAAGACGGCACCGCGTGCGGACTGTGTGCTAACGAGTGCACTATGGCGCCGGGTGAAGTAGGCTATTGCGGGCTCACGCAGAACCTTAATGGCAAGACGGTCAGGTTGGGCGGGACGCCGGCGCTCGGCGTGCTCGAATACTATCACGACCCGCTGCCGACAAACTGCGTTGCCGACTGGGTCTGTCCGGCGGGCAGCGCTGCCGGGTATCCTCAATACTCTTGCTCATCGGGAAAAGAGTACGGGTACAACAACCTGGCGGTCTTCTACGGCGCGTGCTCGTTCGATTGTCTATTCTGCCAGAACTGGCATTTTCGGGAGGTGATTCACAGTACCGCCCCAATCAGCGCCCACCAGCTCGCAGTAAAGGTTGACGAACGGACCGCATGCATTTGCTATTTCGGCGGCGACCCCACCCCGCAGCTCCCCCACGCTATCGAAGCATCCCGGCTGGCGATCGAAAGAGCCAACGGTCGAGTGCTGCGCATTTGCTGGGAGACCAATGGGAGCATGAACCGACGCTTGCTCGAGCAAATGGTACAGCTCAGCATGGAATCCGGGGGGTGCATCAAGTTCGATTTGAAATCGTGGAACGAGAGCGTACATATGGCATTGACGGGCGTCAGTAACCGCAGGACGCTCGACAACTTCGCATATGTGGCATCCCGGACACAATCGCGTCCGGATCCACCGTTGCTGGCAGCCAGCACGTTGTTGGTACCGGGCTACATTGATCGGGACGAGGTCAGAAAGATAGCCGAGTTTGTCGCGTCAGCGGATCCGACGATACCGTATTCGCTGCTTGCATTTCATCCGCAGTTCCAGATGCGCGATCTGCCGTTCACCACGAGAGAGGAGGCGCATGCGTGCGCGGAGGTTGCGAAGGGGGCCGGGTTGACTCGAGTCCGGATCGGCAACGTCGGGCTGCTTCGGTGAGACATGCTGAGACGTGCGGTACTTGCACTGCTGGTAACCGCTGTGGTACATGGGAGCGACGCGGCTCCTGAAGGAGGGAAGGTGCCGGAGACGATATGCATCGTGCCGTTCGGGCAGGCGGATCCGAAGACCGCAGAAACCCTCTGCGGTCCCCTGGAAAGCACGTTTGTACTGAAGACAACGGTTCGCAATCAGGAGCTGGTTCCTCCTAAAGCGTACAATGCTGCGAGAGGACAGTACCTTTCAACCGCTTTTCTGGATGCGCTCCGCCGCAAACACCCTGGGGACGCGAGCAAAGCGCTGGCGGTTGCAGAGGTGGACCTGTATGTGCCGCGCCTGAACTTCATCTTCGGCGAAGCCGAGAAACCCGGCCGGGTCGCCGTAATATCCTTGACGCGCCTGAGACCGGAATATTACGGTGAGCCGGCGGACAAACAGCTCTTCGGCGAACGGATGGTCAAAGAGGCTATCCACGAGCTTGGACACACCTTTGGACTGTGGCACTGTCTGAATCCCGTATGTGTGATGTTTTTCTCGAACAGTCTCCCGGATACTGACCGAAAAAGCAGCGAGTTCTGCGCCCGTTGCGCGAGAAAATTGAAGCAGCATGGAACGAATGACTTGAAGTAGCCGTAAGCAGTTCTTACACGGTCATGGCGTTAGTCGGCGCTGAGGAAAGGAGGAACGTGAGATGCCCGAGGAACAAGTTGGTACGGTAACAGACTATTTCCGCAAGGTGGGCGTCGCGGGAATAAAGGTGACCGCCGACGATATCAGGGTGGGTGATACGATCCACATCGTCGGTCATACGACGGATTTGACCCACACGATCGAATCAATGCAGATCCAAAATGAGGATGTCGAACGAGCTGCCAAGGGGGACGACGTGGGTATAAAGATCCCCGAACGCGCACGGAAGCACGACATCGTGTACCGGGTGCTCCCAGAGTAGTGGACCCGATCAACCTCATCGCGTGAGAGCTGCTTCCTGCAAAGAAGCACGTCTCACAGGGTGTCTCTTTGCGCTCTTTCACGACGGGGGCGTATTGTGGGTAAGGTGGTCGAATATAACAAACGCGGTAGTGTGGCGATAATGCTTCTGAGACGCGGGTTGCGCATACTGGAAGCAAACCCGCGAGACGGATTGCTCTTTCCGCCGGGGCTCAGAAAAGCCGACGAATGGGTGTTCTACGACCTGATGAAGAAATATTCCTTCAGGCTGTTCCTGAGAGACGCGATCAATGCGAAGGGCTCGTTTAAGACTGACGATTTGCTGCAGTACTCGTCACGAGAGGTTGTCGAGGAATACGTCGAGACGCTGGTGCAGACCGGTATCGTCAGGCAGGTCGGCAAATCCAGGTTTGCGTTCCTTGTACCCCCACGCAGAGGATTCGGGCCGACGCTGGAATGGTTTGTGGCAAACGTGTTCGAACGGGAGTTCGATAGTCCGGCGCTGTGGGGGGTGAAGCTCGCTGATACCAAGTGCGGTGGCGACTGCGACGTCATAGCTGAGGTCGAGCGGCGCTTCGTGTACGTGGAGGTGAAATCGTCGCCGCCCAAACACGTCGTGGTCAACGAGGTAAGGACGTTTCTGGACCGAGTCGAGGAATTAAGACCCAATCTCGCGATTTTCCTCGAGGACACCGAGCTGAGAATGAAAGACAAGATTGTTGTGCTCTTCGAGGAGGATCTCAGAAACCGGTGCGGCAAAAAAGTTCCGGCAGCGTTGAAGCCGCGACGTCTTGTGCGGGAACTGTTCCGTGCAGGCAACAGCGTGTATATCGCGAATAGCAAACCGGAACTCGTGACTAATGTGACATCGTGTCTCAAGGACTGGCTCAGTGGGAAAGGGCTCACGCCGTAACGACATGCACGGAGATCGTGCCGGTTGCACGAGAAGTATGAGCCAGCAAGTGGGAACGTGAAAGAGGAAGGACACATAATGCGTGGAATTCGGTGTGGTTCGGCGACCTGGCGGGCAACGTTACGCGCTCTGCTCAGCATGATGCCGGCTTTTATTACATTCATCTGGCCGTGTATCTCCGCAGCGAAGCCGCTCACCCGGGTTCCGTTCACGTACGTGATAGACTACAGACCGGGTCAGCTCGGCGACGAGGAACTCATACGCAGAATAAGGGAAGCACCGCCCACACTGTACCATACCGGATTCGGTCCCACACTGTTCTCATCGACATGGGGAGGCGGCGCCCATCTGGAGCCGGACGCGATGAAGCTGCACTCGCCGAGCGAGCTCCACGCCCGCATAAGAACGATCAAGCAGTTCAACAACGCGCTCCACGCCGCCGGGGTCACCTTGGTGATTCCGTATCTGTGCAACCAATCGCTGTTCGGCGACGATAAGCTGCGAACCGGATTCTGGGAGTTTTATGATCGATGGGACGAATACTCAGAGTTTGGTATAGGAGCGAAACCGGCAGCAGATCCCGTCGAGTGGCTTCAACGGGAGCCATCGGGCTCTATCCATTACAACTATCCGCGTCACCTTATACATTCCGACGAGCGCCCGCACTACCGGTATGCCCCCTGCCCAAACAACGAGCACTGGAGACAATTCTGCGCTGCCACTGCGAGGGCGGCAGCGCGTTGCGGTTACGACGGGCTTTTCATCGACAACAACATCTTACACTGTTACTGTTCCTCCTGTCAGACCCGCTTCAAAGAGCATCTTCAACGCACATACTCCCCAGAACAGCATACGGAGAGGTTCGGTACGGCTGACGTGAGCGCACTATCGCTGTCAACGGCCGGAGACATCATCATATGGGCACGCTCACACCCGTCATTTGTCGAGTTCCTCGAAGACGAGTTTCAAGGAGAAGAACGGAAAAGCGCGTTCTGGACGACCGACGCTCTTACCGAGACCGACATTGACGGTGCCGGCGGCGGATTCCTCGTCGGAGAGGCCGAGGAGTTTATCCGCACGCACGTACTCGGCGACAAGAAGATCTACAATTTCGAGGAGCTTCGCAATGCGAACCCGTCGCTGCGTGACCGTCACGCCAAGCTGCTCTGGGCTGAAACCAAGCGGTTCTGGGCCGACTCGATCGGCGACATGCTTTCCATGTTGGAAGCTGCCGGCAAAGAGGTGAACCCGGACTTCTTCGTCCTGCCGAACTGGGGGAGCATGATCAGGGTACGGGGCACCGCGGGACGGAGCGAAGATGCACACGATATGAGACGATGGTTACCTGCCGGCTGGATCCAGATGTACGAGGAAGACGCGACACCGGGGACAGTGGCGCCCGGTCTGACGTTCGACTATATACTCCAATACAAGTTTGCGCTGGCGAACGGCATCCAGGGAGCTGTGTTGCCTTATACGCTGTCATCAGCAGATATCTTCGATCTTGCCCATGCTGAGGCATCCGCGTCAGGCGGCGGCGTGTATATCCAGCCGGGGCTGGCCTACCCGCAGGTACGGAAGAAGTACCGCAAACTATTTGAGAGGCACCCGGAACTTTTCTCGGATTATGTCTCGTACACGGACGTGGCGGTGCCGTATTGGTTCGACCAGCTCCATCTGAACAACGTGAACCATTTTCGCGCGGTAAACAAGATAGCTCGACATCTCACAGACCAGCAGATACCCTTCGACTTTCTCACCGAGCATGATTGGAACCTTGACTCTCTGAAGCGTTACGAAGTGCTCATCGTGCCGGAGCTTACCTACATGAGCGATGAGCAGCTCAGAACGGTCCGCGACTATGTGCGAGGCGGTGGGAACGTTGCCACTGTCGGCTCTACCGGGAT
>Ga0180434_10006100_pt1 | contig 13959 bp, 19 predicted proteins | sample SS_ome_7_FD_132453 | JGI IMG/M metagenome (GOLD analysis project Ga0180434, IMG submission 132453) | Hypersaline lake sediment archaeal communities from the Salton Sea, California, USA - SS_1_D_2 metaG | ecosystem: Environmental > Aquatic > Non-marine Saline and Alkaline > Hypersaline >... | reverse complement strand
CGCCGGGTCCATCCTGCAATATCGTTACACCTTGGAGCGTTTCGGCGAGATTGCTGGCCGCCCCCGCACCGACCGGATAACGATCCAAACGCTCGATAGATTTATCGCCGAGCGCGCAAGATCGGCAACGACGATCAATAAAGACTTGAGGCAGTTATCGGCGATATTCGCCTGGGCTGTCGAGCGGGGGTATATGGCAAGCAACCCAGCTACCAGGGTCCGGCGGTTAAAGACTGCAAAAAAACAGCCCGACATCTTATCCCCCAGTCAATTCCAAGCGATCCTGCGAGTCCTGAGCGATCCCGCGGGGTCCGGGCTGTCCGGCAAGCTCTGCAAGGCCGCTCCACAGTGGCGGTGTATTATTCTATTGAATATAAACGGCGTCGCGCGCAAGAATAGCTTGGCAAGAATGAAGGTGTCTGATGTAAACCTGAAGGAGGGGTACGCTCAAGTCTTCGACTCCAAACAAAAAACATACCGATTCACGCCGCTGCACGATAGGACAATCGCAGAGCTACGATCTTATATCGCAACCCTGCCGGACAATCAGGCCAATTTATTTACCAGCAAATTTAGCTCCGGCACATGGTGGCGCATCCTTGACGCCGCGGGCGTTCCCCGCGTAAAGTTCCACACCGGCCTGCGAGCGTCGCTGTCCACATGGCTAAAGCAGCGCGGCGTAGCGGGCGAGGTGGTCACGGCAATCTTCGGCCACAGCTCAACCCAGATAACTTACGATCATTACACAGCCCTGGACAATTTGGACGCTAAAAGGGCGGCGATAAATCTGTTACCAATCGGCACAGAATCGCCTGTAAGCGAAAAAGAGGTATCAGAGGTCCAACCGACCGGAGATCGTTGAACCTGCGCGATCCTGTGCGGTCGAATTATGGTAAGATAGGTAAGATTTTGGGGGAATAGCCGTTTTTGGCTAAATAATCGACAGGCCCGTTATCGCCGCCGGCCCCTGCGCGTCAACCGTAACAGCCGCCTCGCTGCCTGTCAATTCGCTATCATCCTTATAGGTTCGCACGTCAAAAGTAACAGCGGAACCGTGAGAATAATCTTCGTCGGTTGTGTATGAATAATATCGATTACCGCCCTGGTATGTTACGGTAGTCAACAACGAATAGGCACCGGCCCCGACCTTGTGATAAATCTTAAACCCGTCGGGTTCCGCCGGTTGACCGCTCGTGCTGTATCGCCACGTTATCTCCGCTTCACCGCCGGCGACGGCGACGGCCTTAACGCCGCTTGGCGGGTTGCCTATCGCTCCCACAAATTCGCCCTCGCCGTCAATTTGGACCAAACAAGATAGGGCCGCTTCGCTCGCTACGCCCGTCGGTCCCACCGCTATCCTGGTATAATAATAATCGCCCTCGGATAAGTCGGGCTGGGACAAAGAAACGGACGTTTCCCCGTCGTCGAAGCGGCCCTCGGCCATTCTGTAATCGTGCCCCCCCGGTTCATCGTCTTTGTAAATCAGATAAAATTCATCCTGTGTAGGAAAAAAATCCCCTTCGGTCAAGCTCTGGCAGGCAAAGCGACCGACATTAAAGTCGCCTTCGGTCAAACTGTTTGTAAATATAGAGCTGTACATTATGCCTCTGCAATAGCCCTAACAATCGTAGTATCGCCGTCTGTTAGCGTTACATTATACAGGTCGGCGTCGTCGTCAAAGTTTCGCACCGCAATGGCTCCCGTCGCCTTCGTTTGGGTGGCTTTGTTGCCGCGAATCGCAGCCGCAATCTCTTGCGACTTTGCAGCGTCTTGGCTTTCATTTATAGCGCCTAAGTCAACCTTGCTGATGTCGTACAAATACGCAGTTACATCGACATCCGTGTCTGCGCCGTTTGGAGACTTTAGCTTAATAATAACCTCGCCGTTGGCCGGCACCAAAAACTTGTTAGACATTAGAGCCGCCCGCGTAGCCCCGGAGCTTACCGCCTTAACATCAGGATCAGGCTCAATTGTAACGCCGGCAATGGTCACGGTCACGTTAAAATTACCACCGGAGCCATCCAGGTTCTTAGCTCCGTCTCCCGCCAGCAACAAGGCCTGGCATATCGTCGGGTTACTGGCGTTTGGCGTGTCGGTTAATACTGTTACCGCCGACGTTAAGTCATAATCCCCGTTTTCTGTATCCACTTGTATAATCATGCCATGCCTCTCTATAAGCTAAACACTAATATATCCGTACCTGTATTGTAGCTAACCGGCGTCATCTTCGCCGGCGTCTTTGGCTTCGGCTCTGCGTAAACATCAATCTCCGCCGGCGTGCCGGTATAATGCTCATTGCCCAGGCTGTCATAGCTTTCAAAGCCAAACGACCACAGGCCGGGATCGGTACATTTCGCCTCCACAATTAGCGGATTCTCCGCCTGCTCGTCTGCGAGGGGGATGGACCGCCTGTCGTGCGGCGATTCCCAATCTATGTCTCCGCTGCCACCGTTGCTGTGCAGCCGGCAATAATCCCCGGAGGCGTAGCCGCTGGGATCAAACGATATTTGTATAACCTGGGGTAGATAATCCATAATTATTTAGCGGGGAGCCGCTCCAAAATTCTGTCAAGCTTCTCGTTTATCTGCTGAATGTCCTGGCAATTCCGTTCCACCTTGACCTCTAATTCTCCGTAAGATTTGGCCCAGATGAACATGCTGAGCAGTATGGACATGACGATGGCTCCTACCTTTGACCACCCGTTTAACTTCGTAGTTATTGCCGACATAATTTATCCTTTCTTTTACCAGCGGCCTAAATCGCAGTGCAGAGCCTCGTATTCGGCCTTGCCGCCCAGACCGGGGACCGCGTTAATATGGTTCAGGTGACAGCCGCACTTGCCGCAGAGCATAGCGCCGTTGGGCTTGAGGAACAATTTATCGTCGGGGCAATGCTTGCAGATTTCAATCCTTCGCTCGTATTCCTCTTTATCGACCTTGATTCTGCCGGTCTCTTTATAATGCTTATGAATCTGCCGTAAGTGGCCCATTAAGTTTTTGGCCAACTGAAAGCCTTTGGGCATCTCGTCTAACAGCTTTTGCTGTTTGTGCTCGCGCAGGCTTTTCATAGCAGTCTCCGCCGCTTGCTTAGCCTTGGCCCACTCGATAAGCAGTCGCTTGGTTTCTTCGTCCGGTCCGTTCTCTCCACAGGTTTGCAGACAAAAACGCTCATCAATAAAACGCTTCGGTTGCCATTCTAAAATTAAACGGCATTGATTCTTATTATAATACTTACAGGTCATACTATGTTCTTTCGATATAAGCCGTACCATTATAACCGCAATTATTATCAGGAGTACCTTCACATAAAGTAAAATCATTATAAACAGTTCGCGGCAAATGCGCACTATTTGATAATGACCTAAAGCATAATTGTATCGGTGTAGTTCGATGCGCTGTTATGCCCATAGTATCGGCGCCTTCGCATTCGACATCAACATATATATGGGGCGGAACAAACATGCTTGAAGTATTATATCTCCATTGGCCAGAAGAAGCATCCCAAGAACAAGTAAAAGTATTATCATTATAGTCGTCGTCACAAGTGGACTCGACTCCTCCCCCACAAACCTCTGATGGACATTCAATAATTCCCGTAAAGGTAACATCCAAACTATCTACATCGTCATGAGGGCATATACTATCACAACAACAATCCTCGTGCATGGCGACTTTGTTGTCGTCAAAAAGGACCTTCCCTTCATAAAATTGCACGTCGCCCATTAACTGCAAACCGTCCCGGTGTGCTCGTCCACATACCCGCTCTCGCCGCTCTCCGTGAATGCCCACACATCTTTTGTTTTCGTTTGAAATTTATACGTGCTGGTGTTTATGTTAAACTCCGTTAGCACGGTTATAGGCGTTCCGACCAGATAATAATAATCATCATCCCCCTTAACATACGCACACACCGTGTTCTGATCTATCTGGGCGGAATTGGCTATCGTATAAGAGGCCTTGCTTGCTTGGACATACACTGTCTCGTTCGCCTTGCCATTGTCCGTTCCCGTAATATCGCAGGGATCGAGCGTGATCGTCGTTCCGCTCGTCCAGTTTGCGGTCGCCTTGCCGAAAAATATCGCACCGGACGCTGACGGGCTTTGTATCTTCGACGGAATCGCCGCGGGGACCGGCCTGGATTCCCGCTTAATAATATCCGTAATATGTTTTACTTTCTCGCGAATGTTCATCCAATATCCGACCTTCGTAAATCGGCAGTCACCAAAGCTATCTGTGCAAATTCGGGCCGATATATTATCTGTTCGATGCAGGCGTGGCGGGATATAACGCTTGGCGAGTCCCCCGTGTCCGTCCACCACTCCCCCTCGGACGGAGCATGGTTGATGTTGTTGTCCTGTAGGCTCTCGTACACGGCAATCCCGATGCTGGACACCTTTTGGCCAGAAGCGTAAGTCCTTGCGCTGTCGTATGGTTCGGGCGAAGTTCGCGTGCTGAGTTTTAGTGATAAACCCCGACCCTCAATCTCCGTTATGCAGTCGCCGACCATAAAGCGGGGGCGGAACCAGTCGCCCTCAATGTCGCCGTCGCCTGCGGCGATTTTTTCCAAGATAAACGAGCCGGAATACAGTGGCATTTTGTTAGTCTCATCAACGATGACCTGCTGCATCTCCATTTGGCTGAGATCGTATCTGTCATCGACGTTATAATAGGCCGATCCGTAAAATTTACTTGACGAGGTCTGTTTGCGTGATAAAAACCTTTCCGTCATATCATACAAGGCGACCTGTGCCATGGACGTTCCCGATCCAGATATATCGCGAGTGCTTATCAATCGCTCGTCCAGTTGCAAACTGGCCGTTACCCGGATCAAAGTGTGCCACTCGCCATCCTTAAACGATCTCTCAAGCTCCAAGTCCCGATACAAAGAGGTAAAGTAATTGATCTCCTGTCCGTCGGTATCGCCGCCATCCTCGCCGAATACAAGACCGGCCCCCTCGTCGGTGTCGGACTCTATTTTGATCTCGCATAAATTTGGCTCGCTTATGTAAATCCCAAATTCATTCGTCAAAATCTCGATGCGGCAATCCAGGGCGTGCCAGGACTCGCCGCCGTCAACACTGAATTCCGCCGCGTATTTTATCGGGTTACCCTGGGCGTCGGTCGCCAGGCATTCCGACATCAGCCGCGGCCAATAGCCGATGCTATCGTTGCTAAGGCCTTGACCGGTAAGCACGGTCGCAAAGTCAAACGGCATACCGCGATCATAATCGGACGACGTATAATCACCCTTTTCATTCAGTGCCCACTTGCGACCGACGTTTCTCATGCTGTTGAAATCGCTGCCGAGCACGTGGTAAGACGTATAATATGTCTTGTCGTCGGGATCACTATCACCCTTTAGTAGATCGGCAATCTCGGAATTGTCGTAAAATAGCTTGTCGTCGCCGTCGAATATCCACGATACAAAGTCCGCATCGCCCCACGCCGGAACCAACTCAAATGTGGCCTCGTAAACCGTATTTTCCCCCAGAGAGATTGATTTATTTACGACGTTTCCGCTATCCAATATCAAGTTACCGGCAGCCACTAAGTTTATATTGTCGTCGCTTACGAGGCCGGACAGGCTATCGTCAAGGGAGGGAGAGTAAAGAGAGTGTATTACGGCAGGGTGATCGTTGTTGCGAGTATATTCAACCGCCTCGCCAGGCCGATAAAATACGTGGTAAAGTAAAACTTTTCCGAGATTGATCGACCAGCACCAGTCAAGCCTGTATTTCCATCCGATTAAATTGGCTACGTATTCCAGCGCCTCAACCGGCGACAGCGTCTCGACGACTACATTGTTTGGGGTCGCGAAAAAATCTTCATGCGGGGGAAATCCGATTCCAGGCGAATACTCAGGGCGATGCTGTGGAGCCAGATCAGAACTGTAGTCCGTACCCCAGACGATGATATATTCGACTATGTCCTTTATTGTCCAGTATTCAGGATCGAGTTTGTCGAATAAATAAGATTCCCACAGGGTGTCCGTTCCCGACTTGGTGTGCTTGTTCTGCCCCCGGTCCGGCTGACCATCTGCATTAAAGACGCAACGCCGCCCGGTGGCGTGGAATATCTTAGATGTATCGGTCGGCTGCGGCGGACCGCCGGCCCAATCTCCCTCACTGCTGCTATAAGCAGACTTAGCATATCCCCATTGTCCGTAAATCGGGCCTGCAGTCCCGTCGAGATTTCCGGCGTTGCTTAGCGAGTATTTGGGGCACTGGCAATAAATCCGTGAGCACTCGTCGGACCCGCCGCTCCCCGTATCACTGCTAAAGCTAGGCGTGATCGCCGTAATCGTACCGTAAAAAATTATAGTCGATAATTCTCGCTGGTCCTCTGCCGTTCGGACTAGTATCTGGTCGCCCACCTTCATCTCGCCGCTGTCCTGCCATTCATTCCCCACAAGCTTTATTCTTGCAGTTGACGGCTTGGCGCCGGCATTGATAACCGATTGCTCGCAGACGGCGTTGGGTACGAATTGCCATTCTGACGCGCCTTCGTCGTATCGCTCAATTATAAATTCCAGGGCGGTTCCCATTAAAACAATTTCCTGCCATAAACGATATACTCAATAGAGATATAATCACCGACGCCGACGGTGCCTATTAGGTCGATCCTGTCCAGCTCAACGTTTAGGATGTTTACGCCATCATCGGTGATAAGCGTGCATGGCCCCCATCGAAACGCATCCTCGATGGCAGAAATCAAAACTTCCAGCGCGGCCCGGCTCGCCGCCCGTAAGCGGCCCCGGATAATAACCGGCCAGCCCCGACCGCCCATAATCATAGAATCTATGCCATCGGCCCCCGCGTACCCGGTGCGTTTTTTTGACAGCAACTCTCCCCCTTGAACAATTTTGTGGGGGCCGGACCCAAATAAATTTTGACTATTGTAGCTTGACATGATATAATATATATAACCAGTTAAGGAGTAATGTTATGAGATCGAGTTCGTTATTTTTTTTGGTAATCGGCTTTATGGTTTTAGCGGTGTCCGTTTTTGTCGCATTGATACCCGACTTACCCCCCACCAACGCCCTGTTGTCTGCGATTATCGGCGCGATTTTTGTAGGCTGCGGACATGTAGGGCTTGTCTTGCATCGCATTAGTTGCTCAATGCTTGACGCTTTCCCGCCTGCTCAGGCTCGCCGACGGGATTGATATTGTAGGTATTACGTATCGAATAATCGTTTAGCGTTTGCTCGACCTGCCCAGCTTCTACAGGGTGGAGCCTGTTCCACGGAGAAACCTTCCCGGATTCCCACTGTCCCCAGACTCCGTATTCGCCGCTAAGTGTTAGTATGTTTTCGATGTTTTGTTCTTTTTCTTGCTCGGTAATGAGTCCTCTTTTGTATAAATCTTCGACTCGACCGAGAAATCTTTTCTTAACCAGCCTTTCTGTCTCTACAACATCCCTAGACCACCACGACTCCTCTCCCCTGGCCGTTTTTAGCTTAAATTCCTCCTCCGCTAATTTTATCAGCTCGGCCCCGACTCGCTCTGGCGGCGACGCTTGCGCGGCGATGCGAAGCCGCTCGGCCTCTAATGCTTCCAATTTGCCCTGAGTGGTGTCTGCGTACCCCCCGACCTCGGCCTGCAACTGCGCCGCCGTCGCTTGCTTCGCAAGCCCAGCGAAAAAGCCGACGCGGGGCAATTGCGTTCTGGTATATAACTTTCTTAGGGCCCCCACCCGGCCAGGCTCAACGCCCGCCTTAATCATCTCTGGCTCCGTCGCTCGGCTTACCCATTCGCCAAATCTTTTCATTTTTACGTCATAGGGCAGTTTGGCGTATCCGGGAATAATTTCACCCATCTTCTTGTATTGCAATAAAGTGTCGGACATTTTTTTAGTAGCCTCAAACGCGCGCGGCCCTGTCAACTCTACATCCAGGGCAGATGCATACTGGGCAAGCGCAGCTTCCGGCGTAGCTCCTGCGCCCATTAGGTTCATTAAGGTGTCGGACGCCCCTGGGATAAACTTAGCAAAAGAGTCAATGGCGCTTTTTCTTTGCACCGCCCCTAATTGCTGTACCCTTCTTGCGGCAGTCTGCGCGTCAGTAACTCCCATTTTCGGATGCTTTAATACTTTTAGCATCGCACTGACGCCTGCTTCATCGAGATTTTTTAGTTGCGCGTAAGAAGCAACCACGCCGGCGATTCCGGCCTGCCCTGGCGTTAAAAGTTTTCCCTCATCCTCTGCAAACATGCTATGCGTGGCGACGGCGACGGCTTCTGCCATTTTCCAGGAAGGAAGGTTGCCCGCTTTTTGGATGCCGAGTATTTGTTCCCGGCTCGCCACCATCCCCGCCTCCGTGCCCATAACGCTGGCTTGTCCAGCCAAGCTCTTGGCCGCCTGGTCAAGTCCCTTTGTCGTCTCGACAAGCTCCTTTTGCGCCGCCGTCACCTTCTTAACAGATTCATACCATGCGTCGAAAAATCTTTTAAGGCCCGCGACTGAAATGAAACCTAAAGCGAAACCCTTTAGGCTGTTGATGGCATTGCTTAGAGACTGGGTAGCACCCGCAGCCTTGCTGCCGCCCTTCTTGACGTCGTCGCCCATGCCCTCTGCGGCCTTGCCGACACCCTTTAATTTTTGCTTGGCCGCATCTGCGCCGCTTACGCCGACTTTTACGTCAATGTCGTCATTTACACCCACTAATCTATATCCTCAAATTAGACAATCGTAATGGCGGTTGACAATGTAAGTGGAGTTTCTGTGTCATCTGTTACCACAAAGTCGGCGGTAAATTCCTGGATTTTGCCGTCGCCGCCTTTGTTGGCCGAAACCTCGGTAAACAACACATTAGCGATGGTGTGAGCCGCCGATCCACCGCCGCCGAAATCCAGCATGGTAACTTCTAAATCACCAACCGAGTCATCCAGCAAGTCGATATTCTTCTGGACACTTTCAGCGACTGCGGCGTCGAGAAAACGAACCGATCCGGTTATACCCCAACGCTCTGCGCTGACAGCCGTATAACCAATGTCGCCGTCGCTGGAATCTTTAAGCAACAGGCCGGCCATATTGACCGTTACTTCCTTGACGTGATTGATTGCAACTTCGCCGTGCTTCACGCCGGTTATTCTCGTCGCCCTGTCGCTGCCTAAATATGCAGGCTTTTCTTGCGTGGCAGTGGAGACGCACATGTCTTTACAAGTCTTATCACCATCCGCCGCCTTGCATTCAAATAACCACTGGACGGTAGAAAGCCCTGCCTCGACGTAGTTAAGCGCTAAAGCGTATATTACCGGGTTGGTTATTACATGCTTTGTATATGTAGATAGTCCCCATTCCTTTTCGTAAACAGTATATGTCCCCAACGTCCCGTTCAGCACATTGATAGCCGATTCTATATCCTCGCTTGAAATGCTCCCTCGGACATATTGGATCATGCGGTCGGGTAAGCCGAACAATAGCCCGTCGTAAGTCGGCGTCAAAACAGTATCGTATCCGGCTTTGACCTCCGCCAAAACAAGACCGCCGGAACTTACACCGTTTATGTTTAAAGTGCCGCCGTGAATAGCGCTTGTTACTCTTGACATTATTTATACTCCTATACAATCAACTCTAAAATGCAGTAATAGTGCATAATAATCCGGTAAATCCACCTGGACCTCGTCGCCCCTAAACTTGAAAAGATTTTGCGTGCCCTTGGTTGTTGACAAGCTTTGATTGTGCAAAGCGCCAATCACTTCGTCGCGTATTTGCGAGCATCCAAGCTCTTTGTCCCCTGCGTCTGTCCCGCTGCCAACCCGCGAGGCCGATTTGTCCTCTGTGTTTTTAGTCCCTATTACAATATCAAAGTTTAGTCCCTGCTCTAATTCGTCGTTGCCCGCCGATCCGGCAGTCGGGTTGCCCGCGTACATTACGTAGGCAAATGGATATAAATTGTCCCAATCTTTCAGGGATAGAATTTGATACCGCCAGTGATCCACGTCGGCGAAAACATCCTCGCCGCCAACCTGTATTGCATCGACCGCCGTTACCATGGCGGCCTCGATGTCAGATATTAACCCACTGTCAGTCGCCATTGTTTATTTAAGCCCAACCTCCCTAAGTCGCCTGTGCAGAAACTTTCTAACCGAAACAGCCATTTTCATCTTATTTAATCCTGTAGTCGCCTTTGATAAAAACCATGCCCCCTTGATCTTTACAGTTTTAACTAAAGTAAATAACAACCTGAATTTGCCGCCCGACGCCGTGCCGAACAAAAGATGATCGCCCTTTGGAATAAAGAATCCGCCGGTTACGTTTTTGGGAGAGCTAAATAAGACGCCTCTCTGGTTATCACCCGCCGGTATCGACATCCATCCCTTTTTTGCGCTTATTACTTTTTGCTTGCGGCCTAATTGCCAGGCGTAATGCTTAACTGATTCATCTCCGCCGGTCCCAATGTACCTTACAAGGGGATCGCCGGATGGATCGGGATAGCTTTTTATCGACCGAGCCAATTGCCCCGTTCGGCTTTGGCGTCCAAGCTCACCGGAGTTTAGCAGCTTCTCGGCATCTTTGGCCGCCTCGGTAGTGGCCTCTGTTAGCCCATCCCTTAACGCCTCGATAAAAATTTCTGGCGCGCGGTTCATGGCCCGCACGAACTTGGCGTTCCTGTCTAATCTGGCGTCTAATATCATTGTATTTTAACCCGCCGCCAGCGATTAAATTTCTGCCTGATATGCTTCGGTATCCCCGTCGGATAGCTTGCGGAGTACCCAGGCATGTTTATGGATACGTTATGCTTGTCTTTTTCCATGCAGTGGCCAATGAACTCCGCTGTCGCCAGCTTCAGTCCCCTAGGCCAAAATACCTGATAAATCGTAAATGTTTCTCCTGTATCCTCATCTACCACCGCACCGGACGTGCTAAGCGTCAACGTTCCCTCGGCGACATCAGATACAACGTGATGGCCGTCGTTGTGATATGACCCCTCAATATAAATCGTGCCCGTAGCAAACAAAGCGTCAACGAAGCCCTCGTCTGAGTCGGTTATCGTATCCGATTCGTCCCCGCCATTGACGACAGCGAAGGTACTGTTTGTATTATAAATAAGGTCGGATAGAAAATTATTATTGCAATACTCGCATACAAAGCTTTGCGCCATTGGTATCAAAGCGTCAATCCTGTCGTCGTCGTCCGTGGTCGTAATGCCGAGCACGGTTTTAACCTCAGATCTGGTTATTATCCCCGTGCCGCCGCCGCCCGGATGATCGACGGTGCTGCTGGGCAACGTTCGGCAGAGCACATCTTCGGGGGCCTGGATGGCGTCGCCGCCAGAGTCAACGGAGTAGAGCTGATACCTTACGCCTGCGTCCCACACCGCCGCCCCCAGCGAAAGGTACCAGTTGCCCCTGGCCTTATGAGCCGCCGCCCCCGCTATCGACTCCTCGCTTTCCCATTTTTCCGTCGATCCTTTATACCACTTGCCCGCATTGTCCCCGTCCCAAGCAATCAGGTAAAAATCGACAGTGCCCGTCGTAATAGGCTCGCCGCTGCTCTTATTCAGGACCGGCAAACTAACAACGTTGGCCTGGCCTGCATATACTTCCTGCATCTTATATGTCCTTAATCAAGCGTAATGACAAGTTCGCCAACCGTGAATTGCAGCGTAATGCCCGCAGCATCGACGGCGCGAGACGTGGTGAGCGCACCGTGAGCCAGCATGTTGCCGTCGGATGCGGCGTCAAACAAGGCAAAGTGCGTCAGACTAGATCCGCCCGACCATGCCGCCGTCGATTCGGGAAACGACAGCGCGTTTGCGTTTGAGCTTTCGCCGCCGCTCGACACCGCCCAATCGCTACCCGACGTGGTAACCCTGGCATACGAGCCGGTGGACGGCTCGGCCATGCCGCTACCGTCTTCGGTAGGATCGGCGGTAGATAAGCCGATATAAATAGTCGGTGGCGTATATGACCCTTTGCCTAAAAAGTGATCCAGTAACTCGTCTTCTAAGTAATTTCCAAAAGTGCCCATTTTATTATTCGTTCCTGTGTGAGAGTAAAACTAATACCGCCGCCAAAGCAAAAGCCCCAACCTCAGATATATTGCCCGAAACGGCGGAGCTTGCGGCAATTGAACCCGCCAATTTTATTAAAGATGAAATCGATCCGGTTGTAGAGGCGGACGAGTTAATGGTTCCGGCGAGGTCCGCCATCATCGTAACATTCCCGGAAACATTGACCTGCGAAGCAATAACGCCCGCCAATCTCCTTATGTCCCTTATGTCGCCGGTCAGTCCACCCGATGCTGATACGGCCCCTGCCACCGCCGCTAAAAGAGTCGCGTTGCCCGACGCGCCCGATTGCGCAGATATTGTACCCGCAAGCTCCATCCCGGTTCCCGCTAAAGCGAGAATCGCGCCGATGTCCATGCCGCCATCTTGAATACTTCCTATATCCACGTTTACTCTTAAACCGAAGGGGGGTTACTGTTCCCATGATCCGGGTCCCACGAGTGCCAAAACTTCATGCAAAACGAGGCATCCATCCCCGCGCCTATCGCATCACTGCCACTTGCGGGAGTATAATCCCTGTCTAATGCCGCGGCATTACTAGCATCTACAAACAATTGGCCTTCCGTCTGGCTGCTAGACACGTCGCCTCTATCGCCCACACCGTCGCCTGCCGAAACTGGCATAAATTGGTCAACGTCCACTAAATTGCTGTTGTATAAATTAAAGAAACCGATACCAATTTCGCATTGATCTCCATAATTACCCACCCCCGTAGCATTGTCATAAAGGATCGAATTGACGACATGGATTACAGATGAAGTACTATCGGATTGAAGAATACCATTAAGTAGTTCATTCTCTCCGTCCGTCGTACAGTTTACAAAGACGGATCTATCTTGTGCGGTAAAATTGGAATAATTGGCGGTATTGCCGAACGCCAGGCAGTGAATAAAAACATTAAAATAAGTGTCTAGGCTAAAGCCGTTCTTGCTATTTCCAAAAGCTGTACATCCGATAAAAGTATTATTGGCATCGGCATTCATGCCCTCGTCATTATTGTCAAACATGCAGTTAAGAAATACATTATAATTATCCAGATAAGAACCGTCGCCGTCGTTATTCGTAAATCGGCAATTATAAAAATAGAGATAATCAGACATGCCTCCGGCATAAACGGCAGCAGAGGATGATCCTGTGAATACAAAGTTCTTGAACACGTTAAACAAAGAAGAAACTCCAGTATCTACTTTTATGCAATAAGAAAACTGGTCGCCTGTGGGGTCGGCGTTGATCGTTACGATGCCGCCATCGCCCGGTGTGCTGGCATACCCCTCCCAAACTATCGGCGATTCGTCGTTCCCAGCCGTTTCCAAATACGCGCAGCAATCGTTTGATCCGTCCTCCGTCTCATACGTGCCAGACGCCTTCACGTAAACTTTATCCCCGGCGACTACGGTGTCAGCGGCTTTCGCTAGAGTTTCCCAGGCGTTGCCTTCCCCCTCGCTCGTCCCGGCATTCGCGTCATCGCCGACGGCCACATCTACGTAATAAGTATTACTCATGTTCTCTCGTTAATTCTTGCGTTTTGGAGCGGGCAAAATATAAATAATCCCCATCCTCTATTTTGCCATAAACCCGCCGCTCGTAATTCTCTGTTGTAATTTCCTCGCCGTCTATTTTAATCGTATCCGTATCCTTTAAGACTTTTTTCTCCAGGATTGCCTGGCGACAACCTACCGTCGTACTGCCTGGCGGCAGCTCGCAATTCGTTAGCCGGCACCGCTCGAACGACCTTGGCGTATCGTCATTCGGCCAAAGCCGTATGCCCTTGGGCTTGCCCGCTTCCCGCCGGCAATCCGGCTGTCCGAGATTGCACGCAATGTATTTATCCGCTTTGGGCGGGCTAACTTGTCCGCTGAAGTTTCGGCCCGAAATAACTATCACGTTAAGTCCTCCTCCCTCGCGGCCTCGATATAATCCGCTCCGTCACGCAGCAACTTTAAGGTT
>Ga0180434_10006098_pt1 | contig 13960 bp, 9 predicted proteins | sample SS_ome_7_FD_132453 | JGI IMG/M metagenome (GOLD analysis project Ga0180434, IMG submission 132453) | Hypersaline lake sediment archaeal communities from the Salton Sea, California, USA - SS_1_D_2 metaG | ecosystem: Environmental > Aquatic > Non-marine Saline and Alkaline > Hypersaline > Sediment... | reverse complement strand
CTATCCCGACTCGATCGCGGCCGCTTATACCCAGCCGTCCGGTTCCTTCGACGGCGGGGCGTTCTTCACCAACTTCTCCCACCAGAGCCGGGACTGGGCTGCCAACGCCAGCCTGCGGGACATCACCGGGGGCTTCCGGGCCGACAGCGGTTTCATGACCCGGACCAACATCCGCGGACTGGTCTCGACCCTCAGCCGGCAGTTCTGGGGTTCGGCTGACCGCTGGTTCTCCTACGCCGCGATCACGGTCGGTACCATGCAGCTCTACGACCGCGACGGGCAGAAGCTCACCACCGACTACAGTGTCTTCCTGAACTGGAACGGGCCGCTGCAGTCCCGGATCTCGCTGCGTCTCGGCCGGCAGACCGACCGGTACGCCGGCGAGCTCTACTCCCGACCGATCATCCTGTTCAACGGGGACGTGCGCCCGGGCAATGCCGTCGGCATCGGTTTCGACATCATCGGCGGCGGAACCATCGATTACGCCAATGCCCGCTCGGCCGACCAGCTGATCGTGACCCCTTCATTCGCCCTCAATCTCGGTCAGCACCTGCAGGCCAATCTCTCCCATTCCCTCCAGCGGCTCACGGTGGCGGGCGATACCCGCCTCTTCACCGTCAATCTGACCCAGCTTCGGCTCCACTATCACTTCTCGCGCCGTACCTACGTGCGGGCGATCGTGCAGTACCAGGAACTCGACCGGAATGCCGACGCCTATCTCTTCGGGGTCACGCCGCTGACCCGGGATCTCTTCACCCAGTTCCTCTTCTCCTACACGCTCAATCCCCAGACGGTCTTCTACATGGGCTACTCCGACACCTCGCTGGGGGGTGAGTTCGGGGAGCCGTACGGAAGCGTGGACCTGCGCCGCACCGGCCGGACCTTTTTCCTCAAGCTGGGCTACGCCCTGGTGCTTTAGCGGCCTGCCGGTCGCAGCGTTCCTCTGTTTCTGAGCGCACCGCCCCGCCGGTGGCAGCGTTCCCCGGTTCCTCAGCTCACCGTCCCGCCGGCCGGATCGAGGGGTACCGCCATCCCCTCCCTGCCGGGCTGATGAGCGGCACTCATGAAAGGAATGACTGTTCGAAGGGGGGGTGGGGCGGCTCCCGTCGGGATCGGTCAGGTGCGACCGGCCGCCGGGAAACCGCCCCGGACCATCACGGTTCGGCCCGTTCGGAGCTGCCGGGCCGGACCGTTCAGGGCTTGATGATGTTGTACTTCTTCAGCTTGATGATCTCTTCCAGATCCAGGTCGGTGAGTTCGCGCTCTTCCCGGACGTAGCGGATGTACTCGAGAGTCACACCGTAGATCCGTGTCTCGACCAGCCGCCGGGCCGGGATATCGCGGAATCCGAACCGGTTGAGTCCGCGCACGAGGTCGGGCGTGACGCCGTGGATGCGGAACTCGATGAGCTGGCGGCCGGTGAGATCGGTGTAGCCGAGTTCGGCCATTTCGGCGGCGAACTCCGGGGTCACGCCGTGGATGCGGAACTCGACCAGGTCATCACGGTCCAGGTCCTCGATCCCGCTGCGCTCCATCTCGCGGGCGAACTCCGGGCTCACCCCGTGAATGCGATACTCGACCAGGCGCCGGGGGGAGAGATCTTCGTAGCCGTCGCGCTGCAGGCCGCGGATGAAGGACGGGGTCACGCCGTGGATGCGGAACTCGACCAGCTGCGAGGTTTCCAGGTCGCGGTACCCCAGTTCGCCCAGTTCCCTGATGAATTCCGGAGTGACGCCGTGAATGCGGAACTCGACCAGGCGCCGGGAACCGAGATTGCGGTAGCCGAGCTCGGCCATCTCACGCATGAACTCCGGGCTCACGCCGTGGATCCTGAACTCTATCAGTCCCTGTGCATCGAGGTCGAAACCCGAGCTCTGCATCTCGTGGATGAACTCCGGGGACACACCGTGGATCCTGAACTCGACCAGGCGACCGGCACTGAGGCGGGTGAATCCTTCATCTGCCAGGGCGCGAATGAAGTCGGGGCTCACGCCGTGGATCCTGAACTCGACCAGGCGCCGGAATTCGAGGTCGTCGTACCCGAGCTGCCGGAGCTCCCGGATGAATTCGGCTGTGACCTGGAAGATCGCCATCTCCTGAACTTCATCGGCATCGAGGTCCCGGTACCCGAGATCCTGCACCTCCCGGACCATGGCGATCGTCACGCCACCCATGGCGTACCCGAGGAGGTGACGGTCGCGCACATCATCGATGCCCAGACGAGCGAGGTCGCGGGGGAAATCACGGTTGGGTTCAAAGGTGTAGGTGCCCTCGCCCTCATGGCCGAACCGCGTGCGGGTGAAACCACCGGTGAAAGAGATCGTGCCGGCTTCGGCGCGGAGTTCGAACTCGTCCCGGCGGTCGAAATCGAGGCCGGTGAAACGGTCCTGGTCCATGGTCGTTCCCCAGCCACTTTCCCGCTCACCCTCGGGGCCATAGCGCAGTTCCAGGTGCAGGCCATTCTCGCCGGTGTGGATCTCCCAGCGTCCCTGCCAGCGGTCCTGGTCGCCGGACTGCATGATGTAGGCGCCGGGAAGGGGTGTGCCGGGCGTGCCGGGGGACGTGCTCACGGTCTCACCGGGTCCCGGTGCGGGCGGCGGAGACAGGATCCCGCTGGCCTGCTGGCCGGAATCGATCCGACGGGCAGCGGCATCGGCTTCCAGGGCCATCACCGAGCACCCGAGCAGCAGGGTCGATACCATCAGGAGTCCCGCCAGATACGGTCGGGCGCGTTGTGTCTGTGACATGGGTTTACCTCCCAGAAGGCGGTGTATGCGTTCCGACAGCGAGCCTCCGGTTGCGGCCAGAACCGGCCGCGGAGCGGGCCGCAGCTCTTCGAGCGAGAGCAGGGCCCGGGCGTAAAGGAGGCGGTTGCCGCAGAGGGCGACAGCGGTGTCGTCGCAGCAGAGTTCACGTTCGCGACGGATCCGTCGCGATACCCACCAGATGGCGGGATGGTAGAAGAACACGGTTTCAGCCCCGACCTGCAGCAGGTTCACCAGGTAGTCGAAACGCTGCACGTGAGCCAGTTCGTGGGCGATAATCGCCCGCAGCTGGTCGCGATCAAGGCCGGTCAGAGCTGTGACCGGGATGAGCACGACCGGACGGAGCCAGCCGATCACGGTCGGAACCTGTGCCAGGGCCGACTGAACCACCCGCGCCTTCGGTACCGAGCGGAGCCGATCGTTCAGCTCCGCGACCATCTCCTCGGCGAAATCCGGCAGGGGCGAGGTGCCGCGGGTAGTGAGGCGGTGCACCCGCCGCCAGCCGAAGAAATGGATGATCCCGAAGGCGACCACGCCGGCGAGCCAGAGCATGAAGATGACCATGAAAGATTCCGGCCCGGGCAGGATGGTGTAGAGACGGGAGCGGACCAGCCAGGGGAGCCGGCTGGTCATCTGCCTGTCGGCGGTGCCGGCCGGCTGAAAAGTCTCCTCCGGCGAACCCTGTTCGAGCGGGATCGTAGCCGTGTCCGCGGTCTCGGCAACATGGTCTCCGGCCATGGTCACACCGGGGTTTTCGACCGTCTGACCGGCATGGCGCAGAGCGGTCAGAACCGGCAGTAAGACCATGAGGAGCAGAGCCAGGCAGGAGAGAGAGTAGCGGAGCTGAGGCCGGCGCTCTTTGAGCACTCTGAGCACCACGCCCAGCAGCAGGGCAATGAGGGCCGCCTGCCAGATGGCGTGGAGCAGACCCCAGGTGACCGGCAGGATGAACGAGGAAAACAGACTCGCCAGAGAGACGAACATCAGCCGTCCTGCTCCGTTCCTCCGGCCGCCGGGGAGTCGGCGTCCGGTGAGTCCGTTCCACCGGCTTCCAGCCCGTCGAGGAGATGGCGGATCTCGGCCAGTTCCTCTGATGAGGCGCGCTCGGAGGAGAGCGCCTGCATCACCAGCCGGGCAGCCGAACCCTCGAAGGCCCGCTCGGTCAGATCTGCGACGAGAGATCGCCTGACTTCCTCTGCCGGACGGGCAGGGGAGTAGACATGGGCCCGCTGCGAGGTGTCGCGCTCGAGCAGGCCTTTCTCGAACATGATCTGCATCGTCTTGAGCACCGTGGTGTACCCCGTTCCGGCGGCCCGGCCCAGTTCCTCGTGCACGTCCCGGACCGTACTCGGCCCGTTCTGCCAGAGAACCTGCAGGATCGCCAGCTCGGCGTCGGTCGGTCTCGTACTCGGTGGTCGTGGCATTCCGTGTCCTCCGTGACAGGTACTACGCCATTATATACGAATAGTTTCGTAGTATCTACGATATTTTTCGTACCCTGTGAAACGGGGGAAGGCCGGGACAGGTTTCATTCCGACCGCAGGATCTCGAGCGGGTCCACCCGTATCGCCCGCAGGAGGGGAAGGGCAGTCGCGGCCAGGGCGGCGGCGGACATCATCACGGCGGTGACCGCCAGCACGAGCGGGTGCACGGCCCTGATTCCGAAGACCATGCTGCCCAGAACGTGCGCCAGCGCCAGGGTGGCGCCCAGCCCGATCACCAGACCGGCGACCAGGAGGCGACCCGCCCGGCTGGCGAAAAACCGGGCCACCCGTCGCCGATCGGCACCGAGGGCCATGCGGACCCCGATCTCGTGGAGCCGCCGCGAGACGGAATATGAGATCACGCCGCAGGTGCCGGTGATGGTCAGGAGCAGGGCGACACCGGCACACAGACCGATCAGGAGAAGCGAGAAACGGCGCTCCGCAGTGGAATCAGCGAGGATCTGCTCCATGGTGACCGGTGCCGCCAGGGGCAGGGCGGGATCGATGGCACCGAGCACTTCCCTGAGGACTGGCGCCACCCGGGCGGGATCGCCGCCGGTCCGGACCGCCACTCTGGTCCAGAAGGGGCCCCATGGTTCTGCGGTCTGCGGCAGGTAGAGTTCGGGCAGGGCAGCGACTTCGGGACCCCACTGCCGCACGTCCTCGACAACCCCGATGATACGGCCCTGCCAGTAATCCTCGTCATGTTCCCGGGGGCGGATAGTCAGGCCCAGCGGATCCCCCCCGGGGATCATCCTTTCGACCAGGGCGCGACTGACGATTACCGGCAGTTCCACTCCACTGTCGCTGCGGCCGGCATGCCCGGCTGCCAGGGCCATGTCCCGTTCGTCGAACGTCCGGCCAGCCAGCAGGTCGATCCCCATGGTTTCGAGGAATCCGTCGCCGATGAACTTGTGCTCCACCAGGGGGCCCCGTTCGGTCGTCTCCGCTCTCCGGGCGCCGATGAGCACCCAGCTGTTCGAACCGCCCCGGAGAGGCAGTTTGCTGGCGATCCCGGCCTGAAGAACCTCCGGACGGGTGCGTACTCTGCGGATGAGTTCATCATGGAAGACCCGGCGCTCGACCGGAGTGTCGTAGGCCTCACCGGAGAGGATGATCTCGGTCACGACGACGTCGTCGAGATTGAAATTGAAGGACTGGTTCATGACCCGGGCATAGCTTGCCACCAGGACAAGGGCGGCATTCACCAGTATGAATGCGATCGCTATCTGTCCGGAGGTCAGGAGCGTGAGCATGCGGTTGCGTGAATCTGTCGGACGGCTCCAGGCGCGGCGTACGGTTGCCGCCAGCGCGGTCCGGGAGGCGAAGAGGGCCGGAGCCAGACCGATGAGCAGACCGGTCGTGCAGACGATCAGGGCGGCGAAACCGAGCGCGGTCAGGTTCACGGCGAGCAGGTCGGCCCGGGGGAAATCGGCCGGCAGAAGGGTTCGAAGCAGATCAACCCCCCAGAACGACAGGACGATCCCGGCCGCTCCACCGATCGCAGCCACGACCAGGCTCTCGACCATGAGCTGGCCGATCAGTCCCCGGCGGCCAGCACCCAGTGCGGCCCGCAGAGCGAACTCCCCGGTCCGGTTCAGACCGCGGGAGAGAAGCATGCCGGCCGTGTTGGCGCAGGCCATCAGGAAGACCAGGCCCACGATTCCCAGCAGAAAGGTGATCAGGGAGCGGACCCGGCCGACTGAGCGGGCCATTATCGGTTCGGTCCACATCCGGGTATCGGTGTTGGTACCGGGCCAGGCGCCGGCCAACCGGCCGGCGATCAGATCGAGTTCGGCCTCGGCCTGCTCGACAGTGACTCCCGGCGCCAGCCGCCCGTAGACGGCGAGCCAGTGCGCGCTGCGATCTGTGCCGATCCGGTCCGCAGTCAGCGGCGCCCAGAGCCCGGTCGTGTCCCGGCCACCCCAGGGAGCCGGGAAGCGGAAGGATGCGGGCATGACCCCGACGACCTCCCAGGTTTCGCCATCCAGGGTGACGGGGCTTCCCGCGATCTGCGGATCGCAGCCGAAATGGCTTTGCCAGAGCGCGTGGCTGAGAACGACGACGCGGTCATTTCCCGGGACCTCTCCGGTTCCGGTAAACAGTCGTCCGTGAAGCGGTTCGACCCCGAGCAGCTCAAGGATACTCGCAGTACAGAACCCGCAGCTGATTCGGATCGGTTCCTGACCGCCGGAGAGGTTGACCCAGCGGGTCTCGACCGCCCCTGCCGACGAGAAACTCCCGGCCTCTCCGGCTACCTCGAGGTAGTCGGGGCCGGTGAAGGGTTGACGGGAACGGCTCCGATCCTGGCTCTCCCAGATAGCCACGAGGCGATCGGCCTCGGGCCAGGGCAGGGGACGCATCACGACTCCTTCGAAGACCGAGAATATGGCCACGTTTCCGCCGATCGCGACGGCGATAGTGACGATCACGATCAGCGAGAAGACCGGCTGGCGGAGGAGCTGGCGCAGGGCGAATCTGACATCCCTGAAGATGGTATCCATGACCTGACCTCGCGGGTTGCAGGAAGAACCGTTCTGTTCACACCCTCGATCCGGAACCGTACGCTCATCGTACGCTGCTGACTGCGAAGGGTTTCGCATTATCTACGGAAATATTCGTACTATCAGTGAAACAACAGAGTGCTGCAGTCCGTATCACATAAGCGGCTCATGTAAGCCGCTCAGGTATGATCGGAAGGTCGCCAGCCGATCCCGGTTGACCCCGGTTGACCCCGGTTGACCCGGATTGACTCGGGTTGATCCCAGCCGGTCCCGGCCAATCCCGGCCGATCCCGGCCGACCCGGGTTGATCCCGGCCGGTCCCGGAGATGACCAGCCCCGGCAAGGAGCACACGATGACCCGTATTGCCGCCAATACTCTGTACGGCTCGATCGATCTGCTGATTCTCAGGACCCTGCACAACGCCGGACCGCTGCATGGGCTCGGGATAGCGAACGAGATCAGACGCATATCGGATGAGGAACTGCACATCGAAGAGGGTGCCCTCTATCCCGCCCTGCACCGGCTCAAGCGCGAGGGTTTCATCACCGGTGAGTGGCGCATTTCGGACAAGAACCGCCGGGCCCGATTCTACTCTCTGACTGATCAGGGGCGGGCCGAACTCGAGCAGACTCTCCAGGACTGGCTGCGGCATACCGGGATGATGTGCCGGGTTCTGAAAGTCGCCAGGGGAGATATTGAGCTATGAGCGGGACTCGGAAACCGGGAAAAGGTGCGGGCACGCGACCGGACTCCGGCCGTGAAGGCGGGCGTGAGCAATGGCGGCACTCCTTCCGGCTCGAGGAGAACGGTCATCATCTGGAACGCAACATCGATGAAGAACTGCACTTTCATATCGAGAGCCGGATCGCCGAACTTCGCGCCGCAGGCCTGAGCAACGAAGAGGCCCGTCGACAGGTGCACGAACTCTTCGGCGAGGTGAACACTATCAAAGAGGATATGCAGACGTCGGGTCTCGAAGAACTTCGACGCCGTCGTCTCGACGACTTCATCCGGGATCTCGGTCGGGATCTACGCTTCGCAATCCGCCGGTTGCGTCGCAGTCCGGGTTTCTCTGCGGCAGCCATTCTCCTGCTGGCGCTGGGGATTGCGGTCAATACGATCATCTTCTCGATCGTGCGGGGAGCCATCCTGACACCGCTCCCCTATCCCGATCCCGAGGAACTGGCTTTCATCTGGGAACGCAATGATGAACGGGGCCGGCTTGCCTCTTCTTCCTCAGAGTCGAACTACCTGAGTTTCCGCGACGGCAACACGACCTTTTCAGAACTCGCGGCCATGAGCTGGCGCACCTTCGTGGCTCTGCCTGGCGAGTACCCGGTCAGCGCCAGCGGATTCCGGGTCACCCACAACCTGCCGACCCTGCTCGGGATCACGCCGTTGCTCGGACGCTCTTTCACCCCCGAAGAGGACATCTTCGGGACCGGCAGCCGGGTGGCGATGATCTCTGCGGAATTCTGGCGGACCCATCTCGGTGGCCGGGAGGATATCGTGGGTTCCTCACTCAGCCTCGACGGTGAGCCGTGGACCGTCGTCGGGGTTCTGCCCGAACTGGAGAACTTTCCCGACGGCTACGATGTCTGGATTCCGCTTCAACCCGATCCCGCCTGGCCGCGCGACGACCATCGGGTCAACCTGCTCGGCCGGATGCACCCGGGGGTGACGGTCGAGCAGGCCCGGGACGATCTGGCCGCGGTGGCAGGGCAGCTCGGCGAGGATTTCCCTGATACCAACGGCGGCTGGAGCGTGACGCTGAAGAGTTTCGATGATCAGCTGATCGGTGGGCAGACACGGTCCTCACTCTGGATGATCATGGTCGCGGTGATCCTGGTGATGCTCATCGCCTGCGTCAACCTGGCCAGTCTGCTTCTGGCCCGGGCGCTGGGACGGCGGCGGGAGATCGCGATCGCGACCGCCTACGGGGCCGGCCGAGGACAGGCCGCCCGCCAGGTGGTGAGCGAATCTCTCCTGCTTGCTCTGGGGGGTGGAGTCATCGGTACCCTGCTGGCGATCTGGGGGGTATCCTCCCTGCCGGTCATCGCACCCGATGCCATTCCCCGTCTCGAAGCGATCGGGATCGACTGGCTGGTTCTGCTCTTCACCCTGGGGATCACGATCGCCGCGGGTACCCTCTCCGGCTTGATCCCCGCCCTGCAGGCGAGTTCGGCGGATCCGGCCGAGATCCTGCGGGAGGGCGGTCGGCAGGCCGGGGTCAGCCGCCGGGCTGTGATGCTGCGCGGGGGGCTGGTGGTTGTCGAGATCGGGCTCTCGATCGTCCTGCTGATCGGGGCGGGGCTCCTGCTGCGTTCCTTCTCGACTGTTCGCAATGTTGATCCCGGCTTCGAAGTCGAGGATCGCGTGTATGCAGGTATGACCCTGCCTGCGACCCGCTACAGCGAACAGATGCCGACCTATGCTTTTCTGCGCGAACTGCTCGAAAACCTCACCACTCTGCCCGAAATCGAGAATGCCTCCATTGTTCAGGGCGGCACCGCTCTCTACAGCGGGCTGAATGCGAAGATGGAGATCGATCCCGCCTCGCGGGCTCTGGAGGAAGGGGAAGAGAAACTCACGGCCGACTGGCGCATGGTCATGCCCGGCTACTTCGCCACCATGGGGATCACGCTGCATGCCGGACGGGATTTCACCTTCGATGACATCGCGCAGATGGAGGGGGTCTGCCTCGTGAGCGAGAACCTGGCGGCCCGGCTCTACCCCGATGAAGAGGCCGTCGGCAAGACCGTCAACCTGTGGGCCACCCCCGAACGCCGTTCCACCATCATCGGGGTTGTTGCCTCGTTGCGGGAACGGGGTCTCGCCGCCGAAGAGCGCTACGCGGTCTATATGCCGATGTGGCTCCTGCCGCCGATCTTCGACCTGCCGATCGTGATGCATACCCCGGTAGCGGCTGCCGATGCAGCCGATATCCTGCGCCGGGTGCTGGCGGACCTCGATCCCGAACTCCCGGTCTACGATATCCGCAGTTTCGAGGGTATCCGGGATGATTCGATCGGGGATCTGCGTTCCTCTGCCCTGGTGATCTCGCTCTTCGCGGCGGTGGCCCTCCTGCTCGCGGCCGCAGGTGTGGCCGGAGTGATGAGCTACTCGGTGAGCCGGAAGGGATCCGAGATCGGTGTCAGGATGGCGGTCGGCGCTGCCGGCCGTGATATCGTGAGGCTGGTGCTGCGACAGGGGTTCAGGCTCGCTGCTCTCGGCACCGGGGCCGGTCTGGTGACAGGCCTGATTCTGAACTCAACCCTCAGCGAAGTTCTCTACGAAACCTCGACCCTCGATCCAGCGACCTGGATCGGGGTCGTCGTGGTGATCTTCATAACGGCCATGGCAGCCACCCTGTTGCCGGCTCTGCGGGCCTCACGGATCGATCCGGTGCGGGTGCTGAATGTCGAGTGACCGGCACCACGGCAGGACAGTTCCGATCGAGGGCACAGCGATGAGACTGCTCCTCCCGATGGCGCAGCGGCGGGACAGGCCCGATCGGTCTCAGCGGAAGAGGATCTCACTGATCGTGAAGATACTTGCGCTCCCGGGATCATAGCGGTCGGTTCCGTACCACCAGCCACCCTCGAAGCGTTCCCCGACCGTGATCCCGGCTGCAGTCACCTCGCCCGTGATCGCGAAGCCGTAAGGCAGTTCCTGCCATTCCTCGACGCCGGCATTGCCCCAGCGCTGCATCATGACCTCCCGGCAGCGCCCGTCGGCGTCGATGGTCAGGATCAGGGCGAGCTCTTCGCCATCGATGGTGAGCATCACGCGGGCCCGTTCGTCGTCGACGGCTTCCCACCGCACGCCTTCGCGGGGGAGCAGGGCGGTCGGGATCCAGATCGATTCAGCTGCCAGACGACCGCGCGAGGATCGGGCGACATCTGTCCCGCTCTCACGACCCATCGGGACCAGGCCGAAGAGGGCGATGTCGACCGCCCCTGCCTCGCGGTAGTAATGATCGACTACGCGGACCGAGACCGGGCCCGAGCGGGCGCGGGCATACCAGATGAAGCCCTCTCCGGGGTGGAGAACCTCACGGGCCCGGATCGACATCCGGGGTGTCTCGGGCGATTGGCGCATACTGCCTGTCAGGTCGATCTCAGCCCACGCGGACAGGGGAGTCCCCGGACTGATGGCATGCAGGAAGAAGAGCCGGGCAGGTTCGGGCAGGTCGGCGACGAGATCGGCCCGGAAGACCTCATCTTCTGCCGCCGGGATGCTCCCGGGAGCAGGATCCCCGGAGGAGATACTTCCCGACGGGTCCGGATCGGCACGGAGGGCATTCTCGATCCGGCGCAAGGTCCGATCACTGTGCAGTCGGCGCAGGCTGAACCACAGCCCCGCGAGGACCACGATCCCCGCCACGCTCAGGGCGATGATTTTCACGATGCTCATGATGATTTCCCCCAGGGTCAGGACGATTGGGCAGCTCTCACCCGCGTCGGAGCCGGGCTGCAGCCGGGACAGTGTCACCCATGCATCACCGCGGCCGTGCGGTCAAGGAATCATCGGTGATGCACCCTTCTGTGCAGGATCATGACCACGGGGCCCGGAATTGCTGCTGTGACGGGTGGAAGACCGTCATTGTTGCAGTGGATTTTATCCTTCGGGATGCTCATCTTTGTCGGGTTCCATCGGTTCTGCCACGAGAGGAGAGTGCCCCCATGAGATCGCCTGTACGCGGATCCCGTTCCCTGGTGATTGCGGCAGGAACGGCCCTGCTGCCCCTGACGACATTCCTGCTGTTCCTGAACGCCTGCAGTCAGAGTTCTTCCCTGCCGCAGCTCCGTCGGCCGGTACAGATCGAAGCCGGCGGAGTGCCGATCGAGGCAGATATCGGCCACGCCGCTCCCTTTGTGTGGGATGTGAACAAAGACGGCCGCAAGGATCTGCTGGTCGGGCAGTTCGGTACGGGTGAGACCAGCGGTCGCTGCCGGGTCTACCTCAATGTCGGCACCGATGCCGCGCCCGTTTTCGAGGATTACACTTTCCTGCAGGCCGGAGGTGAAGATGCCGCCATCTTCCCCTCGTGATGCATCGGCTTCACTCCACAGTTTGTGGATCTGAACGGCGACGGTTTCGAGGACATGATCAGCGGCGAATACTCCCCCGGCGATGTCTACTTCTTCGCCGGCTCAGCTGAAGGGCTGGCAGCCGGCGAGATCATCCCCGAGGAAACACCCGAGAAGCCCGACGACGAGATGGGTATCTACCGCTGGATGAGCGCGGCCCGCTTCGTCGACTTCGACAGCGACGGCGATTACGACATGGTCGTCGGGAGCGTCCAGGGCGAAGTCTACCTCAATCTCAACCGGGGCACGCCGACCGCCTTCGCCTTCGACGAGCGGGTACCGCTCACCGCCGGCGGCAGGCCGATGAAGGTGCAGTCGAAATCCCACCCGGTCCCGGTCGACTGGGACGGGGACGGGAACCTCGACATCCTGGTGGGCGATGAAGCCGCCGGGGTGACGTTTTTCCGCGGCCGGGCCGACCGCACGTTCGAGACCGGGGTGAGTCTCTTCAACGGGAAACCGGTTCCGACCGACGGCGGTTTCGCGGATTTCCATGACTGGTGGGACCGGAACAGTCCTGTCCCCGGTTTCCGACTGCGCCTGGATGTTGCCGACTGGAACAATGACGGCAAGCTCGATCTGCTCGTCGGCAACTGCGAGACGGGCGAGGAGCGCACGACCGGCTACGTCTTCGTCTGCCTGCGACGGTAAGGCGACGGCAGGAAAGCCTGCCCGGCCGGATAGACGTTCCCCCGTAAGGAAAAAAGAGCTGTCAGAATCGGAGCGGCCGCCCGCGGGCGGCCGTTTCTACTTGGCGACCGTCCAGGTACCCGTGCCCGAGAAGACCGATCCGGAAACCGTCTGCCAGTCGCCGAAACAGCTCACCGAGTGCTCACTGAAAAGACCGGTGAACAGGACCGTGACAGCCGTGGTATCGATCCCGGGCCGGTAGCGGGTCATGGTGATCTCGCCATAGATGTCTTCCTGCACGCGCAGGATGGGATTGCCCTCGAAAGTAAGGGTGAATTCCCCGCCATAGACGTCCCAGGAGCCGGTGATCACGCCTGAGACCGAGACATTCCGCTGATTGTCGACGATCATTGTCAGATCACCGACAGCGACCTGATTGGTCTGCTGTCCCAGTCCGATATATCCCTCCCATGTACCGGGAAGGTTGTACTCGACCTTGAGTGAGTTTTCACAGCCGAACATCATGAAGGCTGTGCCGAGTATCATCGCTCCAGCCACCAGGTACCTGCTGCGGGCTCGCAGAACCCTGAATACGTTCATCTGCTTTCTTTCGTTCGTGTCCCTTGCGGAAACGTGGTCGCCGGACCTTCCGTGACTACCGATGTGACACCATGAGTATGGAACGGCTTGCGAAACCCGGGTGTTTATCTGTTCGCTCGCATGCACAGGAGTACCGGTAAGCCTCGTGACCTCTTCATTGCCCGGGTGCTATTTTCTCTGCGGTCATGGAGCTGAATCGTCCCGAAGGGAAAGACTGTGGCATGAGACTTCTCTGTGTGGTCCTCACCACCCTCTGTGTCCTGAGCACCGGCTCGCTGCTGGTTCGGGCCCAGCATTACGAACCGACCTGGGAATCGCTCGATTCCCGGCCGATCCCGGCCTGGTATCCTGAGGCGAAGTTCGGGATCTTCATCCACTGGGGGGTCTATTCGGTACCGGCCTGGCGGCCCCTGTCAGAGCGCCGCTACGCCTCCTATGCCGAGTGGTACTACGCCAGTGTCATCGATGACACCCTGCATGGCGGCGATGCGTTCCACCGCCGGATGTACGGCGATGATTTCGAATACCGGGATTTCGGGCCGATGTTCACGGCCGAACTCTTCGACCCCGACGAGTGGGCCTCTCTCTTCGCCCGCTCGGGCGCCCGCTATGTGGTCCTGACCAGCAAGCACCACGACGGGTACTGTCTCTGGCCGACGCAGAGCCCGTACAAGCGGGAGTGGAACAGTGCCGCGGTCGGTCCGCATCGTGATCTGGTCGGCGATCTCACCGCGGCGGTGCGCCGGGCCGGCCTCCGGATGGGACTCTACTATTCCCTGATCGAGTGGGAGAGCAGCTGGACCCACCGGCAGCCCTCCGGGTACTACCTGAACGCCGAAACGGTGGCGAAGTACCGCATTCCTGAAGAGGATTTCGTCACCGG
>Ga0180434_10006096_pt1 | contig 13963 bp, 4 predicted proteins | sample SS_ome_7_FD_132453 | JGI IMG/M metagenome (GOLD analysis project Ga0180434, IMG submission 132453) | Hypersaline lake sediment archaeal communities from the Salton Sea, California, USA - SS_1_D_2 metaG | ecosystem: Environmental > Aquatic > Non-marine Saline and Alkaline > Hypersaline > Sediment... | reverse complement strand
GTACAAGCAGCTCGCCGGCGGCGGGATGCTGAAGATCGTCAACCAGACCGTGCCGCTGGCCCTGGGCAACCTGGGCTACGACGAGACCGAGATCCAGTCGATCCTCGCTTACATCGACGAGAACGACACCATCGAAGGGGCGGCCGACCTGAAGACCGAGCACCTCGCGGTGTTCGACTGCGCCTTCCAGGCCCCCAACGGGACCCGCTCGATCCCCTGGATGGCCCACATCCGCATGATGGCCGCGGCCCAGCCGTTCCTCTCCGGGGCGATCTCGAAGACCGTGAACATGCCCCGCGACACCACGCCGCAGGACGTGGCGAACGCCTACATGGAGGGCTGGCGGCTGGGATTGAAGGCCCTGGCCATCTACCGCGACGGCTCGAAGGAGGTCCAGCCCCTCTCGACCAGGAAGAAGAAAAAGGAGGAGGCCGAGAAGGCGGTGGCCGGCCCGCGGCGCGAGCGATTGCCCGATACCCGCCAGTCGATCACCCACAAGTTCAGCGTCTCGGGCCACGAGGGGTACATCACCGTGGGGCTCTATCCCGACGGGCGGCCCGGCGAGCTGTTCATCACCATGGCCAAGGAGGGGAGCACCATCGGCGGGCTGATGGACTGCTTCGGCACGGCGGTGTCGATGAGCCTGCAGTACGGCGTGCCGCTCGAGGTCTACGTGAACAAGTTTTCGCACACGCGGTTCGAGCCCATGGGCTTCACGAAGAACCAGGACATCAAGATCGCCAAGAGCATCGTGGACTACATCTTCCGCTGGCTGGGGATCACGTTCCTTCCGGACCAGGGAGAGGGGGCCAAGCCGCTGCCGCCGGCCCCCCAGGAGCCCGGCGGCGGAGGCGAACCCTCGGACGCGGAGCGACGGCCCGCCGCCAAGACGGACGGCGGGCCCAACACCGGGCAAAAGGCCAAGAAGTCCAACGGCACGACCGTCGTGAAGGCCACCCGCGGGGCCAACGGTTCCCACGGCACCAAGCGGGGCAACGGCTCGCCGCGCCAGGCCGAGGTGCCGGTCGGCTCCAGCATCGGCGCCATGGAGCTGGTCGGGGCCGGGGCCCGGCTCGAGGAGACCATGGCGCCCACGTCGCGCGACGAGCAGTTCGCCCGCTTCCAGACCGATGCCCCAAGCTGCGACCAGTGCGGCGCCATCACCGTACGCACCGGCAACTGTTACCTGTGCCACAATTGCGGCGCGAGCTTGGGCTGCTCGTGAGTTTTGGAGTGCGGCGATTCATCGCCGCTTTCTGGAGCTGCCAAGCGGGCCGGGTCTTCGGTAAGGGGTTGCGACTATGGTTGCCTGCTTGGGCAGACAAAAGCGGCGATGAATCGCCGCACTCCAAAGAGGCATAGCACCGAACAACGGATGAGCTAGGGCGGACGGACCCACAACAGCCCACGGGGCGGTCCCGGCCGCTTGACGCCGGGGCCGCCCTCGGTCTTTTCTTGGCCGGGGGTCGCGGGGAGACGTAGCTCCGACGCTCCGTGGCGGAGCAGCCACACTACCGGGAGCCGTTGGGGCGTACGGCAACTCGAGCGCCGGCGTCCAACGATGTGGCGTCACGGCGTGCCGCCACTACATAAGCTCACGACGCTTCAGCCCTCCGGCTCGGGCGGGTCGGTGATCAGCACACCCTTGAACCGCACGCCCCCCTTGATCGGCCTGCCGCCGCCCTCGGCGCCTTCGGGGCCCGGGTTGCTCGCCTGACCGGGGTCCTTGGTGAAGTGCCAACCGGCCGGCGGCGAGCCCCAGGGTGCGGAACCCGAGTCTTGCGGGTCTGCCGGATCGGTAATCAGCTCGCCCGGGAAGATCACGCTGTTGGGGTCGATCTCGTTGGGGTCGGGCCTGCCGCCGCCGGGATCGTCGGGGCCCTCGCAGTCTTCAGTGCCATCACCGTCGTCGTTGTCGTGATCGTCGTCACCATCGTTGCCGTTCTCGTCCTGCTCCTTCTGCTGCTGTAATTCCTCCATGCGCTGCTTCTCCTTCAGGAACTCCTCCTGGGCCTTGAGGAACTCGCCCTCTTCTCGCTCGCGTTCGTAATACTCTTCGGCCGGCGGATAAGGGTCGGATCGTTCGCGCGGGGGGGCGTCGAGCGACCCGCCGCCGTAGTCTTGGCGAGTCGCGTCTTCGAAGTCTTCCATTTCGGCCATGCCTTTGTGGTGTTCGGTGATCTTGACCCAGCGGGGGCCTCCCTCGACGTAGTACCAGTCGCCGAGCGGCCTGTCCGAACCACCTCCGAACGGTTCGGCGCCCTTGCCGGGCGCCAGCGGCCCCGGCCCGCCGAAGGGGCCATTGCCCGCGCCGGGACCGCTGCCGCCGAAGGGGCCCGATTCATCGCCGAACGGGCTCGACGGATCGCCGAACGGATTCGAGGGGCCCCCAAGGGGGCCGGACTGGCCGCCGGAGGGCCCGGTCCGGTCGCCGAAGGGATTCAGCGGCCGGCCGAACGGCCCGGTCAGACCGCCCAACGGGCCCGATTGATCCTCGAACGGATCCGAGGCGCCGCCGAAGGGATTTGAAGGGCCGCCGAAGGGACCGGACTGATCGCCGAACGGGTCGTCTTCCAGCCCGGGGACCTTACCTCCGCTGGGCCAAGCGCCGGGCCAATCGTCGGGCGCCCCCGGCGCCGTGGCGGGGCCGGGACCGGGTGTGACGGGCGCGGTCAGCTTCCACGGGGCCATCGGGGCAGGCCCCTGTGGCGCCGGCCGCTGCGGACGCTGCTGCGGCCCGGGCCGGATCGGCCGAACCGGCATGGGCCGCATCACGTGGGCCTTGGCCGGCGGCGGTCCCGAGGCGCTGCGCCCCCCGCCCGGCTCGACGAGGTACTGCTTGCCCATGCTCGGCAGATTGATCCCTCGCCCGGGCTCGCCCGAGGGTTCCGTGAGATACTGCTTTCCCATGCTGGGCAGGTTGATGCCCCGAACGCCGTCGCCTGCCCGGGCCGGTCCCGCCAGCCCGAACGCGATCACCGCCACCACAACGGCCGCCATCGCGGCCACCGCGGCGCCGGCACCCGCCCGGGCCTTCCATCTGTTGATCCGCTCGTTCCCGTTCATCGTAGTCCCTCCTTATCTCATCGCGTCCGCGTCCCGCCGCGTCCGCAGAGTCCCCCCGCCCACCAGGGCCCGCCGCCCGGGCCCTCTCCACGATCTACTACTGCCGGGCGCGGCGAACGTGACCGGGTTTCCGCCCGGCGGGAGAGCGAACGCGGAAAACGCCGAATTTCCGGCGGTTGACGACGTTGGAGTACAGCCTTTAGGCTGCTCGGGACGGGCTGAAGCCTCTGCTTCAGCGAAAACGCCGACTTTGGGGACAGGCTGAAGCCTGAACTCCAGCCAAAGGGCCGAGCCGCTGTGGCGGCCGGGTGTTGGCGGATGTTACAATAGCCAGCCCCGGCTTTCCGGGAGGCCACCCGCCATTTTTCCTTCCTGCCAAGGAGACGCCGATGACCCGCCTGGCTGTCCGCTACGTGCTGCTGTTGGCCGCTGCCGGTTGGATGCTCGCCGTGCCCGGCGCTTCGTCGGGGGCCGAACCGAGCGAGCTGTACGTGAAGCAAGCGACCTGGATCGAGACGATGCTGGCCACACGGGCGAGGCTGGTCGAGCCGGCCGAGGAAGGGGAGCAGGAGATCGAGTTCTCGCCGTGGCACACCACGGGGCAGCTCGATGCCGAGAAGTTCGACGAGGCCCTGTTTCCCGAGCAGGGCGTGGACTTGGCGGCCAAGGGCCAGCATGGCAAGCCGCTGTGGACCGAGAAGCCCGAGTTCGGCGACGGGCGCGTCCACAACCTCGAGAGCGACGGCGGGCGCGGGCCCACGTACCTGTTCCGCACGATCACGGTGAAGCAGGAGACGACGATCCGCGCCGGCTTCGGCAGCGACGACGGGCTGGCCGTGTGGCTCGGCGACGAGAAGCTGATCTCGAACGACGTGTCGCGGGGTGTGAGCGCGAACGCCGACCACGCCGAGCTGAAGCTCGAGCCGGGCGAGAACCGGCTGCTGTTGAAGATCTACAACACCGGGGGCGGCCACGGGTTCTACTTCTCGGCCGACGCCGAACAGGTCGACCCCCTGCCCGAGCTGTGGGAGAGGTTCAAGAAGGACTTCCCGCTGGAGGCCGGGTGGATGGAGGGGCACCTGGGACGCGACCGCTGTCACGAGTGGTTCCTCGCCGGCGGCGACGTGGAACTTCAGCGCGAGCTGATCGAGCGGGCCATGCGCGACTGCGGGCGCGAGGGGGAGCAGTTCCGCGGACAGCTCGAAAAGCTCAGCCGCGCCGAGGTCCTCGCCGACGACCCGCGCTGGCTGGAGCTGTACCGCCGCGTGTGCCTGTTTCGCCACCGCCCGAACGAGCTCCGGGAGGTGAACGTGCGGGCGTTGCGCCTGGCGGTTGAGGACCTGAACAAGACCTTCGGCGGGCGATACCGGCGCGGGCGGGAGTATCTCAAGCGGCTCGACGACTTCGACCGGCAGGTGGGCCAGATCGAGCTGGCCCTGGCCGGCGGCGACGGGGGGGCGAAGAACCGTGTGAAACCGCTCATCGAGCAGTTCGAGCGGCTGCGGCGGGAGGCGCTGCTGGACAACCCGCTCCTGGACTTCGACAAGCTGCTGGTCGTCAAGCGGGGCACCGAGAGCAGGAAGCTCGGGCTGCCGCAGAACTGGCAGGGCAACTGCGCGTTGCCGAAGACGGGCTACGACAACGAGATCGCCGTGCTCTCGCCGCTGCGGCCCGAGGGGCGCCTGACCACGCTGTTCAAGCCGGAGAAGGGCGAGTTCGTCGGCGACGTGGACCTCGACTTCGACGCGGAGAAGCTGCTCTTCTCGATGCCCGGCGACTTCGGGCGGTTCCAGATCTGGGAGATCGGCACCGACGGCCGGGGGTTGCGCCAGATCACGCCCGGCGACTACAACGACGTGGACAACTACGACGCCTGCTACCTGCCCGACGGGCGGATCATCTTCGCCTCGACCCGCTGCTTCCACGGCGTCCCCTGCGTGGGTGGGGGCAACACCGTGGCCAACCTCTGCCTGATGAACCCCGACGGCTCGGCGGTGCGCCAGCTCTGCTTCGACCAGGACCACAACTGGTGCCCCACGGTGCTCGGCAGCGGCCGGGTGCTCTTCAGCCGCTGGGAGTACAGCGACACGCCCCACTACTTCACGCGGCTGTTGTTCAGCATGAACCCGGACGGCACCGACCAGAAGGAGTACTACGCGAGCAACTCGCCCTGGCCCAACTCGACCTTCTACGCCCGGCCGATCCCCGGCGACCCGGCCAAGGTGATCGGGGTGATCTCGGGCCACCACGGCGTACCGCGCATGGGGGAGCTGATCCTCTTCGACCCGGCCCTCGGCCGGCGCAACGCCGACGGCGTGGTGCAGCGCATCCCCGGCCACGGCGTCGAGGTCGAGGCCAAGATCGGCGACGGCATCGTCAACGGCTCCTGGCCGAAGTTCCTCCATCCCTATCCGCTCGGCGACAAGTACTTCCTCGTCTCCATGCAGCGGGACAACGGCTCGCTATGGGGGATTTACCTGGTCGACGTGTTCGACAACATGGTGCTGGTCAAGGAAGTGCCCGGCTACGTGCTCTTCGAGCCGGTGCCGCTTCGCAAGACACCCCGCCCGCCGGTGATCCCCGAGAAAGTGGACCTCAGCAAAGACTACGCCACGGTCTACATGCAGGACATCTACCTGGGCCCCGGGCTTCAGGGCGTGCCGCGGGGCGCGGTCAAGTCGCTGCGGATCTACGAGCCGCACTACGCCTATCCGGGCATGGGCGGGCACATCCACATCGGCATCGACGGGCCGTGGGACGCGCGGCGCATCCACGGCACCGTGCCGGTCGAGAAGGACGGCTCGGCCTACTTCCGCGTGCCGGCCAACGCCCCGCTGGCCGTGCAGCCGCTGGACGAGAAAGGCCGGGCCCTGCAAGTCATGCGGAGCTGGTTCACGGCCATGCCGGGCGAGGTGCTCTCCTGCACCGGCTGCCACGAGAGCCAGAACTCGGTCCCGCCGGCCAAGCTCGCCCTGGCCGCGCACAGCAGGCCGGTGCAGATCACCCCCTGGCGCGGCCCGGCCCGGCCGTTCAGTTTCAAGCGCGAGGTGCAGCCGGTGCTGGACGAGCACTGCGTCGGCTGCCACGACGGCAAGCACCGCGACCGACCCGACTTCCGCGTGGACGGCCCGAACAGCTTCCGCGGCTTCACCTCGTCGTACATCGCGCTGCACCCCTACGTGCGCCGCCCGGGCCCGGAGAGCGATTACTTCCTGCAGCGGCCGTTGGAGTTCCACGCCTCCACCAGCGAGCTGGTGCAAATGCTCGAGAAGGGCCACCACAACGTCCAGCTCGACGACGAGGCGTGGGACCGGCTCGTGACCTGGATCGACCTGAACGTGCCCGACCACGGCACCTGGACCGAGCACCGGGGCAACATCGAGCGGATCGCCTCGCGCCGGCTCGAGATGCGCACCACCTACGCCAACCGGCCGGAGAACCCCGAGGTGTACCCGACCGAGCCGCCCGGGCCGGTCGAGTTCGTCGAGCCCAAGCCCGAGCCCGAGCGCCGGGCACAGAACCTCCGCGTGGCCGGCTGGCCGTTCGACTCGGGCGAGGCCAAGCGGCGCCAGCAGGAGGCGGCCGAAAAGCTGGGCGTCGAGCCGAGCGTTTCGCTCGAGCTGGCCGAGGGGGTGAGCATGGAGCTGGTGCTGATCCCGGCGGGCGAGTTCGTCATGGGCCGGCACGACGCGGCCGTGGACGAGTATCCGGCCGGGCGCGTGAAGATCGAGCGGCCGTTCTACCTCGGCACGTGCGAAGTGACCAACCGGCAGTACGCCGCGTTCGACCCGGAGCACGACAGCGCCTACATTAGCATGACCAACAAGGACCAGAGCAACCGCGGCCACCCCGTGAACGGGCCCGAGCAGCCGGTCGTGCGCATCACCTGGGAGCAGGCCCTGGGGTTTTGCGCGTGGCTCTCGAAGAACACCGACGGGCGGTTCACCCTGCCAACCGAGGCCCAGTGGGAATGGGCCGCCCGGGCCGGATCGCCCACGCCCTTCTGGTTCGGCCCGGAAAACGCCGACTTCTCGCGCTTTGCCAACCTGGCCGACCGGCAGCTCGAAAGCTTCGCCAAGCGGGACTCACCCAAGTGGCACCCCAAGGAGATGCGATTCGACGACCGGGCCATGGTCACCACGAACGTGGGCCGCTACGAGCCGAACCCGTGGGGCTTGAAGGACATGGCCGGCAACGCCGCCGAATGGACGCTCTCTACCTATCGCCCCTACCCCTACGACCCCCGCGACGGCCGCGATCAGCCCCGCGCACGGGGCGAAAAGACCATCCGCGGCGGCTCCTGGTACGACCGTCCCCAACGCGCCCGCAGCGGCTTCCGCATGCGCTACGAGCCGTGGCAGCGGGTGTACAACGTGGGGTTTCGGGTGGTGATGGAGGTGAAGTGAGGAGTTAGGGGGTAGGAGTTAGGAGGTAGCGTGTAGCGGGCGGGCTTGCCCGCCGCTCGCGACCGCAAGACAGTTCCGTACCGTGCGCCTTCCCCGCATGACGCGCCCTCTGCAGAAACCGAACCGCTTGCGGATCACGCCGTACTCCGTACTCAGTACGGCTTTCTATTTGTACGGGGTATTCGGTACACAAGCATTGCCGGGCGCCGCCGCGCCACCCGCGGCACCCGAGACCCAAAACCCCGCCGCGTACCTCGGCCCGGCCGCCGTGGTCGCCTCCGCCGACGGCCGCACCCTCTTCGTTGCCCTGGCCGATGCGGGCCAGGTCGCCTGGGTCGATACGGCGGCCGGCAGGGTAGGCCGGCGGGTCCGCCTGCCGGGGCGGCCGACCGCGGTGGCGCTCTGGCCGGACGGGTCGAAGCTTGCGGTGACTTGCGGCGGGCCCAAGAGCACGGTGCTCCTGCTCGACGCCGCGACGGGCCGGGTCTTGGAACAACTCGCCGCCGGGCACACGGCCACGGCCCCCGTGGTCTCGCCTGACGGCAAGCGCCTCTACGTCTGCAACCGCTTCGACCACGACGTCTCGGTGATCGACCCGGCGGCGGGCAAGGAGCTGGCCCGGGTCAAGGTCGCGCGCGAGCCGGTGGCGGCGGCCGTCTCGCCGGACGGGAAGCTGCTGGTGGTGGCAAACCACCTGCCCACCGGCCCGGCCAACGACTTTTACGTCACCGCGGAGCTGACCCTGGTCGAGACCGGCTCGCTCGAGACGCGGCCGGTCCCGCTTCCCAACGGCACGACCGGGTTGCGCGGCGTGACCGTCTCGCCCGACGGGCGCTGGGCCCTGGTGACCCACGTCATCTCGAACTTCGAGCTGGTCACCTCCCAGGTCGACTTCGGCTGGATGAACACCAACCGGCTGAGCATCGTGGACCTTACCCAGCGCCGCTTCGCCGGCACGCTGCTCCTGGACGACATGTTCCTGGGGGCGGCCAATCCCTGGGCGGTCGGCGTGACCGGCGACGGCTCGCGAATCCTGGTCACCCACGCCGGCACCCACGAGCTGAGCGTGGTCGACGCCGCCATGCTCCGCAAGAAGCTCGCGGCACTCGACTCCCACACCCGCACCACCCGCGACCCCGGACGGACCCTGCGCTACGACGCCGTCTCGACGCTCACGATCGGCAGCCTGCCGAACGACTCGGGCACGCCGCCGGGGCTGCGCCAGCGCGTGGCCCTTAGCGGGCAGGGACCCCGGGCCATGGCCGTGGCCGGCGATCGGGCGTTCGTGGCCAACTACTTCGCCGACGGCATCGACGTGGTGGACCTGACCGGCGTCGAGGCGGCCCTCATGCGCACCATCCCGCTCGGACCCCCGCCGCGGCCCGACGCCCGCCGGCGCGGCGAGATGCTCTTCCACGACGCCACGATCTGCTACCAGCACTGGCAGAGCTGCGCCACCTGCCACCCCGACGGCCGGGCCGACGCCCTGAACTGGGACCTGATGAACGACGGCGTGGGCAACCCGAAGAACACCAAGACCATGGTGCTTTCGCACCTTACGCCCCCGTCGATGGCCGCCGGCGTGCGCCCCAACGCGGAGGCGGCCGTGCGCTCGGGCTTCGAGCACATCCTCTTTGCCGAGGTGCCCGAGCAGGACGCGGCCGCGGTGGATGAGTACCTCAAGGCCCTGGCCCCAGTGCCCAGCCCGCGGCTGGTCGACGGACGGTTGAGCCCCGCGGCCCGGCGGGGGCGGAAGCTCTTCGAGAGCGAGCGGGTCGGCTGCGCCGTGTGCCACCCGGCGCCGCACTACACGGACCTACGCCGCCACGACGTGGGCACTCGCGGCCCGTACGACCACCGCTCGGCCTTCGACACGCCCACGCTGGTCGAGTGCTGGCGCACCGGCCCCTACCTGCACGACGGCCGATACGCGTCGCTTAAGGAGCTGCTCGTCGAGGGCCGACACGGCGAGCACTTCGGCGGGGCCGCCCGGCTCCGGCCGGGCCAGGTCCGCGAGCTGATCGAGTTCGTGCTGTCGCTGTAGGGGGCTCTGGTGGGCCGTGGAATTCCCTTTCGGGGAGGGATTTCTGGCTTCCGCTTCTTGCCCATTTTGCCACGCCATCCCCCCTTCCGGGCCATTTTGGGAAAATATTTGGCCCGCGTGTCAGGATCGCCCGGCGAGCGGCTAAGTAGGAAGGAACATTGAGACGCGCGCGGGGCTATCGCTGCATTCCGGGCGGGAACGAGTGCCCGACCCGAGCTGACGCGGCGACCGGTGCGGGTAGCCGATTGTGCCGCGTTGGCCTGCAGGGCCTCGCCGGAGCAGACTAATTCATGGAATAACCCGAATAGGGGGGGGAATCATGCGGAAACGAGTCATTCTTGCCCTGGTGTTGGTGCTGGTCCCGTCCATGGCCTTCGGGGCCAAGATCTGGTGGGAAGAGAAGAACTTCGGCACGCTACCCCTGCTCGACTGGGGGGACGGAAACAACTGGGTCGGCGGCAGCGTCCCCGGATCGGGGGACCTCGCCTCGACGACCAACGCCTACGTGAAGCTCGACGACGGCCTGAGCTACCAAGTCAACGCCCTGAGCATCGCCGGCAACCTCGGCGGCGGCTACGGCGGCGACACCCTGCTGCGGATCTCCAACGGCACGCTGAGCGTGGTCGACAGCGGCGGCACCTCGGGTGACGGCACGGCGAACGGCGACGTCCGCTTCGCCCACAACGGCAACCGCGACGGGACGATCGAGCTGTTGGGCAGCGGCGTGCTGAACGTCGGCAACAATATCACCACCGGCTCCGACAACTCGGGCATGCTGGTGATCGACGGCGGCACGCTGAGCATGACCGGCGGCGGCAACATCACCATCGATCAAATGACGGTGGGCCTCGACAACGTCGCCAGCCACACCCAGGGCGCCGGAACCGTGACGGTGAACACGCCGTTGGCCCTCGGGCTGAATCCCGGCTCCGACGGCACCTACAACCTCAACGGCGGCACGCTCCGGGCGACCAAGGTGCTCGGCGGCTACGGCAGCTCGGCGCTCAACATCGGCGCGGCGACCACGCTCTCGACGGACGCGATCAGCGGGGCCGTGCTGGTCGAGACCGTCAATTTCGGCGCGAACAGCAGCCTGAACCTCGTCGATCCCACCACCCCGCCCGAGACGTATTTCGTCGGCGCACTGGACAACGACTGGGACAACGACGCCAACTGGACCCACGGCAACCCGCGCGGAGTGGTCATCAACAACGGCGACACGATCCTGGCCGTCGGAGCCGATACACTCACCGGCACCCCCACTTCGGCCAACCCCGACTGGACGCTCACCCCGGCGGGCAACGCGATTATGGCCCAGTACAGCGGCACGGGGATCAGCACCGGCCCGACCGATGCGATTGTCCTCTACGGCACGGCCGAGCGGAGCGGCGGCCTGCACGTCGCGGGCAACGCCGGCGCGAACCCCGACGCCCTGTCGCTGCAAGTCGAGAGTGGCGCCTCCTTGGTGGTCAACGGCGAGGTGCTCCTCGGCGCCGACAGCAACAATAACGGCTGGCGCGGCAACGTCGATCAGTACGGCAACGTTACGATCAACGGCGACCTCCGCTTCGGCACGGTGGGCGGCTCGCCGGGCAACCGAGACGGGGGGACCTACCAGCAGTTCGGCGGCACGCTGACCGTTACCGGTGACATCGTCGAGACCGAGTCGTCGATCGACGCCGCCCAGCTCCACTTCGACGGCGGCACGATGAACGTCAGTGGCGACATCACCGTGCAGCGGTTCGCCGTGGCCCAGAACGGCGGCACCAACAGCACCTATACCATTCCCAACGGCCAGACGGTCACCTCGACCGGGACCACCGCGGTCGGCTCGAACGGGACCGGCGTGGTCAACATCCCCACCGGGGCGACCCTGGACAGCTCCAACGCGGTGGTCGGCGAAGGGAACAGCAGCGACGGCGAAGTGAACATTACCGGCGGCACCTGGACCGGCGGCCGGATCTCGATCGGCAACAACGGCCCCGGCCGGCTGAACCTCACAAGCGGCACGCTCGACGTCGGCGAAATGCGAATCGCCGACGCCAACAACGGCTCCGGCCAGTTCGTCATGGGCACCGCCGACGGATCGACCAATCCGACCGCCACGATCAGCGGCCAGATCGAAACGGCCGACAACGCCGCCGGGTCCTCGACCTTCTGGTCGGGCACGCTCACCCAGACCAACGGCAACTTCATCACCGGCCAGACCGTCGGGTCGGAGTCGACCGTCCAGGTCGGCGGCGGGGCCGGCACCGCCACGCTCGACCTCGACGGCGGCAACGGCCAACGCGACTGGAACACCAACGGCGGCCACGGCGTCGTCAGCGTGCTCGCCGGCGGCACAGTTAACGTGGGCCGCAACCTGCAGCTCGGCAGCAATGCCGACGCGAACAGCGGTCTGGAGCTGACTATCAACGGCGGGGCGGTCAACATCGGCACCGCGGTGCCCGGCGAGATCAACTACCGCAACGACGGGCCGAAGGACTACATCAAGGTCCAGGCCGGCACGCTCAACACCAACGGCGGCAACGTCAACTTCGCCGACGCCACCGACCGGCTGGAGCTGACCGGCTCCGGCGTGCTCGACATGGGTGGCGGAGCGATCGTCGTCACCGAGGCCGACGGGAGCCAGTTCAACTTCAACGGCGGCCGGCTCGAACACCTCGGCCTGTTCTCCGATGGCTCGGGCGCCTCCTTCACTACGCCCGACCGCTCGGGCACCGGCGCGCCCCAGGACGGCACGCTGGCGTCGGCCGAGCCGGCCGGCGAAATGAACTTCGCCGCGCTGGTGCCCGGCAAGCTCGGCGGGGCCATCGACCTCGATGGCGACAACGACTACGTCGACCTCGGCACCGGCACGGTGCTCGGAAACAACCAGAACGTCGACGCGTTCAGCCTCTCGATGTGGTTCAACCGCGACGTCAACGACACCGGTGGGGGCAACGCGACGAACCACAACGTCAACAACGTGCTCGTGGCCCACTCCAGAACCAACGGCAACGACCACTTCGAGGTGGGTAGCGAGGGAGCCGACCTGGAAAGCTACGTCGACATGGACGGCGGCAACGACTTCACCGGGTCGCTGAGCTTCGCCCAGGGCGTGACGGACGATACTTGGCATCACCTGGTCGTAACCTTCGATGCGGCCCGTACCAGCGACGAGGTCCACTACTACCTCGACGGGCAACTGGCCACCAAGAACGTCGGCAACGATCCCGACGGACTGGCCAAATCGCCCGCGGAGCTCACCCTCGGCATCGCGCGGATCGACCAAAACGAGAAGTGGGGCGACCTCGACGGGATGATCGACGACTTCGCCCTCTGGGACCGCGTGCTCACCGACGCGGAGGTCGCCGACCTTTACAACGGCGGGGCCGGCGCCCGGGTCGACTCGCTGACCGACTGGCAGAACGCTTTGGACGTTTACGTCCCGATGGACGAGCTCGACGCGACCGCGGCCTCGTCGGTCACGCTCGTCCAGGACGGCGGCACGCTGGCCCCTGGCGCATCGACCGGGATCACCGGGATCGCCGGCGACTACGACTTCAACGCCGGCTTCCTGGAGATCGAGATCGCCGGGGACGGGGGCATTCCCGGAGTGGACTTCGACTTCGTCAACGTGCTCGGCAACGCCGACCTGGATGGCACGCTCCAGGCCCTGCTGCTGGGCCCCTACCAGCCCGTGCAAGGGACCACGTTCGACGTGCTCACGGCCGGCGACATCACGCTCGGCGGCACGTTCGCCCTGGACAGCACGCTGACCGGCGGCCAATGGCTGTACAACGTGATCCCCGGGGGAAACGGCGAGATCCTGCAACTCACGGCGATCGTCCCCGAGCCCTCGACCCTGCTCATCTGGTCGCTGCTGGTGGGGCTGGGGATGGGCGCGTGCCGGCGGCGACGAAGATAATCCCGGTCGCCCGTCCCGACGACTACACGAGCCCCGTCGGCGTCGGCCGGCGGGGCTCGTTCGTGCGCGGGCCAAGGCCGGGCCCGGGCGGCGGCGTCCTGCGCCGGGCCCTGGCGGGCGGGTTCCGACGGCAGTGCCCCTGGCTGCGTAAGTTCCTTTCTCACAAGCACTTGCGTCGTCCGGAGGGCCGTGCCTTCTCACGGCCTGCCACGTCCCCTAACATTTGGCTAACCTCTTGCTGACATCCCGCGGCCGGAACCGTCCTCTTTATCGGGCATTTTGCGAGCAGACGATGGAGAACTTCCTTGCCGTAGCGGCCTTCGTCGGGCTGGGGATGCTCGTCTGGGACTGCGTCGAGGTGGGGCGCAACGACGCGGCCAACCTCGTCAACGCCGTGTTCGGCTCCCGAATCCTCAGGCGCCGCGCCGCCGTGTTCATGGCCGGCGTGGCCGTGGTGCTGGGGGCCACCGCCGCCTCGCCCGTGATGGAAACGGCCCGCAAGGGCATCTTCGAGCCCGGCATGCTCACGATCCAGGC
>Ga0180434_10006095_pt1 | contig 13965 bp, 12 predicted proteins | sample SS_ome_7_FD_132453 | JGI IMG/M metagenome (GOLD analysis project Ga0180434, IMG submission 132453) | Hypersaline lake sediment archaeal communities from the Salton Sea, California, USA - SS_1_D_2 metaG | ecosystem: Environmental > Aquatic > Non-marine Saline and Alkaline > Hypersaline >... | reverse complement strand
TCGATCATATCTATGTCGTCCCGAATCCGTATTGCGGTTCGTCGAAACTGCTCGTTGATCCGTGGGCGCGAGCTGATCAATCAGGGGTCAGCCGACATATGGAATTCAGAAACCTCCCTGAAATATGCAGAATTGAGATCTATACCCTCGCAGGAGATCGGGTTCATACGCTCTATCACGATTCGGATTATTCCATCCATCTATGGGATCTCAGGAACAAAGACGGGCGCGAAGTGGCCGGAGGGGTTTACTTGTACCGTGTTGTTGCGGATGGAAACGAGCGGATAGGAAAATTCATCATTATCCGCTAAGCACTCATTCTATAAAACAACAATTTATTCTATAATACGACAGTATAATCGGTGTACAGATAATATCCTCCGGAGAAGATCCCATGCCCTCATCATCAATCATGTTTCAATCATTGAATACAAAAGATCTTCCCGCGTTCAGGGAACTGCTCAAGTATTCATTTATTCTCAAGAACGAACAGGTGGAAAACTGGGTGCCCGACGATTTTCCCCTTGAATGGATTGTCGCGGGATATGAAGGAGACCATCTCGTAACGAGCACGATCATATTCCCCCGCGATCTGGCGGGTCCCCGGGGTATGGAATCCACTGGATGCGTCAGCGGCGTTGCAACGGATCCCAATGCCCGGGGATCAGGTTTGGCGAAAAAGCTGATGAAGGCCTGCCTTGAACGTATGCGAAAAGACGGCGTCCGATGGTCTCTACTCTATCCCTTTGATTTTGAATTCTATGCCAGACTTGGTTGGGGACAGGGATCCCCGTGTTCACGAATCTCGTTTCCTCCCTCGCTTCTCGATCTCCGGAGAGCTCCGGGCGGTTCATTTCGGTTCGTTGAATTCAAAGAGTGGGAAGTACTCTCGAGGATTCACCGCGAATGGGTACATGCGGGACCGGGTGCATTGTTGCGTTTCGATCGCATATGGGGGTATCTGATCAACAGGCCGTTGACTCCGCGCCATGCGGTTGTCTGGATATCTCCGGATGGAGCATCCGAGGGATACCTCATCTATGAACTGAATCGCAAAGTTCTTGATACCAGAGATGGATCGGTGATGAATATTGTTGACTGGGCATGGAAAACACCGGAGGCACGCCGGGCGCTCGAGGGATATATCGCTCATCACCGGGGACAGCTGGGTATCGTGAATATCCTCCTGCCGCCAGACGATCCTCTAACGAATATCGAAGGAGAAAGTGTCGCAAAACGGACAGTCCGTGGACCCATGGGGAGGATCGTTGATGTTGATGCGTACTTCTCAGAGTCTCAGAGAGTAGAAAATGGCGGGGTCGTTATTCAGATTATTGATCCGGTCTGTGGATGGAACAATGGATTATTTCGCCTGGTATTACAAGGAGATTCCATAGACGGGTTCCGTGTAGAAGATGCTCAACCGGATATTGTTCTGGATATCGAAAGCCTCTCGGCATTCCTCTGGGGTTCACTCTCAGCGGGCACCATACTTGCAACCGAGTCACTACGCGGAGATGCCCCACAACGGCTCTGCAGTATAGAGTCGGGTGTGCCGAGGAAACCGCCGTTCTTTCATGATTGGTTCTAACAGGTTCCAATATGGATGGGTTAACAGTATATGATCGGAAACAAGCAGGTTGCCTACAATCGTGATTATAGAAGGCGCGTTCTCTATGCTGTAACGCTCCTCATCCTGCTTTTATCCACCCCCAGAGCGTCAACCAGTACCTCCGGAACCATATCATCCATACTCGATCATCTTGAACGCGGGAAGCCCCGCGATATCTATCTTGCCAGGACTAAGGGTCAGGAACTGGTCAAACGGAACCGCGACTGTACCGATTGTCTCAGGGTGCTTGCCAGAGCACTCGAGGAAAGCGGCATGACTGCCGAGGCCAGTCGTTATTGGCGTTCGCTGCTTGAACTCGAACCGGATGACACCGAAGCGCTGTTGGCATTGGCGGATTACCACACCAAAGACGGCATGCGATATCTGAGGATGGTCAGCGGCCCGATCCGGCTTTTCAAATGGGGGAAAGAGGATTTAGAGAAAGCACTGGCCTATCTCGAGCGTCTCAGACAGACGCCATCGGGTCGTGAAACCGCTCATCTCCGTCTCGCGGAGCTTTCATTGATACTCGAAAACTGGAAGGACGTGATCAGATACGCATCCGCACTGAGGGATTCAAGCCTTCTTCACCGGGGATATGCACTGGTTGGAACCGCGTTGCTTCACCAGGGAGATGTGGAAGCCGCGGAAGAAGAGTTTGATCGTTTTATTGAGATTGCTCCGGATTCTGTTGTTCTCCTCTATCGCGATCCAACTGCCTTCTTCTCCGGTCGCCACTTCATCGTTGATAAGGAAGACGATGAAATGGTATTGGATGATGCTCAATGGGAACGCATTGATCCAAGAATACTCACGGAACGGAACGAACGACTCATTGAGCACCAGGCCAGAGTTGTTATGGCTTCGGTTCGATGTGCAACCGTACCCGGCAAGTGGGATGGATGGCGAACCCAGCCGGGTGTTATGATGATTCGATACGGCGATCCGAAGGCGGAGATGCGTACGCGACCGGAAATAGGATTTCGTGGCCAGATCGTATACGAAAAACTTCTTTACGACTACGATCATGGAGTTGTAGCATTTGAAGATCAAAGCCTCATGGGCAGATTTGTACTCGCCGCACCGGGAGAGGATGATCCGTTCGCTTACGCCAATGCCGTAAATCAGATGGAACGCGTCAGGGAAGTATATGATCCGCATATGGGCGAAGAGCCGCTCAATAGAAGTCTCGCGTTCTGGTCCATACCGCGTGATGAAAAGTCCCTGGTGATCGGTGCCGCGGACATTCCCACCGGGGAGATCGAATTTGTTTCAACTCATGACCGTGGCCTGAGATCCTCACTTCGATCCGCGTTTCTCGTACGAGACCAGGGTGGAGATGAGCACCAACTGAAAACCGCTACCTCTTCCTTTACTCCTACAGATGCTAGAGGATGTCCCGAAAATTCTGCGTTTAATCTATCCTTCCTGGATAGCCTCCCATTCGGAACATTTCATGTGTCATTTGAAATCGAGGATGTTAACTCAGGCAGGTGGAGTCGGATCGATACAACACTGGAAATAAAAGCGCCGGCTCAGAAAAAGCCACGCCTTTACGGACCGATCCCCTGCTGGTCTGATTCGCCTGATCAGCCGTCTAAAACACTCCTGGAATTGAGTCGTCTGAGTCCGACGTCCCGGCCTGTATACGTGGATGACGATGACCTCGTTATGTACTTCGAGGTTCACGGGCTGGCACAGGATCGATTCGATCGTCATAGCTGCGATCTGAACTATGCGGTTACGCGGGCGTTGGATCGTTCATGGATCGGTAGGCTGTTTCGGGGTAGTGAAACGCCCGCCATTTCCGCCAATGTCGAGACACAGGGTAAAGGAAAATCACTCATATCCCAGTTCGAGATTGAATTGGAACATGCTGATCCCGGATTGTACCGTCTTTTACTGTCATGCGTCGATGGGTTGACCGGGAAAAGCACGTCAGGGAAAACCGACCTCGAAGTCTGCGGCGAAGCGGAGTTGTTTGAGTGATGCGGCCAGAGGCCCCAGCGATCAGCCGATAATTAGAAAGGTTAATCCCTCTCAGTTCCCCCTTTCCTAAGGGGAATATGGACTTCTAAAGAAGCTATTTACACTGATAACGGGTATCAGTGTTCAATTTCCTAAACTATTGGTTCCCCCATTTTGAAAAGGAGGGTTAGGGAGGATTTATACTTCTATTCTCTGAGTCGCTATTTCGTATATAGCCTGAATAACCGCGTCGGTTTTCTTCATCACCTGAGAGCAAGGACATGAAACCCTGATAGTGAAAGAAAATGATCACGTTCTCTGTCACGCAGTGCATGATTAGATTCGAGGGTTGGGATCCATCAATCTCGATTATCAGCTTGACCTTCGGTGCGTAAAAATCAACGATATAGTCTCCTATCGGTTTTTGTCTGTTGAACTGAATATCAAGGAGTTGTTTTCCCCGAAGTCGGCTCCAGAGTGGTTTTTCGCTTTCGGTCAGATTTTTCCGAAGTCGACGAGCGATTGGGGCTAACTTCGGATTGTATCTTAACATGGTATAAAATCCCCCTTGATCCCCCTTTGCAAAGGGGGAAGTAAGAGGCGAGATAGATAAAACGCAGATAATTTTGTAATCAACTCTTCTTATGCCCTTTTTTCAGCGATTCTCTAAGCTTGCCGATATCCTCGAGAAGTGTTTCCATGTCAGTGAGCTTCTTCCGGTTTGCATCGAGGGATTCGATGATGGGTTCAGGATCTTCCGGAATCGGGATATTATTCCTCCCCAGTAGCATATACGCCCGTGAGACAACACTGTGCTCACCGTATCCATCCGGCCAGCAACGAGAGTGAACCAGTTGAATTTCAAGTTCCGTTATGAGCGTTTTCTGTTCTTCGATTCCCTCTCTCGTTTTTTGTTCAAGCCGGTTCAGGGAATTTTCAATCATCTCCGGTGGGAGATCGACATTTTTCCATCGTTCGAGTTCGCGCGTGAAGTCATCTGATGTCATGATTCAATACCGCCTTGCACGTTGTTATTGTATGTAAAATAGAATCGCTTTACGGGATTTGATAGTGTAATCTGAAAAGTCTTCGGGCGAGTGAGCAAGATTCGTTCAACGAGTGAAATCAAACGGGATTCGATAATAATGCGCTGGAGGGCCACGCTTTGACGTGGCCGCATGATGGAGTACAAACGTTCGGACGTGCAGAAGCCCGTCCCTCCATTTTCGCGGCCTGGCAATGCTTCTGTACCCAAATTTACGTTAATCTTGTCCAATTCGATTTCGATCCCGATCCCGCTTTTTATCTTTTATATCCTCAAAATCATCATTCATCACTCATTATTCATCATTTCTTCTTGGCACGATGTTTGCGGATGAGGAACAGAAATGACAGTAATAGATAGCTGCCACATTACGGCAAAAGTACAAGCACATCCATCATGGTGCTTGCACAGAATGCGTTGTATGCGTAAGCTGCGGCACTGAATGATCCGGAATACGAAGAGCCCCTTTATGGCTCATCATGGATAGAGGTGATACTATGAGACAGAGACGAGAAGCCAGTGATAAGCTCAAACGGATGCGTCATTCACTGGCGCATGTTATGGCTCAGGCGGTATTGGAAGTCCGCCCCGATGCTCAATTGGGATTCGGTCCGGCGACGGATACGGGGTTCTATTACGATTTTCTCCTATCGAAACCTATTACCGCGGAGGAGCTTCCGGATATAGAAGAACGAATGCGGTTGATAATAAAGGAAGGGGAAACTTTCGTTCATGAGGAGCAATCACCGGTTGTAGCTGAGAAAATGCTGAAAGAACTCGGTCAGGATTTGAAGATTGAATACTTCAAAGATCTTGTTGAAACACAAGGATTTGAAACCATCGGATTCTACCGTTCGGGTTCATTTATCGATATGTGTGAAGGACCACACGTTGAGAATACCAGACACATCCCGTCGAATGCATTCAAACTGGATAGTATCGCCGGAGCGTATTGGCGTGGCGATGAATCTCGACCTATGCTTACTCGAATCTATGGTCTTGCTTTTGAATCCGGAAAGGAACTCCGTGAGTTCATTAAAAACCGGGAGTTGGCAAAGCAACGTGATCACAGGAAACTCGGAAAAGAACTGGAAATCTTCTTTATCTCTGACCACGTAGGCCCCGGCTTACCTCTGTGGCAACCGAACGGTGCCGTCCTTATTGACGAGATCGAAAAACTCGCCAAAGAGATGGAGTTCAGATATGGGTATGAGCGTGTCGTAACTCCTCATATTACAAAAGGAAAGCTGTTTGAAACAAGCGGGCACCTGCCGTATTACAAGGAAAGTATGTTCCCTCCCATGAAACTAGAGGGTGAAGACGACTATTACCTGAAACCAATGAATTGTCCGTTTCATCACATAATGTATGCATCCCGTCCGCGGAGTTACCGGGAACTCCCCCTGAGATTGGCGGAATACGGGAGCGTCTACCGGTATGAGAAGTCTGGTGAACTTGCGGGATTACTCAGGGTTCGCGGCATGACCATGAACGATGCTCATATGTACTGCACACCCGATCAGGTCAAGTCGGAGTTTATCGGCGTACTGGAGCTTCATAAGTTTTACTATGATCTCTTCCGCATAGAGGATTACTGGGTTCGATTGTCGCTTCACGACTCCGATTCATCAAAATTCGCCGGCGATGCGGATATGTGGGCTCGTACGGAAGCCATGGCGAGAGACGCATTGATTGATTCGGGTTTCCCGTATGAGGAAATCCAGGGCGAAGCCGCGTTTTACGGACCGAAAGTCGACCATCAGATGAGTAATGTCGTCGGAAGGGAGGAGACGGTCTCAACGACCCAGCTCGATCTCATCATGTCTGAACGGTTCAACTTGACGTATATCGGACCCGACGGACAGGAGCATCGTCCCGTTATCATTCATCGGGCTCCCCTGAGTACACACGAACGTTTTGTCTCATTCCTCACCGAGCATCTCGGTGGTGTGTTTCCAACCTGGCTCGCCCCGGTCCAGGTCCGGGTTCTCCCCGTCGGAGCGGACCAGATAGAGTACGGCCGTACGGTAGTCAGCGAGTTGAGAGCTCGACTTATCCGTGCCGAAATCGACGACAGTTCCGAGAGTTTGAATAAGCGGATCAGAAATGCGGAACTTATGAAGATTCCGAATATGCTTATTCTTGGGGGACGTGAAGTCGAGGGGAATACGGTTACGTGGCGGCGTAAAGGTATAAAGAAACAGGCATCCATGACCGTGGACGCGTGTATTAACAGTATAGTGGAGCTTCGAGAGAAGCGAATAATGGATAATTTTCCGGATGTGGAGGTTTCCGGTTTTGAGTAAAACAAAACATCGAATCGCCGGGGTACTCCTCGGAATTGTCGGAATTACTTTTCTGGCAACCGGGCAGGATCATGATGATCCGCCTGAATCGCTAATTGTTCGTACGGACACCCTCGCACATGAGGATTCGACGCTTGTCCCCGTAGATTCTCTCATAGTCGTTCAGGAATCTGATTCGATTGAAACGGATACGATAACCTGTCCGGGCCGGCCGGATAGCATTGTCAATAATGCGTTCGGAGTCGGTGAAGAGTTGGTATTCAAGATCAAGTATGCCGGTATCACGGCCGGAATTAGTACCATCTCGGTCTCCGATACCGTTCGAATTGACGGTCATCTCTGCTATCGGATAGACAACAGGACACAGTCAACGGAAACGTTCAGTGTTTTCTATAAAGTCGATGATCGGGCGGCATCATGGTTCGATGTGGATCAGTTTTTCAGTCGAAGATTTGAAAAGCATCTCAGAGAAGGCGATTTCAGAGCGGATGCGGTCATTGAGTTCGATCAGGAGAACAATATAGCTCGATATCCACTGAAAAAGAATCAGCCGGAGGTCGAAGTTCCACCCTGTGTTCTGGATGTTTTCGGTGCGATCTTCTATGTGAGAATGTTACCTCTTGAAGTCGGTAAGGACATCATTTTCGATAACCACGATAACAAGAAAACGTATCCCCTTGTGGTGAAGGTATTGAAGAAGGAATTAATCAGTGTTGAAGCCGGCGTTTTTCAGTGTATCAAGGTACAGCCCCTCCTCAGAACACCGGGGCTCTTCGAGCATAAAGGCGATCTCTGGGTCTGGCTTACGGATGATCAATACCAGATGCCGGTTCTTATGAAAAGCAAAGTAGCCGTTGGTTCGGTAAATGCGGAACTGGCCGAGTACACGCTGGGAACCCCGCTGGATTATGAGTGATCTCGACTTTTCAAAACTAAAGACCCATTCGCTCCATGACACGGCGCGAATAGTAAAACGGGAATCATTTGCCAAACCCCTGGATCAGAATGCGTCAGTTTGCGATTTCATAGACGCTCTTCCCGATATACTTGCTGTCCGAGAGCTGAAAACGCTTGCATCCGAAGTCGTTGCCGCTCGGAGAAACAACAAGCCCGTTCTCCTGCAATTCGGCGGCCATATGATTAAATGCGGACTGGGTCCGCTCATTATCGATCTTCTGTCTCAGGGATTCGTGACGGCGCTGGCCGGTAACGGTTCGGTGGCTGTTCATGATATCGAGCTGGCCCATATCGGTGCCACTTCGGAAGATGTTGCGGAAAATCTGCGTGATGGTCGATTCGGTATGACCAAAGAGACAGCGGATTTTTACTGCATGGCGGCTCGTTCGGGGAAAGACATAGGTCTCGGTCGCGCGCTGGGCGATAGAATACGAGCCAAAGATCTTCCCTTTGCCCATGAAAGCGTATTGGCATCAGCGGCGCGATACAAACGCCCATTCACCGTTCATGTCGCTCTGGGAACTGACGTTGTTCATCAGCATCCATGTATCGAACCGGGGGTGCTTGGCGAGGCGGCTATGACCGATTTTCGTTTGTACTGTGGAGTTGTGGCTGATTTGGGAGAGGGCGGTGTTGTGATTAACTGCGGTTCCGCGGTCATCATGCCCGAGGTTTTCTTGAAAGCGGTATCAATAGCACGGAATCTCGGTCATCCCGTAAAAGATTTTACCGCGGCGAATATCGATATGATCAGGCAGTACCGACCATTGACGAATATAATCGGGCGACCGGTACTCGGTGGTGGTAAAGGTATCAACATAATAGGGCATCACGAACTGGTTTTTCCTCTGCTGCATATGATGATTCAATATTTTTCCTCTATGATCCCGCAAGGAGGGTGAGATGTTCCATGGCGTCATTCTCGCAGGCGGAAGAGGCGAACGGCTGTGGCCTGTCAATCGCTGGAATCACCCAAAGCATCTTCTGATCTCTAAAGATGGCGAATCGATGCTTGAGAAAAGCATTCGCCGTATCGAAGCTCTCATTTCTCCAAAACACGTTATGGTTGTGACGCACAGGAACTATATCGATTCTATACGCGATCATCTTCAGGGACGAATAAAAGTCGGCGATTTCATCGTTGAGCCGGAAGGAAAGAATACCGCCGTTGCCATCGGTCTTGCGGCTCTGAAACTGCTCAAACAGGACCCTAAAGCCATTATGTTTGTCCTTCCCGCTGATCACTACATCGGTGAAGAGGATCGGTTGTTACAGGTTTTGCGAGCTGCCGCGAGAATTACGCTTGAGACAGATAGTCTCGTTACCGTAGGCGTTAATCCAGCTCGTCCGGAAGATCGGTACGGATATATCGAAGTCGGGCAACCTATGGATGGCGAATACGATGTTCCCGTGTTCAAGGTGACGGCATTCAAGGAGAAACCGGATGCGAAGGAGGCAGAGGCCTTTCTATCGAGCGGAAACTATCTCTGGAACAGCGGTATGTATGTATGGCGAGCAAAGGTTCTCGTCGACGCTCTTGAACGATTTATGCCGGAGTTGTATGGGGGTCTTCAGGCAATATCAGATGATCTCGGGACTGATAATGAACAGACGGCACTCGAAGGATTGTATGAGCGCATAGGAAACATCTCCATAGACTATGGAATTATGGAAAAGGCAGAGGATGTCGTGGTAATTCGCGGGAGTTTTCGTTGGGAGGATTTTGCGGACTGGGAAATAGTAACTCGTGTTCATTCGTCCGGCAGAAAGCATAATGTTATCTCCGGGACGGTGGTTCCCATTGATTCAAATGATAATCTGATATGGTGTGAGGACGGCATCACCGCTACCCTTGGTGTAAGCGATCTCATTATTGTAAAGAAGGACGATGCCGTGTTGGTCTGTTCCCGGGAACGAGCCGAAGAAGTAAAGAAGATTGTTGCTGCCCTGCGAAAGAAAAAACTTGATAAATTCACATAATTGAAACAGAGATGCAGGGCGTAATTTCGTTTTTACGGACTCAAGAAGGGGGAATAAATGGGTAGAAGACGCCAGAGTGGAGTAGTACTCCACATCATATTAAGTGCTGTAGCGCTTTATGTTGCGGCCAGTATAGTGCCCGGGATGACGTTCACGGGCGGGGTTATTGAACTTCTCGTTGCCGGTCTGCTTCTTGGAGTGCTCAACGCAGTAGCTAAACCTCTCCTGGTTTTCCTGTCGTTACCGCTTATTGTTCTTACACTTGGTATTTTCTATTTCGTCATAAACGCGGTGATATTGCTTATACTTGCCGCCATAATGAGTTCCCTCGCATTTACGGGATTGGGTGCGGCCCTTCTGGGAAGTCTTGTCCTCGGGCTCGTCAATCTTCTCCTTCATAACTTTTTCTCTTCTTAACGGGTTCTGTCGTATTATACGGAATCATGATCGTAACAAACTGAGTAAGTGAGTTTACCGGCATATGAGTTCGCAACCAGTTCTTCCGGATGAATTCGATCAACTCGTTGACGATTTGAAAGAAGAAGCTCAGGAAAGGGGATTTCTTCTCAAAGATCACCGCCTTGATTATGGGTACAGGCTTTTTTTTCCTCAGGGCGGGGAACGTGGATCGTTTACTATATACTACAGTCCACGAAAAAAACGATACTCCATTGTTGCTCCCGATTTCATAGATCCGGATCTCATTCCACTGGTTGAACTCGCTGTTTTCAGAACCGGTGTAAAATCGCCGTTCAAGCGCGAGATAGAGGAAACATTCACCAGTTGGGAAGATGTACTGAGTGATGACCCGGGCTTAAGCCGCCACATAGCAGAAGCACTCCCCGAACTGCAGAAAAAAGAATTCCTTCTCGCGGATTTCACAAAGCTTCAAAATGGTATACAATTAGAGATTCTGAAGGATGAGAAAGCATATAAGGTGAACTTGTATGCCGGGAAAGATGGCAGAACCAAGGTTGTTCCCTCGGGGAAAAGAACCAGAGAATTGAAAGCCATCGTCGCGATTCTTACCCCTGAGCAGCATGTCAGAGATATACTACCCGGTCCGGAGCAACGGCTCGTATCCTGGCTTGGTACCGATGAAGCGGGAAAGGGTGATTATTTCGGATCTCTCGTGGTGGCCGGTTTTCGAGCGGATTGGGACGTAGTGGAAGAACTCGAGGGAATGGGGCTGGTTGAAAGCAAACGGGTCAGCGACGCCAGGGTGCGCAAGCTGGCGTCGGTGCTTTGGGGTAAATTCAAGGGACACTGCGGTGTCGTAGAAATCGCACCTGAACGATATAACGATCTGTATGAGCAGTTTCGAGGCGGGGGAGGAAAACTCAATCTGCTCCTTGGCTGGGCACATGCACGGGTGATTCGGGAGTTTCATGAGAAGGGAAAGATCTCAGCGGTTGTAATAGATAAATTCGGCGCAGAGTGGAACATTACGAAGTATCTCAAGGATGCAAAGGATATCAAACTTCATTTCAGGGCTCGTGCGGAGAGCAATCCCGCAGTTGCCGCTGCTTCGATCCTCGCACGAGACAGATTCCTCAGGCGTCTGGAGAAGCTCTCGGATGAGTTCGATATGAAACTGCCACCGGGGGCGGGCGACAAGGTGATCAAAGCGGGGAGAGCTTTTGTAGAAAAACATGGCGAAGACGCGCTCAGGAAGGTGGCAAAACTTCACTTCAAAACCACCGAGCGGATTGGGGAAGCGGGTGAAGAAATTGATGAATGATGAGTGAAGAATTTAGGGATTTCATGATTTTGTGATTTCGTAATTTGAAGAGAGAAAAGAGGGTGGTAAGAAGGAGATGGCCTTCGGCCACGCCCTGGGGCCAAAAGTTGAAAGTTAAAGGTTGAAAGCTAACAGATAGAAGAATGTCGAAATAGAGGCTTCTGACTCCGGCCTCCCCCTTGGAAAAAGGGGGAATGAGGGGGATTTTCTTATTTGGGAACATCGAACTTCGAACATCAAACATTGAACTTCGAAATGAAGACGATCTCCTATACTTATCCTAACTTCGATGTTGAACGTTGAGTGCGAAGCCCGGCGTAGCCAAGAGCGGAGCGAGGGCGAAGACTGGTTGAATGTTGGATGTTATGAAGAAGTGAGGAGATGGCCTTCGGCCTGTTAATAGTTTCAGGTTAAAAGCGAAGCCCGAAGAAGCTACCAGTCTTCTCCGCCAACCGGCGGATACGACCGGCAGGCATCGAGCGGAGGCGGGTTGAAGGTTATGAGGAATTGATTACGTATGAATTGTTGGAGCGTCGTAAGGCGCGACTCCGGCCCATTCAGGGCCGATAGGGAGACAGCATTCATCCTGAGCCTAACAAGTGGCGTGTAGGTCCAGTTTGCTTGAATAAAACCCGTTCGGCCGGTGTCGAACGCCAACGGCCGACAGCTTCCGTATCCGCATAAGCCCTTCCGTTATTGCCAATCCATCAGGTTTATATATTTTCGTACGTAAGATTCGGGGGAGTCTTCTTAAAATGTGGCATGGTATCGAACGATCGCCTATCAGGGGAGGTTTCTATGCGATCTGCTTTTGTAGTCCTCATTTCATTCGTCGCGATTATGTCTCTGGTATCTGACGGATCAACACGATCAGCTACCCCAACTCCCATCCCGCCAAAGTCGGCTATTGATTTGCAGACATCTTCTGCAAGAGGTGTAGGTGACACATGTACGGCAGGTGTGGAAGGTGCGGCCTACTATTATGGTTCCTGGCCGATATATTCGGGGGAAGGATACGGTACGTTCAACGATTCCACGAATGTCTGCTTGTGTTGTACTACAACCACTGTCCTTCCGCTTCAAGTATGTTACTATTTTGCGGTATTAGGTGATACGACAGGGGCAGATATAGAGTATCTTGTTCATGGTGAGATTTGGAGCGCTGCGGCCGGATCCGGAACGCCCCCTGATACATGTCCGGAAGTTCCTGGAGCTCTGATTTGTGATGGATCGCAATTCAGGTTAGCAGTCCCGAATCCGGGAGATGGATCTTATGGTTTTTATACGTTCTGCCTACCGTTAACAAACTGTACGGATTTGGATTGTCTGCCCGATCCGCAGAACTACTTCAGTGTCGTTCGTTTCGATTCAACGGGAAACAATATATTTCCGTTAAGCGATGATACGGTAGATGAATGTGTTGACTGGACTGACTGGACAGGTTCATGGGCTGAGCTTGGGTTTGGTGGTGGAGACATGACCATCTGGGCTGACTATGAATGCACTGGGGATCCGATCCCCGTTGAAATGAGTTCTTTGAGTGCGGTGGGTTCCCCCGGCGCCGTGGATATACGCTGGAGAACCGAATCCGAAGAAGAGAACCTGGGTTATAATATTTATAGAGGCATTGACTCATTCGAGAATACTCAAATCAATTCAGCTCTCGTCCCTGGTCATGGAACGACTCGAATACCGAGTGAATACAGCTATAGGGATACCGATGTATCCAGCGGTATCCGTTACTTCTATTGGGTCAGCGATATCGATTATTCCGGGAATGAGGTCTTTCATGGTCCCGTATCGGTAATGGTTCCTCAGGAAACACCGTCCGAACTTGCCCTGTCCTCAGCAGGTTGGAACGGTTCCGAGATGAACCTCGCATTGTCATTGCCCTCCGAGGGCGAGACCATGCTTGCGGTGTATAATATCGCGGGTCGAGAGATAGCCACACTCGTTGATCAGGTTCTGCCTGCCGGCCAGGCCATGGTCACATGGGATGGTTCGTCTTCTTCGGGCGATGCCGCGGCGTCGGGTACGTACGTCATCAGACTCGTACATGAATCAGGCGTAGCGAACGTAAAAGCGGTAATTAGTAGATAAATCAAAAAAACGCCCTCGGGATGATTTTCCGAGGGCGTTTTTCTATAGCTGTCAGCGTTCAGCGTTCAGCTCTCAGCCTATCCCGCATTTCTCACCAACTTTCTGCTGCAACTACGGAACTGCATGCGCTATCGTCGTTAATGATCCGTACATCGAATCGTTCGATGTGCAGATCGCTGTCATCCGTCAGCCCTTCGACTCCGCTCATGGACTCTGTCTGTCAGCTATCAGCTTTGGAGAAAGAAAAATCCTCCTC
>Ga0180434_10006094_pt1 | contig 13966 bp, 20 predicted proteins | sample SS_ome_7_FD_132453 | JGI IMG/M metagenome (GOLD analysis project Ga0180434, IMG submission 132453) | Hypersaline lake sediment archaeal communities from the Salton Sea, California, USA - SS_1_D_2 metaG | ecosystem: Environmental > Aquatic > Non-marine Saline and Alkaline > Hypersaline >... | reverse complement strand
TATAAACCGGCGCGGCGAAGGCCGTTGCGGGTTCGAGCCCCGCCCCTGCCGTTTCGCATTGTATCCGATCCGATCGTGAAGTTCAATGGCTACTCGCCCCTCCGGCGGGTGGGCTTACGTGCTTTCCGCGCGCCCAATTGCTCGCCCGCCGCTTGCAGGAGTATCTCCCGTGCCCACGGCGCCATATCCGATCCGGCATCGGCCGCAGCTAATCACCCGTTATGCCGAAGGCCGCTTTCGCTCTTTCTTCGGAGCCCATATCAACACCCGTCCGTGGGTTGCCGAGCACGCGCAAGATATCTTCGGTTCGGAATGAACCGACCGTGGCATAGTGCTCGTGCATATCACGCAACCACTTCGGGGGCGTTGTTGTCTGTAACATCCTCTCGACAAGTGGGCGTTCTGTGGGCATCATGTCTCCTTGCGAAATGAGGGCGGCACGACGGCTTCTCCCAACCCTTTGTGTGTTACCCAGCGAAAATTCCGATCGGAACTGATCACGGCCACCTCAATGGGGCCGCCACATACAGGAGAAAGGCACGAGCAGGCCGGGAACTCGCACTGTCGATGTGCTGTCGGCCCCGAGCACAATCCCCTCAGAAGAGACGTAGCATGCAGCGATCGTCATGGCGGGCTCCACCCGGCAGAGGGGAAGCTGCGTTTGACCCCTCATTTTATTGCCACGAGCAGCACCGGTCAAGTACGTCCGCCTTGACGTTTTCCCTTGGCGCCAAGTCAAGCTGTACCACTACCGCAGGCAGCTATTTCTGCACGCGCACGCACGCACGCGAGGGGAAGGGGGAGTTGGTGTGTATACACGCGGCGACGAGCTCTATCCCAGGGCAGTATAAGCTGAGCTAATGCTGGAGAGGGGAAGTATAAGGGGGGCGGCTCCCATTTTGTTCGGGGGGGGCCGGTCTCCAGGCGTCCGACCGTGCGAGTGGAGTGGTGTCGCCGCCGGCCGCACCGCAACTCGTTTCGTGTCAACACGTTAGGGCAGCCCTGCGACCGATAAGGCCCCCGGGTAGGCCCCCACCGCGGGTCCCATTTTCCTTATATATCTTCCCACCCCCGTGCGCAACACCCTAAAATCCCAGCGGGGGGTGCCGGGTGTATCGGATTGGGTCCGTTTGGTCAACCGCTCGACTGGGGCACGTGGGTGGCTTCCTGGGCAGCCACGTCTCGGCGTAGTAGTCGTAGAGCTCCACGGTTCTTGTGAGTGCATCAGGACTCCCTGTTCGCCGGATGTTTGTGGTGATCGAGCCCGAGCAACCCGAACGCCCGTACCAACACTTTCATGGCGTACTGGCCGTGCCCCATTTGCCCGGTGTTCCCCGAGTCCAGATGCTTCTGCTGCGAGTACATGGCCCGATACGCTTGTCGACAGAGCTCCAGGAATCGCTGATCGGGCTGCTTCGGGAGCTTTGTGCCCCACAGTTCGAGTGCGGTCGTGTCGTACCCTCTGCACGCATTCACGCAGGCGACGATGCGGCGGGCGTCTTCGGGCAGCATATTGGGGTAGGAGCCGTCCTCGTAGTTCTCGTTGCCGACTACGACAACCTCCTCTCCGGCGGCGTCTATTATCGCCTCGTAGTTGTCGTAGGTCCCATCGTGTCGGCGGGTTTCGTGCTTCCACGGTTCCGGTGAGTGCATCAGCGTAGCTCCAGTCCGAGGATCTCCTGAATATCCTGTATCACCGACGCATCTTCGGCGTGATCCACCAGGTCGGCGATTTCGCTGAGAACTTCGAGCAGACACGGCCCGCGGGCGTCCGGGCCGTCTACCACCAGGTCCTCGAACTGTCTGCGGATGTCTTCACGGATGTCGGTCATCTTGGCTTCTCCACCTCCCACACGTACGTCGCCCACTTCGCCATGCTCTTACACAACCAGCACGCCGGGACCCGCTTGTCGTCACTGAGACGGCGGAGTGTGTAGGTGGCCGGTGCGCAGCAGAACTGACAGGGGATGGGGCGACGCTGTGTGATCATGGTCCTTTACTCCACAGCGTCTCACGGGCTACGTCTGCTATCGCGTCCGCCAATTCCTCCTTGACGACGTGCAAGCCGTTAACGATCCACTCGTCTATCTTCGCAGCCGGCTTCTCGTCGGGCTCGCCACCCGATATGGTGATCGTTAGCGACGACGGGTCCGATAGTGGAGCGCAGCACTCGCACTCACCCGGGAAAGGGTCGGACGAGCACCTCCAGGGACTCCAGTTCGCGCGCGAACTGCGGCTTGCCATCGGCCCTCAGGCGCGAGTTCTCTGCGGCGTCCTTCAGGGCCAGCCGGTACAACGCCCGCGTCTTCGCGTCTTCGGGCGACTTGGCCATCACGCTCGTGCGGTCGACGATGATCGAGGCCGGCATCTGGGGCCCGGTCTCACCACTGCCGCGGTTGATGATCATGTACTCAAACGGACGTTCTTCGCCACACGACATTTCAGGGTCTCCTTCAAAAAAAAGCTGAGGGGTAACAAACACACCTTCAAACCGTACGGTAGGTTCAAACACGTCGTATGGGTTGCGGGCACACATGAGTGGGTCAGGCAAGTCCACTTCCCATCGCGTTACGCGGACTTTCTGGCTCCCGAGCTGAACGATGCCACCGGGGAATAGCTGTTGAAAGTATTCGTCCGCGGAGTTTCCGATCATCACGCCTCCTCCAGGTCTGGCAGCAACAGACATCCATCAAACCACGGGATCAGATGCACCGTCAGCCCGTAGACCTGACACACCCCGTAGCGAACGTAGTCCACGGACATGGGAAACGAGCAGACACAGGCGGCTTCGCGGACCATGGCCATCTGCGCCGGCCCGACGACAACGTGCTTGAGGTTGCCATAGAACAGTTCCTCGATGTTGCTCACACTATTTCCGATGGCGGCGAGGATGTGTTTTTCGACCTTCGGCGTCACCTCGATGGTCTCGACCCGCTCGACATACTCGTCCGACCACTTCAGCCAGAGCCGTTCCCGCAGATGGGCCCACCACCGCATCGGCCATCGAGAGCGGCCACACGGCGGGATGCGGTACCGACGGATCCAGGGGTCTACGGGCCTCGACCTTACACGTTTCGCTAAGGCCAGTCGTGTCATGCTTGGCAAGGGCATTCGGGAGCCTCCTCCAGGATCTTCGTCCAGGCCGTCCATAACGTCTTTCGTGGTTTTGCGCCTGACGTGCCCGTACCGAGCAGTCCGGGCGTTTGGGCGATCGCCGCCTGTAATTCCGACAACTCGGTCTGGCCAGCCAGGAATTGCTGAATGGCCCTCTTCCGGGCCCGTCCGGCGGTATCGTCCGGCGAGATGACGCCCAGCGGCTCGTGGATTCCGTCTATCGGCGGATTGACGACAATGGCCCGGCCGGATTGGATGAGCGAGACGTGTATGTCGCACGAATCGACCACCCACGATCGAGACACGTCGATGTCGTGCTTTTTCACGGCTTCCCGGAAGAGCCCCTGTTTCGGCTTCCGGCAATCGCACCGCGCGGCCTGGGGATGCGGGCACCGGAACGTATAGCCCTGTCGTCCTGCCAGGAGCCCTATTCCCCGCAGCCACGCTTGGACCCAGCGGTGGTAACGATCGAGCGCGCCGAGAGGAATACCGCGGTCTACGAGGTGCCCCTGGTTCATTGTGAAGCAGACCAGAAAGCCCGCTTGTTCCATCGCGTGGATGGCTGGAATGGCGTCGAGCAGGAAGAAGTCGTCCGGTACGGACAGGTGCAACACCGCGGCGTGCAGCCGCCTGCGGGCCGGCATCTTCGGGCCCCACCAATGGCGCCCGGTGTGCTCGCGGGTCGCCAGTTCTTGTTGGATCGCCGCCAACCGGTCTTCCGCCAGCTTCTTCAGCTCGGGTGCCGTGTTCCAGAATTCAAACCAGTCGCCGATTTTGGCCGGCGGCTTGTGTACCGATGGGAACAGCTCCCAAAACCGTAGTGCCTGCTCGAACCACGGCTCGACGTACGCGGAGCCATCGTCCGCCTCGCAGTGTGGAATCGGGTGCGTTACCACCCCGTCGCGCTCTAGGAAAATTGCCGGTTGACTCATGGTCCAAGTCCCCTTGCCCCGCTTCGCCGCTGCATTGCCTCCGCATGCTTATCGCTATCAGGCACTTTCGAGCCGTCCAGAAAGGTGCCTACGCGCCCACACCAGTGCGTGTATTCCTTGCCCAGGTGGAGCACCTCGCAATCCAGCCGGACACGCTTGCGGGGCGGCCACCACTCTAGAAACTCCGTGTCGCAACCGCCGGCGTCGGGCCAGTCGGTCGGATACCAGGGGTGGGTAGCAAACACCGGATCGGACGTGTGGAATATCTGGCAGTAGCCGGCGCCACCGTCGCGACCGTGCGTCTCCATCCGCATCTCGGGCATTTCGGGCAAGTTGTCCCACAAGGGGGGCTGGTCGGCGTATTCCACCATTGTGAGCGGGTCATTGCATTGGCGACGGCACCTGGGCATGTAGATGTTGCCGGGCTCCAGGTTCTCGATGGCGTCCGCGAAGTTGGGATGGAGCACGATGTCGGCGTCGAGGATACACCACCAGGCATCACCACAAAGGTCACCGGCGAACGAAAGGGCTTCGGCGATCGCGCGGCCCTTGTTGAAAGCACACTCGGCGTCATGGAAGGCTGGTGTGTAAAGTGCCGACACGCCCACCAGCAGTTCATGGGTCGAAGTGTCCTCGTGCGTCGTTGCCACGACGTACTCATCGAAGAATCGTGCATTCCTTGGCAGCGTAATCGCCAGGTAGTCGTGGAAATTGACACAGACGGTGAGCGCGTTCATTGCTTGTACCCCCAGTACGCCAACATCGGCCCCAGCAGGTTCGTCAACGGGGTAACGTACCCCGGCTGAATGAATTGTCGCCATGTTCCGGGGCTGCCCTCGTGGCAGTGGTGCGGGTGCAACAACGTGTCGCGGTCCCAGTCCTGGTCCAGTTGGGCGGCCCTCGCCTTGTTCGCCTGAAAGCCCCACGTTGTCACCAGTCGACGAAACTCGCCAGCGTCGTAGCCCGGGTACAGCGCAGCGCGAAGCGAGAAAGGGTCGGTGTGCCAGTTTTCATACCGTACGATGGTCGCCTGTTGCTGGGCGTACAACTGCGCGTGGAAATGCCACTGCTGGTACTCGCCAACCAGTCGGTACATCTCGCTGGCGGACATGGGTCCCGGCGCACCGCGATTCCGCAGGCGCCATTGGGACACCAGGCAATCCCGGGGATCGCGGATCGTCACGAACACCTTGGGCGAGGTGATCGGCAAGTAGCAGTGCGTCTTGACGACGGTTCCCGTGTGCATATCGCGCAAGAGCTGCCAGATGAACGTGGAGCCCGACCGCGGAAAACCCGCGCAGACAGCGGCCACGTCCTGGAGTCCTTCGGCAGATTCGTAGTACCCGCTCTCGCTCATCCTCGTCCCCACAATACGTCCAACGCTTCGTCGGGTCCGCGTTCTGCCATCCGCTCCAGCCCCATGTCACCAAACGCCAACAGCACGTCCTCGTCTCGTATTCGCAACGGCTCGGTCGGCGTAGGCTCCCGGTAGCAGATGGTCAAGCGGATGGTCGCGTCCGGGGTTGCAACCCGCGCGATCTCTTCTGCCACCAGCGCCACGCTTTCCATGTGGTCCATCGCGTTGTGGGAGACCACGAGGTCGAAGTAGTCGTCGGGCAGCATCCACATCTCTTCGGCCCGACCGGCGATCAGCACGGCGCCGTATAGATCGACGGGGAACCCAAGTTGGCGAAACTGCTCGATGATCGGCTCCACGCCAAACACTTCCTCGGCCTGCAACCACGTAGCGGGCACCAGTGGGCCACACCCCAGGTCGAGCGCCCGCCGAAAGCCTGTCGTACGCGGGGGCAGTTGCAACAGATCGGCGTACCGTGTGCGATCCGCCCACCGGAGCGTGAGCACGGCGTTCTCGATCTCGTCCCGTCCGCTGGTGATCCGCTCCTCCTCCGCCGGCAACTCACGCCCCCAGAGTTTCGGGATCTCGCCGCGATACCACGGCACGATCTTCGTCTCCAGCTCACGATTCCACCACTTCAGTTCACTGCCGTACTTCAGCGCTCTACGGGCCGGCCACGCCATAACCAAACCTTTCAAAATCAGGGCGGTAGTGTTCTGCTGCCAAGCCGAGAAGCGTATCGTCGTAGAACACCTCCCATCGCGGCCAGCAATCCCGTTCCGCAAACCACCGGATGGGCCAATCGGCACAGTACCCACCGAGGTACGTGTCGGGCGGCGTCTGGCGCGAGACGTTGTGACGCGGCGGGCGACCGGCCGCAGCAAGCGCCGTCACCGCATTCGGCCAGTCGCGATTAAGATGCTCAGACTGCACAACGAATACATGGTTCGCGGGTATCGGCCACGACTGCTGCTGGACGTGCGGGTCCACGTACTCTTGCGGCACGTTCACCAATTTCTCCACGTACTTGCGGAACGTGCCCTCGGGCCATTCGTTCAGCGGCTCGTACCGGGTGTCCAGGTGCAGCCGGTGCGCCTTGACAACGTGGGCCTGCTGGCGAAAATGCGAAGCCAACCGGGCCAAAGGGTGCTTGACCACCGTGAAGTGAAAGAAGTCTTCGTGTAGCTGAGGGTCGTATGATGGGGCCAAGTCGCGGGCGGCGTGAATCGACCGCCCTTCCACCGTCCAGGCCGGTGTGCCGCCGGTAGCCACCACCTCGTAGCCCAACAGTTCCAGCACCCACGCCTTCAGGCTGGTGCTCATCGAACGCGGGTGGAACCAGAGCACGAACCCGTGCTCGGGCACCACCATGGAGCGGCTGGCGTCAATGCGCGCGGACTCGATCATGGTCTTTCCTTAAAGCAAGGATGCGGGCCCCGGGGAGCCTGTCGATTTCGTCACAGCAGTAGATAGGCGGAAGAACGCGAAGGGGGCTGCGCTCCGGGTCCCAGTCGACAAGGTGGCGGTTCCAGTGGGATTCGTCGTGCCACGCGGCGGTGACTCCCTTCTGCTCGTCGCGGGCAATCTGGGCATCCAGTGCCTTGCAGGCACGCATATACTCCGTGGCGCGTCCGCCCTGGAAGCCGCCGGCGTAGTAGCGATAGCCAAACCCTTTCGGCACGCAGGCTGCCGATGCGCCCCGGCGCTCATACCCCAGATCGTCGGGGCCTACTCCGACGAAGCCCTGGTGCTGTACCGCCACCAGGGTGCCCAGGATCTCCTCGCCCACCACGTCCGCAAACGCCGCGTCCACGTCCACGTAGAACACGTAATCGTGGCGTTCCAGGTACTCGCGAATCTCCAGCATCCAGCGATAGCGATAGAGGGTCGGGCCGGGCCACGGCTTGGCGGGCACCCTGTGGTGTACCTGAAACAAGTCGGGCGGCGGATGCCATTCGGTCAACGCGACGTATGTCACCAGACACGACGGAAGAAAGAACTGCCGCGCGGATCGGACCAGCCGCGGCATGAAGTCGCGGTATTTGCCTGTGGCGATTACACAAAGCGCGACCCGTGGCGGGTCAGGCATCCCGTTTTGCACGATAACGCTCACGAACTTCCTCAGAATTATCTCGGTTGGCAAACCATTGACCGCCGTGTGAACGAATCCGCACCAGGCGATCGGGCAGGTTGTAGAACAGATACCCCTGATAGGCCAGGTCCAGCCACATTGGGTAATCGTCGATGCCCTCGGTGTCGGGCCACACGGCACAGTGGCGCTGCATCAGCACCGACGAGTTGAGGACATGGTTGCACTCCAGCAGGTCGTCAAACGTCACGTGGCCCTGCTTCACGTTGATCGGCCCGTCCTGTTCCCCGATGTATTCGCCGCCCGTGCCCACAACGTCGAACTGTCGCATCCACAAGAGCTGCTTCGCCAACTTGCTCGGCATCCAAATGTCGTCGGCGTCAAGGATCGCGATAAAGCGGCCTCTCGCCTGGCCGACCATTCGGTGGAGGGCTTCGGGTTTGTTGCGGGTGTCCAGGCAGTTCACGATCCGCGCCCGCGGCTCCCTCTTGGCCGCGGCTTCGACCATGCGATACGCATAGGACTTCCGGTCGATATTGTTCGGACCCAGAAGCAACTCCCAACCGCCGAAGGTTTGCGCATGAGCCGATGCAACGGCCTCGGCGAGATACTCCGCGCCGGTCCGCACGGCCGTCAGGATGGAGACTGCGGGGGGGCCATCCATTTGGCGATCTCCTCGGGGTCTTCGGGGACGGAAGGATGCGTAGGTTTCCACCTGCCCCACGCTTCGTGAAACAGTGGGTTGTTGTCGATCTGGGTACCGGGGATACCGGGGTAATCGTCCAGGTGCTCACGGGACGAGAACTCCATGTCCCACGGGTCGGGTATCCACTCGAAACCACAGGAGCCGTTCGCCGGCGTTCGGTTCCCGTTTGGGTTCGGCCCGTTCGGGTCAAACGACAATCGCATCCGCCACAACTCGCGAACCGTACGGCTCAACCAGGCCGCCGTCACGCTGAAGGTCGATTCGCTGGCGAGGATGACGTGGCTGTGCTGCAAGAGGAACCAGTCGGGGAAGAAGTCCATCTGGCACTTGCGATCGGGTCGTTGCTGGTAGGGATACTCATACTTCGGCGGCGGCCTGTCTCCGAGCACGATACCCAAATCCGTAGCCAGCACGACGCCGTACTCGCGAAAGTGTTCCGCCAGAGAGGGCGTCTCGGTGGCCAGAAACAGGACGGGTTGGTCGAACCGGAGCCAGTGTTCTCGAAGCCATCGCAGACACCACGTAATCGGCGTGTAAGGCCAGATGAGCCGCCCCGAGTCGCCCCGGCGGAGATGGAGCCCGATGATGGTCTTGCCCATTGACAACAGCCGGTCATACGCCTCCCTCACGCGGCTCCACTCGGGCTCTACGGGCGTGTCGTACAAGTTCATGATGAACTCACGTTCGGGCGCATACCAACTGGTGTTGTACTGGGCCCAGCCCTTGAAGTCGTGGCCGCGCACCTCGTCGTCCACGGGACGTATCGCGGGGGCCAGGCACGTTTCCTTGTGCCGAACCGGTTCGTATACTTCCACCCAGTCCGGCAGTTCTTCAGTGACGGGCGGGTCGGCGAACCCGTAGAGGTATTGCCCGCCCCACGCCGGCACCTGGTACCGCAGGTGATAGCGGCGAGCGTACACGCGCGTGAAAGCGTACTGGATCAACTGGTTGCCCCACTGGCCGTGGGTACCCAGTCGCGACATGGTGATGAGGTCGTCGCGCATTCCTACTTCTGCCTCACGTAGATAATGTTGCCTGCGGTTCGCTGATGCTCGACGTATCCGTTATCGAACAGGATATGCTCCCACTGTTCGTTCATTGTCGGCTTGGGATGCGGGACGCCCGGCGAATGTTTCACGTACTTCACGCAAACAACGCGGGGCCGAAACGCTTCCCAGTCGTTGCTCGCGAGCACTTGCCCTTCGTACCCGTTGGCGTCTACGTCGAGAAACGTAGCCGTGTTGCGGATCTCCGGCAGTTCGGCCAGGATGTCACGGAGGGGCACCACTTCAATGTTTCCGGCCTCTGAGTCGCCGATGTCCCAGTCGGGACATAAGGTCGAGCAGGAACTTGCGCTACGCCACGACTGTACACCAGCCACGGCGCCCACCGCAGTGGGCCAGAGGTGGTCGCGGGGGCGGAATCGCAGTATGGCCGGCCAAAAGATCGACTGCGGTTCAATCAGCAGACCCGATCCCCCGGCCTGATAGAACTGCCACGTGTTGGAACAGCACTGGGGATGTGCCGCGCCTACATCGACATAGGGTACAGGGTCCGTGGGGAGCAAGGCGCGCAGAATAGGGTCCTCTCCCGTGAAACTGCCTTCGCAGCGCACGGGCATTTGGCTCACGCCGTATTGGTCCGTTGGCCAGTGTGCCATTAGTCTGGGTAGTCCGTTAAATGCCATTTCTGCCAGTCGCACGGCCCGGGGACCAGGGCGACAAACTGTGACGTGCCAAACTGCTGGGGATAATCAAAAGGCACGGCCAACGAGTCTGGTCGATTGTCGTCAACGACAATGCAGTGCTTGCCCTGCAATCCTCGACCGATCACATTCAGTTCATGCTGAAGCGGAAACGCCACCTCGAACGGGCAGTCCGGGTAGGGCGCGTGTGCGTCCAGGTACACGAGGCTTGGCTCCAGGGTCGCCCAGTCAAACTGCTGGATCCATTCGCGGGTATCGCCGTGGTAACAATGGACGTGCGGGCAGCCTTTGAACCGGGCAAGCGATTGCTGGTACTTGGCTGCGACCAGTTCCACCGTGTCGACGCGAGGGAACGCCAGCGCGGCCATGGCGGTTGTGGCACCGGTCGACGTGCCGGTTTCGATAAAGCGCTTCAGGCCGAACGTGTCCCGCAGCCCAACCATCAGGTCGACGGGGAAGTTGGATTGAATCTGAGTTACACAGGGGCGAGCCATCGCAAAACCTCCCGGTCTTCGGTTTCGTTCGTGTATTCGTTGTCGAATTGCGGCCCGCGTCGGATGTTGTGCTCCGAGATGGCGCGGTAGTGGTTGAACCGCAGTTCGCACGGGTCAACGGCAATCGTCTCGCCTTCGACGGTCCACCAGTGGATGCGCGTTGCCTTCGCGGCCCGAGGGCGGACAAAGCACTTGGTTCCACTGGTGTGGCCGCGTTCGCAGCGGAGATACTTCTCGCGGATGCTTCCGCGGGGCCGGGCCCGGTGTCCCGAGTTGCCGAACCACTTGCCGGCTATCCGCAAGGCCCCGACGCGCCGGAACGGGCGATCCCCGTGCCACTGGCGGTCCAGTGTGTCGCGGATGGAGTCGCCGCGGGGGACCAGGAACTCGTCGGCGTCGAAGAACCCGAGCCAATTCCACGCTTCTCCATAACTGAATACGGCGTGCATCATCTGGGGCGGCTGCGTGTACCAGTGACAGTCACGCGGCCAGAACGGTTCGTCCGTGGCGTGGTAGAGCCTGTATGGATGCGTCCAGGGAATCTCGGTTACCACGTCCTGCTCGCGGTACGGTGCCAGTACCCGCGTGAGGTTGGCGTCGCCGTTGTTGTAAATGTAGAAGTGCTCGACGCCGATTTGCCGATGGTGCTCGATCCACTCGGGCATCCAGGGCCAGTCATGCTTGGCCAGTGTGACCAGCGCCACGTCTCCGCGGTGTACGTGGTTGTACCAGAGCGGCAACGAGGCGCTCCAAGCCGTACGACCGTGTGCCTCAATAGCCACGTCCACGCGCTCCGACCAGCGCGCCAGGGGCACGTCGATGACGACGGTGTTGCAGAACTGGTTCGGGTCCTCTTCCATCCACCAGTCCGCCGACACGCCGTTGAGAAACACTTGCACGCCCGTCCAGCCGGGCCGATTGTAGTACGGCCCGATTGCCACAAGCTGCGTCCCGTTGCGCCACGGCACGATGTCGTACACGGGAACGGGGGGGCCGTTGCGGAGTGGCAGCGTAAAGACGTTCATTGTTGCGCCGGCTCGGGTGATGTGCTTAACGGAAAGGCCAGACCTTTTGCCGGGTCCGCCTGGGTGCCGGGTGTCGGCGGCGATTGCGGCTCCCGTGTGTAGATGACGTTTTGCGCCGTGCGAGCATGTTCCTCGTAGCCTTGGTCGGTGAGGAGATGTGCCCACTCCTGCGACTGGTCGTTGCTGGCCGAACTGTCGAACGGGTCGAACGTGATGTGCTCCACGCAGAGCACGCGGGGGCGAAAGCGCGTCCAGTCAATCGCGCGCAAGACGCGGCGCTCGAACCCCTCCACGTCGATGCTGCATAACTGGCAGGAATCGCGAATCGCGGGAAACCGGTCCAGGACACGTTGAAAATGGCAGACTTCGATAATCTCTTCCGGGGCGCCCGCCTGGATCTTCCAGTTCCGGGCCAGGGAGCTTGCCCCGTTTTCAATGCGTATCTGTCCTACGCCGTCGAAGTCAGCAACCCCAGTGGGCCAGAGGTGGTCGCGGGGGCGGTAGCGCATCAGTGGGTACCACTGCGAGCTTCGGGGTTCAATAAGAAGCCCCCGGCCGCCAGCCTTCCAGAATTGCCACGTGTTACTCCGTCGCTTCGGCTGGTCGGCCCCCACGTCGACGTACACCACGGGGTCGTCCGGCAACAGCGCCCGCAAAATCTCATCCTCTTCGCAGATCGAGCCCGCCTCCGTCTCGTCGTCCAACAGGCTCCTGTCGGTCCGCACCATGTACCCGCGCAGCCGCGACAGGGTGGCGACCGTCTGGAGATACACGCCGAGATCCAAGTCGTCGAACCGCTCGCCCAGCCCGGTAAGTTGCTGGCCTACAGCGGTCGCCACGTTGCCGGCCTCCTGGTGCAACCGTGTCGCGGCGCGAAGCGTCGTGATAGCGTCTTGTAGAAACTGGGGGGTCAGTTCTTCCATCGCTCAAAATCGTTTGTTGCGAAACAGGACATTCTCGCTTGGGTAGTGAGCAACTAATTCAAAATCAAGAACCCTCATTACCGCAGACAGCTCTGCCGTCGTGAGTTGCGTGTCGTACATCGGGGTAGCGTACGATTCGGTGTAGAGATAGCGGGTTCGCGATAGCGTTCGCACGCCGCCCAGCACCATGTCGCCCTCGGCGCCTTGCAGGTCCGCCCAGATGAAATCCACAAGGATGTCGCCGAACGCTTCCACGCTCTCAAGCCACGTATCGAGCCGCATGCACGGTACGGTGCTCCGTCGCGATTCGGGAAACGTAACCCACGGGCTAAAGTCCAAGTGTCCGGTCGGCGCGTGGATGCTGGAAGACTGGTCCCAATCGTTGGCTTTCGGCAACGGTGGGCCGCTATAACTGTCGGGCGGGGTTCCGCTGGACCCGTACCAGGGGCACACGCCGTCGTAATGATGAATGGCCTGCCCCAGCACCGATGCCCGCGTGTCCGCCAGGGTGCGGCGGCAGAGCCCAATGTTGCGCGGGTCCGCCTCCCAGGCCCACAGCCGGCAGTCTAAAAACAGATCGAGAAACCGCTTGCCATCGTGGCCGTCGTAGGAACCCAACTCAAGGATGACCGGGTCGGAGCGGTCTATCAGGTTCGCCATGTCGCCATCGGTAAGATTGCGGGAAACGCGGGGAGCCATATGTGTACCCCTTACCCTGTGCCTAGTCCTGGTGCCGCGTAGTCTGCCGCGGCTGCAAAAAACGTTGGTTTGTACATGCGCCAGCAATCAAGAACCACCGGCCGGTAGTTCGCCCGTTCCAGCCATGTCGGGTCCAGGTCCGCAAACTCCGGCCACGGGACCGCGATAACCACCACGGCGGCGCCGCTGATGCACTCTTCCATCGACTCCGCCAGCCGAACCGCCGAGGAGACGCAGTGGCTTGCCTCCCTGTGCCCGGACGGGTCGTATGCGAGCACGTCGAGACCGGCGTCGCTCAGGGCGTTGACCAGTTGGATCGCCGCGGAGTCGTCGCACACGGACGTTCCAGGCTTGTACGTGAGGCCCAGCACGGCGACGGTGCGTTCGGGGAGGTCCTCCAGGAAACCGAGGACCCGGTTGACGAGGTTGGTGGTCTGGTGGTCGTTGGTGACGCGCGTTGCGCCCGCCATGTAGGCGGGGGCACCGACGGCCCGAGCGACTTGTGACAGGGCGCGGGCATCGCGTGGAAAGCAGGGCCCCCCATACGCTGTTGCCGCTTGCAAGTATGCTTGCCCGATCCGTCTATCGTCCCCGATTGCCCGCAGTACCGCCTGGGCGTCGGCTCCCGGGAATCGCTCGCAGATGTTGCCCACCATGTTCGCGGCGGACACTTTCTGGGTGACGAGGACGTTCTGAAGGATCTTCGTCAGCTCCGCGTTGAGCCAGGTCATACAGTGAACGGGCGGATTGTTTAGTACGATGCCTTCCCAGAACGTCGCCAGCCACTTGCAGGCTCCCAGTCGTCCCCCGATCAAGATATAGTCCGGGTGCCGCATGTCGTGAATGACGGTACCCAGAGCGATAAATTCGGGGTTGTACAGCAGGTCAAACTTGGTGTAGGGAACGCCGGTGAACCGCAGAG
>Ga0180434_10006091_pt1 | contig 13973 bp, 21 predicted proteins | sample SS_ome_7_FD_132453 | JGI IMG/M metagenome (GOLD analysis project Ga0180434, IMG submission 132453) | Hypersaline lake sediment archaeal communities from the Salton Sea, California, USA - SS_1_D_2 metaG | ecosystem: Environmental > Aquatic > Non-marine Saline and Alkaline > Hypersaline >... | reverse complement strand
GGCGGCGGTCGCGACGACCTCGCCCGTGGACTGATGGGCGCCGAATCCCGGGCCCGGACCGCCGTGACCTTTTCCGCCCAGGCCGCCAGCATGCTGGGGGCCAGTGGCGAGGGGGCCAAGATCGCCCAGGCCACCCAGGGCAGCTTCGCCATTCTCCGCAAGATCTGGGAAGAACGCCGCCGCAATCGCCAATACCTTCGCAAGCTGGCCAGGATGCCCGACGCTTTCGAATGACCGTGGGTGACTCGCTCCGCGAGTCACAAGCCAACGTGGGGAACTCGCTCCGCCAGTTCCAACCTAACGTGGGGAACTCGCTCCGCCAGTTCCAACCTAACGTGGGGAACTTGCTCCGCAAGTTCCAATCCCGACTCGCGGAGCGAGTCGGCCACAGACGACGCGCAAGGACGCGCCACCATGCCCCGACAACTTATCGTCCAACCGATCGGCACCGAACGCTCGCATCTGAGCAGCGATGAAACGACCCGCGAGCTGGCGTGGCGGTTCACCGGTCTGGAAACGATCCTGGAAGCCGAGCAGGCCGCGCTGCTGGAAGCGCCGGAACCCTACAACAATCTGATCATCAAGGACCTGGACGCGCAGGAGGTCAGCTATCAAGTCTGGGACGTGACGGTCTTCTACGGCCGCTGGGAGGAAAAGGACGAACCGGAAGAAGGCACCGCCGAGGTCCAAATCACGATCGCCGGCGAAACGGAGCACATCACCCACGCCAAGGAGCACATCAAGACCTACCCGGCCGACGCCGACGAACACGACGGGGCCATCGGCGTGACGGGCGACGGCAGCGTGGAAGGGGCGGACATCATCGTCCCCAAGTATTCGTGGGTCGAAATTTACCACATGTCCGACGCCGCCTTCACCGTGGCCTACCGGAAGAAGGTCAAGTCGTTGGTCGGCAAGACGAACGCCGCCGAGTTCAAGGGGTTCGCCGCCAACGAAGTACTCTTCCTGGGCGGCGGAGCGTCGAAGAAGGGCAAAGAGCTGTGGCGGGTCGAGTTCCAGTTTATCCAGTCGGACAACGTGGAGGGTCTCGCCATCGCTGACATTTTGAACATCGCGAAGAAAGGCCACGAATTGCTGTGGGTCAAGTTCGCCGACGAAGAAGACACGGCCGTCCCGCAGCCCGAAGCCGTCCACATCGAACGCGTCTACGACGAAGGCAACTTCGGCGACCTGGGATTGCGCGACTGATATGTCGAACCGAATGTGGGGAACTCGCTCCCCGAGTTCCGTTGCGACTCGCGGAGCGAGTCGCCCACACTTACCTTAAACCTTTGATTTCCGATCATGTTTCACCAACGCCTGCCCGGCGAAAAATATGACATCGCCGCCACGGAAATCAACGCCTGGAACCGGGTCGCCGTGCGCGATTCGCTGGCCCGCCGCAAGACGGGCAATGCGCCGGCCGTGATCGACGACGACCCCGTGATCATCAAGATCCGGAACGTCTCCGATTACGACGTCCCCCGCCACGGAATCATGGTGCCCGCCGACGGTGAAGATGGTTTCGTCTTTGACCCGGTCAACAACGCGAAGCAGTTTCGATCCTACCCGCGGGTGGCCTGCGTGACCCCCACGGCCGACGATCGCGGGCGGGCCGTGATTACCCTGCAACCGATCAAGACGGGCAAACATGGCCGGGCCGTGGTGGCGGGCGCTGCCGTTTGCCAGGTGGACATGCAAAACGAGTCGGATCAATGGGCCGACATCTTCGACGACAACGACCTGCCGGAAACCACCCGCAACTCGCGGCTCAAATCCGGCCCGGCCGGGTTCGCCCAGATCATGTCTGTGCAGAGCGGCACGGGGGTCAAATGGGCCATCGTGCGGTTCCCCTACCGCGCCACCCACCTGCCCGTCTCCCTCACGCTCAAGAAGCTGGTGTACGACACAACGGACCCGTTTGGCGCGGGAGTCGATCACAAGTTTTCGTTGCAGCATCCGGGTTCCTGTGTTTGGGACGACGACCCGACCACCCAGGTGGGCGATCTGACGGCCTCCGGCGTGGAGATCACCGACGACGAAACCTATGACGGACCAAAGCTGAAACTTGCTAAGGGCCTCTGGGAAATTGAACCGCAGCTGATCTGCCTCGGCTTTGACTTCGCCGCCGGCGTCTCCAGTCACCGCACCTTGGCCACGTCGGTGACCGACGGACATACGCACAACTATGATCAGTTTTGGCGGATCGGCTACGAGACGGCCATCGCCCGCCTGTGGGCCCGTCGCGACGACACCTACAACTACCAGATCATTCACGGGTCGCCGCACACGGTGCACGAAAACGACGACACCACCCTCTGGCAGCACGTGGTGATTGTGGGCCGTCGGGCCATCATTGCCCTGCCGGTTGACGACTACGAACTGAACATCGACCTGCACCTCTCCAACCTACACGGCGACTCCGTTGCCGTGCTTGAACAAGACTATATTCACAGCACGCTTCTCTTGCGTCGACTGGATCCGGCAACCTGGTCGCAGTACACACCCAGCATTATTTGGTCTGGCGGACCGAGCAACATCAGCTACGGCAGCGTGGGCGGCGAATACCCGGGCAAGGACTGAGTTGCGCGGGCGGCAACCATCATGCGGATCGCAGCCGCAGCCGTTCGCGCCAGGTGGGCGTCCGTCGCGCCAACACGTCCTCTAACGGGCTGCGTGTCCGCACGTGTGCGGGCTCGATCAAGTGCAGATACAGCTGCGTTGTGCGGATGTCTTTGTGACCCATTAGTTCGGCCACGGTCCGAATGTCGACCCCCTCGGCCAGCAAGTGAGTTGCGAAACTGTGGCGCAGCGTGTGCGTGGTCACCCGCCGACGAATGCCGGCGCGATTGGCGGCCGTCTTTACCGCTTTCTGGTATGTGCTATGGTGCACGTGTTGTCTGCCGATGCGGCCGGTTTCTGGGCAGCGACTCAAGCATCTTGACGAGAAGACGAAATACCATCGCAGATCGCTCGCCGCGCCCGGGCTCTTACGCTGGAATGCGAAGGGCAACTCGACACGGGCCACGCCGTTTTGCAAGTCAGCCGCGTGCCATAGCTCGACCTGGGCGATCTGCTGCCGCAGCGGTTCGATCAGCGGCTCGGGCAGAATCGTCGCCCGATCCTTGGCCCCCTTACCGCGGCGAATCACAATCTTGCCGCCGTCAAAATCGACGTCCTTAATGCGCAGCCGCAACGCTTCCTTTAACCGCGCACCACTGCCGTATTGAACCTGGGCGATCACCTGATGGACACCATGCAGGCAGTCAAACAGGTCGGCAACTTCCAGTCGCGACAGGACTTCGGGCAAAGTCTGCGGCCTTTTTGCCCGCACGGCATCGATCCCGTGCAACTTACGACCGAGCACCAAACGGTAGAAAATGACCAGAGCACACAGGGCGACGTTTTGACTTCCAGCCGCCACGTTTTCTCTCGTGGCCAAGTACGACAGGAACTCCGTGACGTGCCGTTCACCAAGGTCTTTTGGATGCTGCCAGCCGTTCGTCGGTGACCACCAAAAGCGGATAAACTTGGAAATCCACCGCCAGTAGGTCTTAAACGTCTCTCGACTGTAGTTGCGGGTACGGAGCGCGTCACGGAATTGATCGATCAACCTGCAGTCTGACATGAGATGATCCCCAACTTGAAAGGACCACCATCCGTGATGCGCGTTTCATTGCATCCTGCGTTGAAATAACTAGTTACCTGTCCAAGCACGCGGACAGGCACATCGTAATCGTTTGCTCTAATGGCCGCTCGTCGGCGTTCTCCAGCCACCACGGACGCGAGCCGTAAAAATGAAACATCCACTCGCCCAAGACCTCAACAATTCTGGCGTCAAGCTGCTTGCCCGTGATTCCGTACCGTCCGTCGTACCGCTGGTTCCACTTCCGCCGGGCCGCATCCGCACCGGCCTCGGCATACGGACCTTCGGCTTTGCATTTGCGGCACACCATGTAATTCGGTTCATCGTCGCCACTGCCACCGAAGTCGATATTGTCAGAGCCACAGAAAGGACAGGTAACAAGAACGTTGCAGCCGACGTGGCACTCGTCCGGCGATTCAGCGTCTTCCGGGTTGTCAGGTTGGTTGCTCATTCAAACCTCTTCCGCTGAGTGCCACGCGGCTGAACTCAGCGTTCACCCGACAATCGCGGGTTCGTAGTCTTTCAGAATTCGAGCGAGTTCCCCGTCACAGGGGATGCAGTAAACTCGCCACTTCTCGTATCGGTACTCTGTCGCCTTGGCGTAGCGTTCCGCCTCATCTCGGGTCAGGAACACGGATTCGGTTCGCCACTCGACGTACACCAGCGGCCAGCCGTGATCGTTTTCCGCATCTTCACACGCCTTCCAAAATTCGGCCGTTTCATTCACGGCCCCGTCTTTGATGTGCGGCGTGATCCAGTCCGGCAGATCGTCGGCATCTTCCACCCACATTGATTCGCCGTCTGTTTCAATGCCGTCTGGGATTTGGGTCCACAATCGCCTTCCGACTTGCAGCAGAAAGATTGGGTCGCGGGTACATTCGTTGTTGGTTGGGTCGCGGTCCATAACGGGTGAACAATCGGTTGCACGCGAGCGGCGTTCGCGATGGTTCTGATGTTCACGGTTCACGTCGCCGCCGCGTGAACCGGGCCGTTAGGCAGACACCTTGCGTTCTACGTGTTCGTCCCACCAATCGTAGAACGCCAAGCACTCGGCGTGCGTCGCCAGTTCTTGCCCACCCTCAAAACTGCACCCGCTCGGAATTCGCTTGCCGAATGTGTTCCAGTATTCGCCAACGTGTTCCAAGTGTTCGGCCTTCACGACGATTTCGGGCTCCTTCTCGATCCGCTTCTGATTGTCGTCGTAGTGAATAATCCGGTACGGCGTGCCGCACGTCCAGCATTGGGCGATTCCGTGTGTGTCCGTCCAAGACCATGCAGGGGCTTCAGTGTCGCAAATTTGGCATTTCATGGTTTATGCTGCCTAACAAGAGGGTTCTTGGGACTAAAGGTGCTCGCCTGCCCGCACTCTCGCGTCGCACCGCTCGCACCCGTAGTCGCTCCAATCGTAAATCGGCTTGCCGCACTTCTCGCAGCACGGCTCCTCTTCCTCTTCCGCCGCCGAGTCATCGGCGATCCGTTGCCAGCAGTCCGTACATGGCCCGCCGGCCACATCGTCCGTCATTCGGCCACAGCCCTCGGGGCACGGCGTAAGGTCCGAATCTGCCGGCAAAACAAATTCCTGGATTCCCATCATCAACTCCGTTTCAAACATTCACGTTCGCTAGGGACCACGTCAGCCGACGGCGTGCAGTAGTGCTGCCCGCAGTGGCGGCACTTCCAGTCGGCCGCCGGTCTGTCGTTGTGACAACACCGATCCGACTCGGCCACCAGTTCCCATTCGCAGCACAGCCACGGGGGAAGCAGAGGCATTTCGTCGGGAACTTCGTAGGATCCGCTTATTGGTCCCGGCATGGTCCGTCCCAAGAACAATGCGTTGAAGCCGACGTACTCCTATTGTCCGTCAAGCCGCAAGGGAGTGGCCCGTACGCGGCTTAACTTAGCGTTATCCCTCACATGCTATCTTCGGTCGCGGTGTGAAGTACCGTTTCGTATTCATTGATTTCGATCGTGACAATTTCCGTGTGCGTACAATCCCCCGGGTTATCAACGTGAAGCCGTTCGTCACCGACATACGTGAACTCGCCGCCCTTCCACCCGGTAAATGTATCGCCGCTAATTGCACGCTCCAACCGTTCGATAAGCACGGCCGCGGTAGGATAGTCGCCCTGCTCTACGTGCCCGCTGTACCCCGCTGGCTTCCAGCCAAGTGCAGGCTCCGCGTACACGCCACGCCAACTATCAACCGTGGTTGGAATACAGCGGCCGAAGGAGAAGTACACTCGCCCATCCGGCTTCGCTTGCCGCAATGCCGCCAGAACTTCATTAACCGTTTTCATGATGGCTAACCTTAGTAAGTTGTTTCGTTGTGCCGAGCCCAACCGCGAAGTGCTTACGCGGCCGAACTCGGCGTTATCCGTCAACGGCAACGCGCCACCGACCTCGCATTATTAGTTCGTTGGCTTCCGCACATGCCTCTGGCGTCACCACCTTCACACGCAGTCGATTCCCAGCGAACGAACCAAATTGCACGGGTTCAACGGTTTCAATCGTATCGCCGCGACTGCAAAACGTTATCGTCGAATCCGCAGGGGAGGGAGACACGGGCCAACATGTTGCGCCTTCCAGCTCGGTCGAATCTCGCCGGCTGGAAACTCCGCTCAGCTCTCCGGGGTTCTCCACGCAAACGGGTTGGCCGGATTGGCGTCCCGCGAGCGGCCTCGTTATTTCTTTCATTCCCGAAGTCTCCCTCCGCTACGGATGCGGATAATCCGTCATTCAATCGTCCTCCGTGCCATGCTAGTCGAGTCATTTGGCTTGACCGTGTCCTTTCCCTTCGCGTATCGAATAGCGGCATCCCATAGGAAATCGCCCAACGTGTCACCCGTGGCTTTCGCCTTCGCGATCAGTCGACTCATTGGCGTACCGTCGATAGCCCGCTGAATCCGCGCCGCCTCCTCGTGGCCGACCATGACGGCGAATTCGTCCCAGGTCGATCGTTCGTCCGAGGTCGCGCGCGTGCGCGCGCGCTCTAGGTTCTCTTTAAATACTCTTTCTCTATCACTGTGCCACTTTTCGGGTGGCACAGTGCCAGAGTGGCACTGTGCCATGTCAGTGTTTGGGTGGCACTGTGCCACTTTTCGGCGGTGCTGTGCCACTTTTCGGCGGTGCTGTGCCACTTTTCGGCGGTGCTCCGCCACCAATGACCGAATCCAAACCATCTCAAGTCGGTTTAAACTCGACCTCGGACCGGGTTGTGTCGTCACCATCGAAAGCTCCCGAGCCCGTGCCAACAGGCGGCAGATCGTCCGCCGCGAGTTTCCCGTCGACTTGACCATCGTCGTTATGTAAGCGGCACAACCGCGGGCCGTCGTTCCACCAGAGAAATACAGCCACTTCAGCAGGTAGGCCAAGCGCCGCTCGAAATCGGCGTTGCTGCAAATCCCAGCGGCCTCGTGAGCCGCCGACACGGCGGTGCGCATCATGGCGAAGACCTCCGCGTTTTCTGATTCGTCCGAGGCATCCCGCGCCATCCACTCCCGCTCGAATGTTTGTTGGCAGCTACTCCCTATTCGTTTCTCCGCCATCAATGGCTCCTTCCCGTGGTTCGCTGCTCCACTTAGGCAGCGGTCGGTGTCAGCTCGTCGCAGGCCGCGGCGGCAGCTGTCCGGCCGGGTGCGATTTCCTCTCGCAACACGGTCATCTCCGATGGGGCGTCGATGCCGATCCGCGCGTTGCTGCCGTGCATCCGCAGTAAAGTGATCACCACCTCATCACCGCCCATGGTGGCAATCTTGATCTTTTGCCCAACTTTGCGGGACAATACGAGCATCATTTCCTCCTTGACGCCGCGGAGGGCCGGCGTCCCTGCCGGCCTTTCGCGGCAAATGTGGCCGACTCGCTCCGCGAGTCGAACCGCGTTCTCGCGACTCCGTCGCGCTCATCTACGGGCCTCTGTGGCCGACTCGCTCCGCGAGTCGCACGCTGGAACCCGCGGAGCGAGTTCCCCACATCAGGCCGCCAACGTCGTACCGGCGGGGAACCGCTCCCCACCGCGTCGAGGCCGTGCCGATCGGTGACTCTCCTCACGGCCGACTATCCGCCACCGCCCACACGGCCCCGACGCCGTAAGCGCCTTGAATTTCCTAACCAACCCCCCACTGGTGGCGTCTGTTGCCAGGCACCGAAAAACCGGACTTTTGCCGGCAAGAAAACCGGTGTTTCTCAGAGAAAACACCGGTTTTCTCATTCTGAGAGGCCTCAACCGACGAAAATCCGTAACTTCTGGCCCGCAATCCTGGGGGATCGATCCACCCTCGCCAGACATTCCTCCGGGCAGGCCGCCAATAAGTGAACGTAATGGTAGGTCGACTCGATACGACGATGCCTCATCAAACGTTGGATCTCGAACGGGCTCAGAGCCCGCCCCATTTCGTCGCGATAGGCCACCAGACGCATGCAAAACGTGTGGCGCAGTGAGTGAAAACTCAGGCCCGCCGACTCGTCCGCCAGCAGGTCCCAGAAGAGCCGCTTGGCATAGGCGTTCAGGTGGTCGCAGCGGACCGCCGTGCCGCAATTTGAGGGCAGCAGGATGGGCGAGCGGGTCCCTTTGTCCCGCCGCCACTGCCAGATCGCCGACGCCACGCTCGTGTCGATCGAAACCGTGTCCGGATCGCCTCCCTTTTCCGTCTCCACCCGTAACCGCCCGTCGCCGAAAAGATTGTCTGCCCGGGCCCGCGCCGCTTCGCCGTAGCGCAAGCCGGCCAGGCCCAGCAGGCACAGCAGGGCGTCCCGCCGGCGTGAGAGCCTCGGGTGCTCCTGCTCGTCTGCCAGTCGCGACTCTAAGTCGGAAAGTCTGTCGAGCCGAAACCATCGGATTCCCTTGGCCATCCATGCTCGCTCCTCGCGGCCCTTACGCGCCCGCGCACGCCGAACACAAGTCCTCCGAAACCCAGTAACAGGCGTGGCCCTGCTCGTCCGTGCACGGGTCGTACTCCGTGCAGGCACAATCGCGGCATACCCGCATCGATATGGCGTCGCGAATCCCGCGACTCAGCAGCACCCGCAGTGTGTGCTGCCGCGAGCGCCCCCACGCCTTGGCCAACATCTCCACGTCCCGCAACAGGTCCTCGGGAATTCCAAACCGAGCGGCTGCCACGGCCGCCCTATTGCTCAGGTCGTGCCTCGTGATCGTCCCCGTCATCAGCACCTCCGCAAATGTGGTTTTCCTTGCTCTCCGCCAACGCCGCCTCGTAGGCCCTCACCACCCGCAGCATGCCCGACTTGAGCAGCCAGTTCTGACTCACCTCCAACGCCTTGGCCACGCGGCGAAAGCGATCGGCCAGCGTCACTTCGACCCGCACCGTCAGCATCCGCACCGGTCCGTCAAATTTCTGCGTCTCGGCCAGGTAGTTGTCCGACTCGCCATCGGGCGCCGACCGCAATTGGTCGTGGAACTCCAGACAGTCGAGACATAGGCAATCGAACTGACCCACCGCAGCGTTCAACTCCCGCGGCACAACAACGCGGGCCCGGCAATCGCGGCAGACGGAGATCACGCGGCCATAGGCCAAACATTCCGTGCGATCCAATCGCCGACACACCACTGCCGTACCCATTCGAGTCGTTCCTAAATGGCCCGTTTGGCTCGTAAGACCTTGCCACCCGCACGCGTTTCGTCGGACTGGTAAATCAGCCCCATCTTCAGCAGCTCACTGCACCGGCCGCAAACCGTCTGAAGTTTGATCGTCTCACCATTGTCGAGCAGCAGCTGGTTCGCGATCTCCTGCCGCGTGGCACCGGCCTGGCGGAAAGCGATGAACTGGTACACCTTGCCACGCAAGGTGGGCGCCATCTCGCGAATGGCCTCGGCCGCCGCGATCGACGTCCGCACGGCCACGGCCGGCGGACCCGACCTGCGGGACTCGTCAAAGGGCAGCATTTTCTGCGGGTGCTTGGCGATCATGGGACACCATCCTCCCGCCGAATGTGGGGGACTCGCTCCGCGAGTCCCAACTTCCGCCAGCGTGGGGGACTCGCTCCGCGAGTCCCAACTTCCGCGAGTCCCAGACAAAAAGTAGGGCGCCCGGGTCGAGATGGAAGCGCGGGACCGTTACCCCCCGCGAGGCGACGTGATAGAGATCGATCATCGCCACCCCGGGCGCCGCTACCCGTATGTGTCAAGACACCGCGGACGCGTGACCGTCGCAGGCGGGGCAGGAACCTACCGACGGAAAACACGCGCCGCGGTGCCGAAAACGTTCCGCACGGGTGGTCGCAGGCTTGGGAACAGAACCCCAGAACACACCCGCCGGAGCGTCGATTCATCGCCACACGAAAATGCCCCTCATTCTGATCTACGGATCCCCCGGCCGAGGCAAGACCGTCACGTCCACCGGCATCCCCACGTACCGGGGGTCCAGATACCGATCCGTCACCGACGGATCGCAATGCCCCAAAAAATCGCACGCCGCCGCCCTGCCTAAGCGGGCCGCAATCCAGGTCCCCGTCGTCCGGCGTATTTTGTGCCACAAATCCCGCCGCCCGCATTCGAGGCCCGCACGCCGCAAAATACGCCGCAGACCGTGGTTCAACGCCGGCCACTGCCAGCAAGTCCGATCGTACGGCCAGTCGCCAAATACGCACGACAGACGCCCGTGAGGCCCGATGGATCGCAAAGCCTCGCGCGTCTGCTGGTGCAGATCGTACCAACGCCCACGCCGGTTCTTCTGGGACCGGCCCTCGATGTAGACCCGGGCAAACGACGCCGGTAGCGTCGCCGTGCGGGCCGACATCACGGCCGAAATGCGGGCACCGGAGTCGTAAACCGCCAGGATCAAAGCGGGCCACCAGCACGACGCGGCGACCAGCCCCACGCGCCCGCGTTCCCCACGGGCAGACTCCAGCAACAGGCCCATTTCTGCGGGATTCCAGGCCGTCGGCGCGTCCAAATACTCCGGCACCTTCTCCACGTCCGGAGGCAAACCCAGATCCAACTTCTTGCGGGCGTCCCGCACCACCGCCAGGCAATGGGCCCGATGGTGGTTCACGTAGGCCCGCGCATAGCCGGCGTCCAGCATATCCGACAACACGTCGTCGATCTGGTCGTCCGAAATGGCGACCGTCGGCTCCGTTCCCCACGCCTCGAACTTCCGCAAGGCGATCTGGTATTGTTCGCTCGATCGCGGCGACGCCCCCTTCATTTTCCGCCGCCGGTACCGCCGGTCGAAGTACTCCACCAGACCAGGCAGTTCCCTGCCGGACGCTCGCCCTCTCGCGATCACGATACTGAACCCCGTGGCCCGCAAGCCACCGATAACCCCTCCAAGCGGGCCAACCGTTGCTCTCCGTATAGGCCATCACGTCCATGCCGATCAGTCCCAACAATTCCGGTTCCTACCTGCTAAAACCTAGCTCAGTTGTCGTTCGCCGCATTCAGCACCGAGCCGCCCAACGCGGCAATCTTCGCGAAGATCTCGGCGTTGTGCTCCGCAACCATGGCGGCAGCCAGCTTGCCGGGTACGGCAACGTGAACGATTTCCCGATGGCAATTGCCCTGCCCGTCAAACCACATGACCTCGATCCGCCATCCGCCGATCCTCCGGTGATTCCGCTCTGCACGCCACGGAAAGTGCTCTGCGCGCATACGTCGAGCGTCGATGTCCATTAAGGGCATTTTTCGCCGCCTTTCGATTCAGCAAAAACAGAACGCCCGGCCGCCTCGCCCAGTGACCGTCATTGGCACCGGGCGAAACGGCAGGGGCGCGTGCCGGTTCGACACGCGACAGGTTGCGTAACAGGGGCAGGCGGTCCGGGAGAAATCCCGTGAATCCCATCACGCGCACGCAGTCACGACGCCAAACCGGCTTGTCGGGAAAAAAGGGCAACAAGAAAAGCCGCCCGTGCGTTGGCGATTCAGAATTCTCCGTGAGGGCCTGCTTCGTACCGCGGTTCAAGACCGCACGTGTAGTGGCTGCCCTAGAATCTGCGCCATCGCCAAAGAAAAGTCAACACCAGCGCGCGGCCCAATCGCAGATTTTTTTCCGCGGCTCTCGTACCGCCTTGAAAGCGAAAGAAACTACGGTCGACCGTCCTGCACGTTGCCGACCTGCTGCTGGACCGTTCGGCGAAACTTCAGCGGCGCCGCGATGCTGTCATACGCGTTCGCCGACCCGCCCGTGCCCGTAATGACCAGCGTTCCGTAACCAAACAGCCGGCCCAGAATGGACTGGTTGACACCTACGGCTTCGACCTTCGCCAGCAATAGCTCGAGCGAGTCCCGACGGATGAGGCCGACCTTTACAATCAGCCGCTTTGTCGTGACCGCATATTCCGACGTCCAAAACCGGACTGCCGCCGCAATGCCTCTTGTGATGGCGAAGAACAGAAACGCCAATCCGACGACGATCAGCGACCAAGAAAATACGGGCTCTTCGAACCAACTACTGGCAATGAACAGCATGATGGCGAATGCGAGGTAAGAAATCGCTCTCAGGAAGATCAGGCAGTGCACGTGTGCCACCGCCACCACCTGCTCGCCAGGCATCAGATTTCGACGAACATAGCTCATCATCATCTCCCCCCTTGCTGGTATTCGTGTTTCTCTTCACGATCTTCGCAGGAATCATATTCAAAAAAGACGGCCCGACCGGGCGAACCCGGCCGGACCTTGTGCGAGTCCTCGGAGACTTGCCAGCTACTACACGCTTGGTACAAAGTGCAGGGCACTCGGAGTACAAGCATTGTCCCCGGAACTCGTGTCTTTCGCAACCGTACAGCCAAGTGCCGAAGAGAGGATTCGAACCTCCACCCGGTAAAATCCGGACTAGATCCTGAATCTAGGTCGTCTCGCGCTAAGCAGCCTTGCTGCTCGCACGCACGACGTCCAGCGGCACGTCCAGCTTCCGCGCAATCTGCCTGACAATCGAGTCGCTGAAATCCGCGACCGTCATCTCCACGGACTTGAAGGGTTTGCCGCACGTTGGGTTCTTGCAGCGATGAAACCGCACGCCTCGTCGTCGCGTGCTGGTGACCTTGCCGATCGTCCCACAGTACGGACATCGCGCGGGGATGTAGATTGCCACGGGCCCCCCTCGCATTATGCGGCTCGTCGTTCTGCGACTTGTGCCGGCGTCCGCACGCCGGGCACTTCTGACGTCGGCCGTGGTGGCGGCGGAGCTGCGCACGCCGCCTCGGCTACCGGCGGGGCGACCACCCGTGAATCTGGCTGCGCCGCAGCTGGTGGGTTGTGTGGAGGTGGCGGGGGAGAGCCTTGCATCTCTTCATAGAGCGCGGCCCCCAGGGCATCGCGTGCCTGCACAAGAGACTGGCAAGCCTGCTGCAGCTGCTGGTCTGCCTGCAGGAGCTGCGAGAGCAGAGCGCGGACTCGTGGGGATAGCATGCGCACATCCTCTTGGCGGCCCCACCCGCGACAAGCAATGGGATAGTAGCGGCAGCCCGTGCCGGTTTCTAGGGCAAATTACAAATACTGTACCGTGCGCGTTTGATCCGCAATTGGAATTGCCTACCGTGCGCGAAACGTTCGACAATGGAGAAACGATGTGGACGCAATCTTTGAGAGGCTACTGCAGCTAACCGATTCAACAGACATCGTGCTCATTGTGTTAGTCGTCTATGCCTTACGAAAAGCCCGCCCAATCATTCGAAGCCTACAGGCACTTCCGGGACTGTTCGAAGCGGTAAGACGCCAACACGCAGCCATCGGTGTTATTCTCGACGCCATTTGCGACGGGAAAACGGAGGACGCACAGACGCTGCGGAAAGCCTGGCAGCAACCATGTGCCTGCCTCGACGATCTCCATGGCGAACCAACGGCGCGCAGTGGCACGGACGCCACAGAAACCGCTTAGCAAGATGCACGCGGGCGCGCCGTTGACTTTTTCCACCTCTTGACCATGGAGGGTCACCGCAATGGCCGCCGCCTCAGTCGCCGAAAAGGCGAATCCCACCAACGTCACCAAGAAAGAAATCCAGGCGTTTCTCGACTCCCAGGCCAAACGCAAGGCGCACGACCGAGACTCACGCGCCGAGCAGAAGACAGAGCAGCAGCTCGAGCAGGTCTTGATCGACTTCGTCCTGGCCAAGTCTCCAAAGGCCAGGTCCCTCGACCGCTCCGGCTTCCACCTCGAAGTCCTCAACAGCGACAAGCGCCCACCTTGGAAAGACCTCTTTATCGAATTGGCCGGCGCCGCCAAGGCACGACAACTCGAGCAGAAGTACGAGGGCCAAGGCCGCGACAAAATCGCTGTCACCAAGATTTGATCTGCACGTAAGCCTTGCGGTCCACTGGGTTTGCGATCAACATTTTTCGCCGCCCGCCGCGGGTCCTTCCCAGCCCGCAAATCGGCTC
>Ga0180434_10006090_pt1 | contig 13975 bp, 12 predicted proteins | sample SS_ome_7_FD_132453 | JGI IMG/M metagenome (GOLD analysis project Ga0180434, IMG submission 132453) | Hypersaline lake sediment archaeal communities from the Salton Sea, California, USA - SS_1_D_2 metaG | ecosystem: Environmental > Aquatic > Non-marine Saline and Alkaline > Hypersaline >... | reverse complement strand
CACAGTCACCGGACACTTTGTTGACAGCATCTATTACATCTTGCCTTGCAAGTTTCGAACCCATTGCCTGCCTTGCTCGTGGGTTCTGACTTGTATTGTTGCCACGAAACTCCGGGAGCAATAGCGCCCAGCCCCTCTCGCGACAGCGGGGCAGCATATCTTGTTCGTGTGCAAACCGGTCGGAGTTCCAACCGTGAAGTCCTACCACCAAAGGTACATCGCCATCACCTTCCGGAAAATAGAAGAGAGACGGCTCCGGCGAGCCGTCGATGGTTGATACTATTTCCAGTTCTTTCATGTTGGTGGCACTCAAGGTTCGATTCTCTCTACGCTGTTGCATACAATCAAGATTCACCACCCTTGTCGACGGGTGGCACAACTCAACTCGATGGGTTACGATCATATCAAGACAGGCTGTTCATTTCACCTGAGATGGAGCTATTATTGCCCGATTGGCACGAAGGAGATGTTGAAGCAAATATGTATGCAAAGAGAGCGGTTGATTACTATTCCAAGAGCAAAGAATATGGATGTGCTCAGTCAATCTTGAAGTCTTTCCAGGACCTGTACGATGTGACCGAGGAGACGATAGTTGAATACAAATCATTCGGCGGCGGCCGCGCAGAAGGTGGTCTGTGCGGAGCCGTATACGCGGCCAAATCTTTGTTGGATCATGAATCGGAGTTGGCAACCGAACTGGAAAGCCAGTTTTCGAAAAAAATGGGGACCGCCAAATGCAGAGAGATTCGGAAGGCGAATGAGTTCCCCTGTGTTGAGTGTGTGAGGACCGCCGCCAGCCTTCTGCAGGATATAGCCGAGCGAGAAACGAAGGACTAACAGAGCCATCCGAGAAACATCGGATTGGGGGAAACCTTTCTGAAGAAACTTTCACTACTACAACCCCTTCTAAGACTATTCAGATAGTGAGTAGGCACTATCTGGCTGCACATGTCACTGTACGGGCGGGGGAAATCTCCCCGACAAAAGGCCTACTCAGCCTTCTGTCCCCCTTCCAAAGACTTTGCTAGGACTGAGGCAATCTTCGACTGCCTCAGAGACCAATGTGACAACAGTTGTGGTGTTGGAAACGAGGCGCGACCTGGAAAAGCGAGATTGCCGCGTCGTTCGCATTAGCGAACTCCTCGCAATGACAAGAAATCTATCGCTCGCGGTCATTGCGAGGTTGCGATAACGGCCAAAGCAACCTCTCCCCCTCCCCGCCACCTTCCTTCTCCCCAGCCTTGCGCCGTTCATTTTTCGTACTGGACATACAGTACGTTTGGTATTGCACATCACCTACGCCTCGCAGAAGACACACAACAGCTAAAGTGAAGTCTGACAAATGGCCCGACTCCTTGATCAAGGGCAAAGGGAAAGTGTATCTTGATGCCGGACAATGTGCATTGCAGAGGCCAGGATAGGAGGGGAGATTGTGGACACGTCGCGAGAGATCCCACTAAAGGACTATTCAAAGGGCGAAAGGTACACCGAGGAAGAAATCAAGTTTCTCAAGGAACGCTGGAGCGAAGACGACATCACGGAAGCTGCAAAGTGGATCGACGCGGGAACGCCACGCATACAGATACCCAGAAGTGTCAAGGTAGTCGGGAGAAAACTTGACGAATACGACGTATTTGACCTTCGAGGAATCAACCTTGAAAAAAAGATAGGACGAACTCGCAGCAAGAACGACCCCAATGTCAAACTGCCCTACGTTCGTCTAGAGCACGCAAACCTGGATTGGGCGCACCTCGAGTACGCAGTCCTGAGTCGGGCTCACCTCGAGTACGCAGTCCTGAGTTGTTCTCACCTCGAGCACGCAGTCCTGTTCAGGGCGAATCTCGAGCACACAGATCTGTATGAGGCGAACCTCGAGCACGTAAATCTGAATTCCGCCAGGACAGAGGACACAAGCTTTCACCTTGCGCGTTGGCGACCTCGACGGTCTCTCTTGAAGCCTTGGACATGGTTTTATGTCCCGATCCAGCGATCTTGGAAGCCTTGGACATGGCTTAAGTCTAATGCTCCGAAGGGAAAGTATTACGAAGATTTCGATCTCAAAGGAATTCGACGTAGCGATCCGCTTTTCGATCAGTTTGTCCGCGAGTCTGAGTATGTTCGAAGGACCAAGGAGACCCATCCGATCTTTTTCCCCCTGTGGTTGATCACGTGCAATTGCGGGAGGAGCTTGTCCTTGTGGATCGTGTGGTGTGCGGCAATCGTAGCGTTTTTTGGCATGTTCGTTTGGACGCCGAACCGCGTTAGCTTGAAAACCGATGGCTTGTCACTGGTATCGATTGATGACGGAAGAGAATGGGCGAAAGCCGTTCCTGACGATAATCGCAAATGGACGTATCTGACTCCCTACTACTTTTCGCCGGTAACCTTCTCGACGTTGGGCTTCGGCGACGTTGCTCCTACCTGCCCCAAAGGTGAAGCATGCGTAATGATCGAGGTCTTCCTGGGATATGTAGCTCTGGGTGGTCTCATCACGATTTTCTCACGAAGGCTCGTGCCGCCACGCTGATGATTCCTGGAATCCCGGAAGCGAATCGACTCCGAGCCGATACAAGAAACTCGGGGTGACAAGCCAACCCGAGGAAAAACCGGGACACAAAACTAGTTTTGCAGGATAGTATTTTGCTGTTCCATGTCGACCAAGACAAAACTAGTTTTGTGTCCCGGCTTCTCCCGTGATTGCAGCTTTCTATGTGAATGGCTATACTCGAAATCGTTGATGTACAACGACCAAGCGCAGGAAAGTGTGGAGGCGGATGACACAATGAATCCGGAGGGTCAGCCAAGTGTTCGACGTGTTTCGCTTCTGATCTTTCTTATCCTATTCGTCTGTTACAGCTATTTTGCCCATCACCCAAAAGGTTGGAACGAGAACTCGCGTCTCGCACTGGCCGCAGCTATCAGCCGAAGTTTTTCATTTCGCATCGACAAGTACGTTGTCAGCGATGGCGACTACGGCCCCCAACCCGGACGTCCAGTAAAGGAATACAAGACTGGCGACATGTCCCGGATTCCAACGCAAACTCCAAATGGCATTGAGGTTCACTTCTACAGCGACAAATCCCCGGGCAGCTCATTTCTGGCATCCATACCTTACGGTCTGCTTTATCATCTGTGCCGGGTCACGAGCCACAAGGTCCTCCGGTATGGTTCGTTGGTATTTACCGTGAGCCTGCCGTCGGCGCTATTTGGTGTTGTGATGTTTCTCTTTCTTCAACATCTCCGTCCCGATGAGATGGCCTGGAATGCGGGTCTGACACTCTGTTACGGGCTTGGCACGCTGGCTTTTCCGTTCTCGACTCTGATTATGGGTCATCAACTCGCCGCGGCGGCAGGGTTTTCCGCATTCTACCTGATTGCCAGAAAACACGGAGACGTTCCGAGTGGCAATGAAGTCTTTTGGGCGGGATTTCTCCTGTCCCTGACTACCCTCTTTGAATACACGGCGGGGATTGTTCTGATTGTAGTCGGAGCGTATGCATTATGGACGTTGCGGCGCAAACCGGCATTGATTGCGTATCTGATCCTGGGAATGCTGCCGAGTTTCACCCTTCAGGCATTTTACAATACGACGTGCTATGGCAAGCCGTGGTCAACCGGATATCGTTATCATGTGAAATATGGCTCTGAAATGTCGGAAGGCTTCTTGGGATCGCACCTGCCGACTTGGGAGCGGTTTGCCGGTACGTTGTTCATGCCGAAGCGGGGCATGTTCTATGAAATGCCGATGCTGCTGCTCTGTGTCGCGGGGTTCTATTACTGGGGCAAATTGCGTGAGCGTCGAGCGGAGATGATTGTTTGCGCGGCGGTGTTCTGTGGATTTGTGCTGTTCAATAGTTGCTTTGAGTATTGGGACGGGGTCGGATCTCTGGGCGTTCGGCATGTTATTCCGGCGTTTCCGTTTCTTATGATCGGTGCCATGTATATTCCGACAAGGTGGCGATCCGTGTTTGCTGGCCTTGCTGTTGTATCGATTGTCTACATGCTGGCGGGAACGGCTGCGGGGCCGAGGTCAGATCCCGGAGCGGCGGACGCTGTTTTCGGATTCGCACTTCCTCTGTTGGCTGGCGGTTTCTACTCCAACAACTTGATGTTGGCAACTGGCCTATTCCCGTCGGGGCCGAGTGTTTTGTTCGGATTCTTGAGCCTGGTGCCGCTTGTGCTTGTGGCGAGAGGTCTTGGGCTGATTCTTGAACGCGAGTTAGGCGCGAAATCGTGGACAAGACCTTTTAAGAGAGGTGTCGTTGCCGGATTCACTGCAATAGTCGTGTTCGCCGGTATGCTGCTGGCATCGCGCATCCCCGTGGCGCTGAGGTATCACGACATGGGGAACGCCCTATATTGGGAAAGTGACAAGCGCGGACAAGCGCCGGCGGAGCTGATTACTGAGTGTTTTGAGAAAGCCGTTCGCCTGGATCCGACCAATCCAGAGTTTCACAATTCATTGGGAAAACGATACTGGCGAACACAGCGATATGAAGCGTCACTTCAAGAAGCCATTCGAGCTGCCGAGTTGGACCCTGACAATTGGCCGCAAGTTGCTCGCGTCTACTACGAGATGAAAAGAGCGGCCAAAGCCCGTGAGGCCCTGATACGCTCAGTTGGGATCATTTCTGATCCGTCGGAGATTCAGGAGGTGTTGGATGATTACGATCCCCAATGGTCTCCGCCTGGTTGGTATCGCCAGTGGTCAGAAGGTGACTGACGCAATGCGGCCACGGTGTCTCTTGTTCTGAGGTCATCGATTCTGCTCGGAGTCACGGCGCGATAATCAGAAATGCTAAGAGCGTCGGGAAAGCACGTCAAATGACATACCTTTTCTTTTGATTTTCGACCATGTCCATAATATAATACATGAAGGATAATTTCATTGTGTAATTGTAAACAATAGTAGGCGCTGTAATATCAGCCATGGAACAAGGCACTGTGAGACTCATAGCAAGGATAACGGCAAAATGAAAGACCAACAGCGTCAGAACATGTGGGAAGATTTTATCCGGTTCAGGAAGCGCGGCACAATCAACGTCGGAGGCGCGCGCATGGCGCTCCTCGATATCGCCGGCGGTTTCTACTCGATCCGGACAATCTTGCGCGACGATCTCGGTGTGGTGGAGAAGGAGCTGATGTATCGTGCCGGAATTGAGGGGGCAGGGTCCTTTCTGGCTTCGGCGCTCGATTCCGAGATCCTACGGGCTGACGCGGACGGCTTTCGTGCAAGTCTTGACGCCTATTCCAGTGCGGGTTTTGGCGATTTCAAGGTGACTGAAGTCGAATGGGACCGTTCTTGGGCCATTGTAACCTGCAAAGATACATTTGAGGGCTGGGCGTATGCTCGAAATCATAATATCCGGGACACTGTTGTCTGCGACTACAGTCGTGGAGTTTTGGCAGGGTTTATGAGGCACCTGCGTATGCAGAATGATGTAGACGCTTCGTCCGTTACCTGTATCGAGGAAGACTGCATCGGTAAGGGCGACGGGACCTGCAGATTTATCATCGGAACATTGAATGACTTGGAAAGCAAGGGCTACAGTGTGCCGCCGTCACAGCCTACTATTCGCGAGCAGTTGGAAATGCTGAGGCGCCGAATCGACCGGCAAAACCTTTCGCTTCCTGAGGTCTACAGTTTCGAAGGGTTGATCGGGAAAAGCCACGGAATGCGCGTAATCTACGATCTGATTGCAAGGGTCAGTGATTCAGATGCCACGGTTCTCATTCAAGGTGAATCTGGTACGGGCAAGGACATGGTGGCCCGCACCATTCATTACAGCAGTGGTCGGAGTGGCCGACCGTTTATTGCCGTAGACTGCACCTCATTTTCCACACCTGCACTGGAGACCGAGCTTTTCGGCTCCTCCTCCGAGAGTCCGTTGTCCACAAATGGTTGCTTCCGGGTCGCTTCCGGAGGGACGATCTTTCTCAACGAAGTCAGCAGGATCCCTTTGTCGATTCAGGCTATGCTGGCAAGTCTGCTTAGGAAAGAAAGCATACAGTTGAAAAACGGCCCAACAATGACTCTTGACAATGTCCGAATCATCTCCGCAACAAGGGCCGATCTCGCCAAAAGCGTCAGTGAAGGAAAGTTCGATGCGGACTTATTCGCACTTCTCAATGGCGTTTCAATCGTGTTGCCTCCGCTGCGCGAACGGATAGCAGACCTGCCGCTTCTCGCACAACATTTCCTGGATATGTATGGCGGACAGGGGAAGAAGGGTCCAACTTTCTCCCGTGAAGCACTTGCTGCATTGATGGACCATGACTGGCCCGGGAATGTCCGAGAGCTGGAGAAAGTCATTGAACAGGCCTCGCTGATTCGCGAAGGAGATTCGATTTCTGTTGCAGACCTGCGGCTTCCGGAGAAACCTACTGCGCAACCCATGATGGTAGCTGATATCATCGGCGGCGGGACTTTAAAGGATGAACGAGATCAGTTGGAAAGACGTGTCATTATAGATGCGCTTGAAAAACATCGATGGCGGCGAGGAGAGACAGCAAGGCATCTCAAAATAACACGAGCCACACTTTACAACAAAATGCGCAAGTATGACTTGCTCGATCGATGACCCGTGTAATCGAAGAATCATAAGAGAACATCCGGTCTTACAAGGGCAGGGCAGTTGCCTCACGCGTCTGAGTTGTTCGTCTCCTTCTTCTCTTGACGAAGATCACGTGGGTGGCGGACATCACGTCCCTGGACGAGGTAGATGACTTCTTCGGCGATATTGGTTGCGTGATCTCCTATTCGCTCCAGATTTCTGGAAACAAGGATGAGTGAGAGTGAACGCCGTATGGTCGAAGCGTCGCTCATCATGTAGGTCAACAACTCGCGGAATATCTGGTCCTTAAGTGCATCAACTTTGTCATCGTTTAGAATCACTTCGCGAGCCAGCGCTGTGTCACCGTTCACAAAACTGTCGAGGCTCCGACGTACCATGCTGTTTGCCTCTTGAGCCATGATGGGCAGATCAATCAATGGTTTCAAGGGCGGTTCGGTCAATAGTTTCTCGACGTTCTCGCAGATATTAACCGATTGGTCACCGATTCGCTCGAGTTCGCTGTTCACACGAGCTATGGTAATGAGACTGCGAAGATCACTAGCCATAGGCTGCTTTGTGGCGATCAGTTTGATCGCGAGGTCATCGATTTTTATCTGTTGGAGATTGACCTCGTGTTCAATGTCAAGCACTTCCTCGATGATCGCAGCATCGCGGTCGACCATCGCGGTCGTACTGCGGTGAATCATCTGTTCCACCAGTGCTCCCATGTGCAGAAGCGTTTTTTTCAGCTCTGTGAGTTCACGGTCAAAAGTACGTTGCATGGTGGAGTTCCCTTAAAACTGTGTTTGGCGCCTTTCAGGTACGCCGTGAGAACAAGAATAGTCTACACAATCTCGTCGGTCAAGTCTGAGTGAAAGCCAACTCACGCCGACGAGAAAGACTATCACTAGCCATACCTTCCAGTCACGTACTCTTCTGTGCGAGAATCCGCAGGATTCGTGAATATCTTCTCAGTTGGCCCAAATTCTATGAGATCGCCAAGCAACATGAACCCTGTCTCCTCTGAGACCCGTGCTGCCTGTTGCATGTTGTGAGTGACGATTACGATTGTAAAGCGTTTCTTGAGCTCCTGCATCAGTTCTTCAATTTTTTGTATTGCCGAGGGGTCAAGAGTGGAGCAAGGCTCATCCATCAAGAGCACTTCAGGCTCTACTGCAAGCGAACGAGCAATACACAGACGCTGCTGCTGTTCCGGTGAAAGCGTCAGAGCGGAACGGCTCAAATGGTCTTTCAACTCGTCCCAAAGGAACACGCTTCTGAGGCTTCGTTCAACGATTTCGTCTTTCTCAGCTCTGGAAGTCCTGCCGTGAACTCGTGGCCCGTAGGCAATGTTCTTGTATACCGAAAGCGGAAAAGGATTGGGACGTTGAAAGACCATTCCGACACGCTTTCTCAGTTGCGTGACGTCAAAGTCTGGATCACAGATATCTGTGTCGTCAAGAAATATCCTGCCCGTCAGTCTCACGTTTTCAATGGTGTCGTTCATGCGATCAAAGCACCTGAGCAGAGTGGACTTGCCACATCCGGATGGTCCTATGATCGCGGTGATCGTCAAGTCACGGATGGAAATCGAAACGTCCTTCAGAGCATGAAAACGCCCGTAGTAGAGATTCAATTTTTCGGTGCGGAGTTTTCGCTTCATCGTTGTCCCGATTGCACGCAGAGGCTTGCGGCGAATGATTTCCTTTTCTGATGCGACCTTGCCATTAGCCGAAGCGTCCCGTTATGTAGTTCTCCGTTCGCTGATCTCGCGCTTTTTCGAAAATATCCCTTGTCAATCCGCATTCAACAAACTCACCGGACAAAAAGAAAGCTGTACGATCCGAGGCGCGAGCCGCCTGTTTCGTATTGTTCGTTACCATGACAATGGTATATCGATGTTTCAGATCCTGAAGAGCCTCCTCGATCTTGCCGGTAGAGACCGGATCGAGACCCGAACAAGGTTCGTCCAGCAGCAGCACCTCCGGTTCGAGAGCCAGTACACGTGCGAGGCAGAGGCGCTGTCTCTGTCCCCCTGAGAGATTCAATGCCGACTCATGAAGGCGGTCCTTGACTTCCTCCCACAGAAAGGACGCCCTCAAACTAAACTCTACAAGCTCTTCCAAGCGTCTTCGACTGCGCACGCCGGACAGGCGTGGACCAAAAGCAAGGTTTTCAAATATCGATCTGGGCAGCGGAGTGGGCACTGCGTATACCATCCCGAGCTTTCGTCTCAGAGCGGGAACATCTGCGTCAGGCGCGTAGATGTCCTGTTGGTTTAGAAGCACGCGGCCTTTCATATGAAAGTTGTGCTCCATGTCATTCAGCCGATTGAGAGTGCGCAGAAAAGACGTCTTGCCGCTTCTCGCCGGCCCTATGATCGCGAGGATCTCATTCGCATGAATCTTCATGCTCAGATCCTTAAGAGCGCAGATCTTCCCGTAGTTTACGCTCAGATTTTCAGTAACTATCTTTTCTTGGAGCATTGCTTTGATCCAGAAGCTTCAGCTGAATTTCTTCATTGCCTGATGCATCAACCAATAAGAAACCGTATTGATAATCACAATGGCAATGATCAGGACCGCTGCAGAACCATACAGTTCGTCCGATATTCCCTCTTCGGTAGCTTTGACATAGAAGTGAACACTAAGTGTTCGACAAGAATCCAGCGGACTTTTTGGTGTCGAAAGGGTAGACCCGGCAGTCAACATGACGGCCGCAGTTTCGCTGACGCATCTGCCAATACCGAGCACAATCCCGGTCACAATGCCGGGCAACGCACTTGGCAGGACCACACGTGTAACCATTTGCCAGCGGGTGCAGCCAAGGCCGTAGCTGACATCACGATACTCATGCGGCACAGAACGAATGGCCTCCTCGCTCGTCCGGATGACCGTCGGAAGGATCATCAGCGCCATTATCAGTGAACCCGCCAATACCGAAAAACCCATTCCCAGATAAAGAACGAAGAATATGAAACCGAACAAGCCGTAAATGATCGAAGGAATGCCAGCAAGACAGTCTGCACCAAACCGAACCACGCGCGTGAGCATGGATTCACGAGTATACTCCGTCAGGAAAATCGCAGTCCCCACACCCAGAGGCGATCCGATCAGCGCGGCCAAAACCGCAAGGTAAACGGTACTGACGATGCTGGAAAACACGCCCCCCTCATCCGGAGACATAAGCAAAAACCGCGGGCGAATCACCGGCAAGCCTTTAATGAAAACAAAGACAATAATAAAAAGCAGCACCGAAACAGCACTAGCTGCGGCAAGCCAGAAAAGACTTGTCGCAATCCGCTGTGTCGTCTGTGGTGACATTCTCCGCATAGCTCAGCCGGTCCTCCTTTTGGATGCCAACAGAGCGATTGAGTTTAGAATCATGATCATTACGAAAAGGACAACCCCGACGGCGAACAGTGCCTTTTGATGATCACCCGTTGCGTAGCTCATCTCCAGCCCCATCGTACTCGTAAGAGTGCGAAAGGCCGAGAGGATTGAGCGGGGCACGTGTTTTGCATTTCCCGCCACCATGATCACTGCCATTGTCTCACCCACAGCGCGACCCATGCCGAGTATGATGGCCGACACGATACCGGATCTCGCCGCTTTTATGATCACCATGTGAGTTGTCTGCCACTTCGTAGCTCCCAGAGCGATAGATCCATCCCGGTAGCTTCGGGGGACAGCGGAGATGGCGTCCACAGAGATGCTGATGATTGTTGGGAGAATCATTATGCTCAACACAATGGCACCGGCCAGCATTGAAAACCCTGTCCCCCCCCAAAAGTAGCGTATGAAGGGAACGAGGAATATCATCCCGATAAATCCGTATACAACAGACGGAATGCCAGCAAGCAGTTCGAGAGCCGGTTTCAACACGGCAGCCACGGAACGCGGAGCATGCTCAGTTAGAAACACTGCGCACCCGAGGCCAAGTGGAACTCCGAGTATCATGGCACCGATTGTTACAAACACGGTCCCGACAATCATTGAAAGAATGTTGAACGCAGGAGGCTTGTCAGCGGGCCACCAATCCGAAGAAAGGAAGAATCTTGCAATATCCTGCTTGAGAATAAAAGGAACGCCTTCCTTGAAGATGAACACGGTAATAAGAGCCAACCCTAAGATGGAGGACAGCGTCACCAACAACAAAGCTTTCTCAATTATGCGTTCCTTCCACCTCATCCGATGTGATGTCCCTTCACTTGATGACGCTCGATCAGTCCGCCACCTTCATGGCCTTCGTCAGACCCTCTTCTTCCAGCAGTTGTTGCCCCTCTGGACCCAGCACATAATCCAAGAATTCCCCTACTTCTTTACTCGCTTTCCCTTTTGTAAGAAGAAGAAAAGGTCTCACAAAAGGGTACGTCCCATTGGTAATGGTTTCGTTTGTGGGGAAAACGCCATTTATCTTCAGGGCCTTTACGCGCTCATTTACAAGACCCAGTGAGATGTAGCCAACAAATGCTGGATCGCCGCTGACAGTCTCGCGTATTGCTCCATTACTATTGAAAACAAGCTGGTCCTGGGCAGTGCGCCTGCCGCCCATCACCAGCTTTCGAAAGGCACCGAAAGTACCGGACCCATCTTCCCGTGAAAGCGGATATATCGGACCGGGTTTCCCCCCGACCTCAGACCAATCCCTGATAGCTCCTTCGAAAATTTGACGAGCTTGTTCATGAGTCAGATCATCCACCGGATTATCGCAGTGGACAATGACTGCGATCCCGTCCAACGCCATTACATACTGTTCAAGCCCCTCTCCCTCGCCTTCCTTCAAGCCGCGAGAGCTGGCTCCAATGTCGCAAGCGCTCTCTCTGACCACCCGAATTCCCGCAGTAGACCCTCCTCCTTGCACGTCAACACGAATCTCCGGGTGACTTTCCGTAAAGTGATGCGCAACGACTTCGGCAAATGGCTGTACCGAGGTTGAGCCGACAACCAGAACGCGTCTCTGACTTCGCTCACCACAAGATACACTTGCCAAAACGAAGCCCGTCAGAATTGCGACAACGATGAACTTTGCCCTGAAAATATGCAAGTAATGATTGTCCCTTGTAGGCATTCCTGTGTCGCTCAAAATCCGCCCTCCGACCGTAGACGGATCAGCCAACAGGCAAATGCGACCAAAGAGCTTTGTCAATATCCGGCATGATACTCATCAAAGTTAAGATCTTACTAGCTTATCACAAACAATCGGTTAGACCAAGAAAGGCCAAGAGTCGATACAAAAATCTCGGGGTGACAAGGCTTTCTCAAGGCATTTGGTTTGGATGTTGGCAGATGCTCAGACGTGTAACCTCGATACGCACTGCATGCAGTATGGAGATGGATGAGCGCAAAGACCGCTTGCGAAACACGGCTGATACGGTATAATGAATGATCTGTCGAGAATTTTTTCATAGTATTTTGGTTTGTGAATGTTCTTGTTGCTGCAACGTTTTTGATCAACGGACACACCGCTGACAGCAACATTGGCTCAATACAAAGCGGATTGGGGGTGAATAAGACTTGCGCATTCGTGTTGACGGAAACAGAGTCGAAGGGGCGCTGAGAACGCTGAAAAAGACTCTTGCGAAGGAAGGCACACTAAGCGAGGCGCGACGCAGGCAGTATTTCGAAAAGCCCAGTGAAACGCGCAAACGCAAGCTACGCCAGGCAGCCAAGGTACGACGAAAAGCTACCGGGCGCACAGGCTTCGGATCTCGAAGATAGACCCTGCATAAGGCTCTATTCTACTACGGCAGTTGCGAAGAGTCGGTCCCGTAACGGGGCAGGCTCTTCGTTTTTGTACCGAGCAATTCTCTATTCCGCCTTGCCAACTGAATCCTCGCCGTCGATCTTCCGCATTTCCTCCAGCAATTCTTTCTGGCGATCAGACAGGGCCCTCGGCACCTTCGCCTCAACAGTGACCAGCATGTCACCTTTGCTCTTGCCCTGGATGCCCTGACCCGCAAGACGCAACGTCTGGCCCGACTGCGTGCCGGGTGGGATTTTCATCTTGGCCGTGCCTGAGAGGGTCGGTACATCTGTCTGACCACCCAACGCAAGATCTGCAAAAGGAACGCGAACTGTGCAAAGAATATTCTCTTTTTGCCGTTTGAAAAAAGTATCCGGCTGCACAATGATCCGAAGCAAAAGATCGCCCGCAGGCCCTCCACGTCTTCCGGGAGCGCCACGGCCCGACAGCCGAAGGACCGATCCGGTCTCCACGCCGGGCGGGACCGTCACGGAAACACTAAAGGGCGCCTCCGTCGTCCCTGACCCATGACACTTTGAACAGGTCTGCCCGTCTGACGAGCCAGTGCCATTGCACGAATCACAGTTGGAGGGTTTCTGAAAAGACAGGTCGCGACGTGTGCCAAGTGCGGCTTCACGAAAAGTGATTGTTATATCAGACGACAGGTCCGCACCGCGCTCAGGTCCTTGATACTGGCGAAAACCACGACGAGTGTCGCCAAAAGGCGAGCGAAAGATGTCGCCAAAGATATCACCGAACGCACTGAAAATGTCCTCGGTCGAACGGAACCCGCTGAAGCCCATTCCCTCAACGCCGGACATCCCTCTTAGATCATAGGCTTTGCGCTTCTTCGGATCACTCAACACCTCGTAGGCATTTGCGATCTCTTTAAAACGCTGCTCAGCTTCTTCATTTCCCTTATTTCGATCTGGATGATACTTCAGAGCGAGTTTTCGAAACGCCTTCTTGATTTCCTCAGGGCTGGCATCCTTCTTGACACCAAGAATCTCGTAATAATCTTTTCCACCTCTGGGCATGACTATTGCTCGGATATCCAATAAGAATATTGTTGTTGGCTTACATCAGGCATTCTATATCCGCGCGCGAGAATTTGCAACGGATGACAATGCGAATAACGAACACCAAGTGCACAAGACTATATGCGCCATATCATGCCACGCATAGAATGACAGTGTCCATCAAACAACGCTGTGCCCATTTCTATCCGACAGAAAGCTCAGATCCTTCTCTGATTGAATAGTCGACTCTCGCCACTATCCGTGTTGGCAGTGTCTCTTCAGGAACTTTCAAGCATGCGAATCAGATTATTGAAGAACTCGTCAGTTTGTTGACGCACGAACGGCAAGGCCTCAATGTTCTCGCCTTGATCTCGCAATTTTGATTTTAGGAATGTATTCCAATCTCCCACCTCATTGTAGTGTCTTTGTTCTTTTTCCTCGAATAGCTTCATATAACTTGCGTTGAGGTTGTTCAAACAGGTGACTAGGTGTTCTAGCGTCCGCACGGAAATCACTATCGGGTGGTTTTTCATGGAAGTACCGGGATAGATCGGCGGGCTCAACACTGTCCGGGCACGAGGAAGGAAAAAGGAGTTGAAATACCATTCGGAATTCGCAAAAGGCAGTTCACCAAACGTCACGACCATGCCCAATATT
>Ga0180434_10006089_pt1 | contig 13978 bp, 10 predicted proteins | sample SS_ome_7_FD_132453 | JGI IMG/M metagenome (GOLD analysis project Ga0180434, IMG submission 132453) | Hypersaline lake sediment archaeal communities from the Salton Sea, California, USA - SS_1_D_2 metaG | ecosystem: Environmental > Aquatic > Non-marine Saline and Alkaline > Hypersaline >... | reverse complement strand
GTGGCCCCCTACTTCGGGTATGCCCGCGAGGACCGCAAGGACGAAGGCCGCGTGCCGATCACGGCCAAGCTGGTCGCGAACATGCTGACCGTGGCGGGGGCTGACCGCGTGCTGACAATCCACGAAGATCAACAGCTCCATCAGGCTGTCGTTGCCGGGGCTGCACGTGGATTGGATCACGAACACATCGCGGCCGCGGACATCCTCAAACAGCTTGAGTGAGATCTCGCCGTCCGGAAAGTTGTCCAGCTGCCTGCGCCCCAGCGAGATGCCCAGATAATTGACCACGCGCTCGGCCAGTTGCGGCGTGCTGCGACCCGAAAACACGCAGATGTCGTTCATCGGACAACTCCTCGTCAAGCGGTCAGCCGGGGGTCGACAACGTCCCGATCACCGTGCCGCACACGCCGGCACCTCCGCGCTGACAGCTGAACGCTGATGGCTGAAAGCTCTCCCAGACAAAGCTACCCGGCCTGGACTCGAACCAGGAATACCAGGACCAAAACCTGGAGTGTTACCGATTACACCACCGGGTATCCGGGCGCAGCACACCTACCATGCGTCTGCCGCCGGACTCGCCACGTTCACATCACAGAGGCCGCAGTAGCGGACCCGCTCGGAGGCCTGCGTCCCAGGCTGCGGTGCAGGGGACCCATTATGAACGCCGGCACTTGGCCGACGCCCACGCGCCCCGTGCGAGCGGGCACATCCCGGCCGTGACGAACGCCGGGGGCAATACTCTAGCAAGCTGGCGGCGGGCGTGTCAACTGTGACATGCCCCGGCAGGATCCGCCTGGGCCTGAAGGACTCCCCGCCCGAGCGGCCGCGGCACTCAAGCTGTGCCAAAGCGGGGTTGGCTCAGGGACCCTTGGCTTGACGATCGGCAACGGGCCCATCGAGAATGCACGCCCACGCGAACCAGGGCAATGCACGAGCGAGGGCACGACATGCAGCTCGATACGGTCATCCGCGGGGGACGAATCGTCAGCGCCGCCGAAACCACGCGGGCCGACCTGGGCATCCACGGCGAGCGGATCGTTGCCATCGGCAGTCAACTGGCCAGGACGCACGGCGACGGTGCCAGGATCATCGACGCCCGGGGGCGCTACGTGCTTCCCGGCGGCGTCGACGCACACGTCCACCTCGCACTGCCGTTCTGCGGGACGGTCTCGACGGACGACTACGACTCCGGGACGCGGGCAGCAGCCTGCGGCGGCGTGACCACGGTCATCGATTTCGCGATTCCCTACGGCAAAGAGACGCTACAACAAGCCGTTGACAACTGGCACGCCCGCGCCGACGGGAAGGCCTGTGTCGACTACTCGTTCCATCTCGCGATCACCGACTGGCAACGCCAGAAGAAGGATGTCGCGAAGATGATCGACCGCGGCATTCCGACGTTCAAGCAGTTCATGATCTACGCGAGGGAAGGGTGGCAGTCCGATGACGCGGCCATTTACGAGGCGTTGGAAACACTCCGCGATCTGGGCGGCATGCTCTGCGTCCATGCCGAGTCGAGCCGCGTGCTGGATTTGCTGATCGAGCGGCACCACAATCGGGCCGAGATCAAGAAGCACGGCGTCTACCTGCATACGATCACGCGTCCCCACTTCATCGAGGTCGAGGCGATCGAGCGGGCCATCCGCTGGTCCAAGGCGACCGGCGGGCGTCTGTTCGTGGTGCACATGAGCACCGGCGAGGGCGCGGACCTGGTCAAACGCGCCCAGGAAGAGGGTGTCCCGGTACTCGCGGAGACCTGCGCGCAGTACCTCGTTCTGGATGAGAGCGTGTTTTCTGGCAAAGATGGACACCTCTACGCCACCTGCCCGCAAGTGAAGAAGCCGCGCGACCAGAAACGCCTGTGGGCCGGGTTGGCCGCCGGCGAGATCTGCTCGATCTCCACCGATAGCTGCACGTTCAACCGCAAACAGAAAGCGATGTGGAAAGGCGACTGGACCAAGATCCCGATGGGTATGCCCGGGTTGGAGACGCTGTTGCCGATCGTGTACACGCACGGCGTGCTCAAGCGGCGGCTGACGGTCAACCAGTTCGTGGAGAAATGCTGCACCGCACCGGCCAGGATCATGGGCCTCTATCCACGCAAAGGCACATTGCAAGTTGGAAGCGACGCCGACATCACCATCATTCACCCGACCAAGAAACGGAAGGTGGACTGGCGCAAGATGCAAACGAACTGCGACTGGAGCCCCTTCCAGGGTTGGGAGTTGGCCGGCTTCGCCGAGCACGCGTTCTGCCGAGGCCGGCAGGTGGTGGAGAACTACAAGTTTGTGGGGCGCAACGGGCACGGCCGTTTCATTCCGCGCTCGAACCCTGCGCAGACGTGAGTGCGCTGGGAACCGCTGGAGGGGTGGCCCACCTCTTCAGAGGTGGGCCACCCGCCGGGGGAATTGAGGCGCGCGGCCCCCTCTGAGATAGGAGTGATTCGATGGAGGGCGACGGTATCCTGAGCTTGCAAGGGGCCATTCAGGAGGCGGGACGCTGCCTGCTTTGCCACGATGCGCCGTGCAATACCGGCTGCGGGGCCGACACGAAGCCGGCCACGTTCATTCTCAAGCTGCGGCTGGGCGACATTCGCGGAGCCGTGCGGTCGCTGCGCGAGAACAACATCCTCGCCGCGACGTGCGCCCAGGTTTGCCCGACCTGCCGGCTGTGTGAGGAGGGCTGCGCGCGCTCGGGTATCGACCAGCCGATCCGGATCGCCGAGCTGCAAGCTTTCCTGGCCGAATACGAACGCCGGGAGAACATACAGGTGCTGCAAGCGCCCGCCCCGGGCGATCGGAAGGTGGCGATCATCGGCTCGGGCCCCGCCGGGTTGTCCGCCGCGGCCAGCCTGGTGCTGAATGGTTACCGCGTTGTCATCTACGAGAAGAACCGGGAACCCGGGGGCCTGCTGCGTTACGGCATCCCCGACTACCGGCTCCCGCGGGATCTACTGGATTACGAGATCGGTCTGGTCGAGAAGCTGGGTGTCCGCTTCGAGTGCGGACGATCGATAAAAACGGTGGAGGAGCTGGAAGCTCTACTCCGCGACGGCTACGAGGCGGTTTTCATCGCCACCGGCTGTGACGAGCCTTACAGTTTGAAGGTCCCAGGCAAGAATCTGGAGGGTGTCCATCTCTGGGACTGGTTCCTGGGGCAGGGCAAGAGCGAGAGTGGACGGCGCAAGCTCAGCAAGGCCGTCAAGGGCAAGCGCGTCGTGGTCGTGGGCGGTGGCTCGGTGGCGATGGATTGCGCCGTGACGGCGAAGCGCCTGGGGGCCGAGCGCGTCTATACAATCTCGCTCGAGGCGATGGAGGAGCTGCCCGCCGACGTCGAGGAAAAGACGCTGGCGTTCCAGGAAGGCGTCCGTTTCCGACCAAACTGCCGCGTGACGCGGATCGTCGGCGCGGACGGCCGCGTGATCGGCGTTCGCGGCGTGGAGATTCGCTGGAAGAAACCGGGGCGCTTCGTGCCCGAGAATGCGGAGGATATTTCGGGCTCGGCGTTTTCGTTACCGGCGGAGGTGGTGGTCGAAGCGATCGGGGCCGGGCTCTCTGACGATCTAAGGGCACTGCTGGCGAAGCTGAAATCTCACAAGGGCGGTCGCCCCAAGTTGGACGGCGATACGATGCGGACGTCTCATCCGCAGATCTTCGCCGGCGGAGACCTGGCCGGCGCCGGAAAGACCGTCGCGGCGTCTGTGCTGGATGGCAAGAAGGCCGCCGGGGCCATTGCCCGAGCCTTTCCTCTGAGCAGTCCGGCACGCGGGCGCACACGCGCGCGGCCCAGTCTCGAAATCGAGTTCTGCGGGTTGCACTTCAGAAACCCGTTCTGCCTCTCCTCCTCTCCGGTCAGCAACACGGCGGAGATGATCTCGCGGGCGTTTGACGCCGGCTGGGGCGGGGCCGTGTTCAAGACGGTCGGGCTGGAAGAGGAGTACGCCATTATCGATCCGACTCCGCGGCTCAACGCGCTGCACCATGGCGACCGGCGCTTCGTCGGGTTGCAGAACATCGAGATGATCAGCGAGCGGCCGTACAAACAGAACCTCAAGGACATCGCCTGGCTGAAGAAACGCTATCCCGACCGGCCGCTGATCGTCAGCATCATGGGCTATTCCGATGAGGGCTGGGCCGAGCTGGCTCAGGGAGCGGCCGACGCCGGGGCCGACATGCTCGAACTCAACTTCTCCTGCCCGCAGATGGCAGTAGAGGGTGCCGGGCACAAGATCGGGCAGGCCTATGACATGCTCGAACGCTACACGCGTGTCGTGAAGGAAAGTGTCTCCATCCCGGTGATGGCCAAGATGACGCCGAACATCACGGACATGCTGCCGCCGGCGATCGCCGCGAAGAACGGCGGTGCCGATGCGATCTCGGCGATCAACACGCTGCGCGCGATCACCGAGGTCGACCTGGACACGTTCGCCCCGATGCCCACAATCCAGGGACGCGGTTCGATCAGCGGCTACTCCGGACCGGCGGTCAAGCCGATCGCGCTGCGCTTCGTAGCCGAGCTGGCCCAGAGCAAGGAGCTGGGGCTGCCGGTCTCCGGCCTGGGCGGAATGGAGACCTGGCAGGATGCCGCCATGTTCCTGCTGATGGGTGCCTCGAACCTGCAAGCCACCACGGCGATCATGCGCTACGGCTACCGCATCATCGAGTGCCTGTGCGGCGGGCTGGAAGACTACCTGGAGTCGAAGGGCTTCGCCTCGGTCGCCGAGCTGGTCGGGCGCGGCCTGGGGTTCACGGTGGATCCCTCCGAGCACCATCAGACCAGGCATGTGATCTCGAAGGTGGATCGCGACAAGTGCATCGGCTGCGGCCTGTGCCACATCGTCTGTCACGATGGCGCCAATCAGGCGATGGAGTTCGACACGGAGACGCGTAAGGCCGAGGTCGACCGGGAGCGCTGCGTCGGCTGCCTGTTGTGCAAGCACGTCTGCCCGATCTGGGACTGCATCGGCACCGACCAGATCGACGCCCCGATCCACGGCGGCATGCACGCCAGCGCATTGCAGCTCGTCGAGACCGGATAGCGTGGGCCTCGGTTGCCGGCAACCTGCGGTTCATCCGACGGTGCGGCTTACTCCGAGGGGGCGGGCGAAGTATGGTCGTGGATGATCTTCCACTGGCCGTCGATCCGCTCGAATACAAGCGTGAAGTTGCCGCCGACAGAATCCGGCTCGCGGGCCAGGTGCCAGCGGCCCAGGACCAGCGCGGCATTGTCGCCGAGCAGGTGGGTTTCGAGGTCGGTGAATTCGAGCTGGCCCATCCGTTCGGGTGTCGGATAGCGCTGCTCGTAGCGTGCTTTCGTCTTGGTCCAGCCCCGTCGCGTGTGACCGTCGGAACTGAACGTCAACCCGTCCGACTGCCAATAGTGTCTCATGAAGCCGTCGATGTCGCCGCGGTTCCAGGCCTCGGCCTGGTCGTCAAGGATGCGATGGAACGGCCCGCTACGTGCTGACAGGTCGGTTTGGCTCCGGGTGCAACCAGTGAGCAGCAATCCCACAGCACATCCCAGATGTGCCACCGCGCGAATGGAGTTCGAACACATGATCGAGACCCCTTTGTTCAAGGCGCCGCCGAGGGGCGCGCCCGATGGATGGCCCGCTTCCCCACGGGAGCGGGCCCGAGCTTGGGGCGGATTCGCGATTGAATGCCGACCCGCGTCAGCTTACACTGATCTGGCAGGCGAGTCTGCCGTTTGGCGGTTGTCCCGGGGGTAGATTTTCATGTCTGCACCAGGCGCACTGATGCGCGGAGCAGCAACTCAAGGAGAGTGGAAGATGACGACAAGAACCACGCTGTATAGAACTGGGATCCTGGCCGCGGCGAGCGTGCTGCTGCTCGTCTCGGCGGTGCGCGCGGCTGAGATTGAAGTGATTTTCACCGAGGTGCCCGGCCATGCGACCGCGGTCGTTCCCGGTGCGGTGGACCTCAACGGCGATCCGGTATTCACCGAGTTCAAGGCCCTCGAGGTCCTCTCGGTCAGCCCCGATGGCTCACAGTGGATCCTCAAAGGCCGTAACTGGCTCGGCGACCAGTTGGAGACGATGTTGCTGCTCGGCTCCGGAACGACCGGCGAGGTCTTCGCCCAGGAAGGGCAACCGGTGCACGACGGCGAGCCGGGCGAGCTGTACGAGTTCTTCGGCTCGAGCCCGCCGCATTTCAACGAGCTGGGGCAGTTCGTCTACACGGCCCGGGCCCGGGACGGCGACTACGACCGCAAGCAGAAGGGCATTTTCTTTGACGGCACGGACTACAACATGGTTCGCCAAGAGAGCGATCCGGCCTATGGCCTGGCCGATGACCCGGGGTATCCGACCGGCGACGAGCTGTTCGGCAACTCGTTCGGTTCGTTTCACCTGCTCAACAACGGGACCATCGGTTGCCAGGACGGCACCATCAAGAACATTCACAGCTCCTACCGTCCGGCGATCTTCTACGATGACACGGCCTTCAAGCAGTCGAACGTGACGCCGATCGACGGGAGTATCTGGGACTCCTTCGACTCGAACAAGTTCTGGACGACACCCGACGGCACGACCTGGGTCGCTCAGGGTGACGACTACAACGCCAGCAACGACGACATCCTCGTGGTCAATGACGTCGTCGTGCTGCGCGAAGGGACCGTCATCCCCGGCTATACGATCACCGTCACCGCCGTCTTCCAGACCAAGCTGGTGCCCAACGGCGACTGGTACAGCCGTGGCGACGATCCCGACGACAACGACTGGGCGGTGCGGACCGGCACGCTGTTGGCAGCGACCGGCGACTCGATCACCGGCGGCGGTGAACACTGGACCGACGTGTTCCACTCCTTCACTGGCAACTGCAACGGCGACTGGGCCCTGGCAGGGAAAACCGACAACGGCGACATCCAGACCGATTCGGTCATTGTGCTCAACGGCACCGAGGTGGTCGCCCGCGAGGGCGACCCAGTCGACTTGGACGGGAATGGCGTCTTCGACGACGACGCCTATATCGGTCGCGGCGACGCCACGCTCAGCGCCTTCCACGCCGACGACATCTTCCTGACCGACGACATGATGCTGTACTTCTTCGCCTCGCTGCGCAACGCCGCTGGGGAGGATCTCGGCTCGTTCGGCAGCGGCGGCGACGCGTTCCTGCGGATCAACCTCGCCGAGGAGGGCTGCCCCGAGCCCGGCGCCTCCGGCAACTACTGCACGGCCGACGTGTTTCCGAATAACGGCGACGGCGTGTGGGACTACGACGCCGACGGCGACTGCATCGTCGACCTCGCCGACCTCAGCCAGTTGCTGGCCCACTACGGCATGACCACCGGCGCGACGCGGGAGCAAGGCGACATTTATCCCGACGGCGGCGACGGGGCCGTCACTCTCAACGATCTGGGCGCCCTGCTGGGCCAGTTCGGCGACGATTGCAATACGCCGTAGGAACACGGCTCGGTTGCGGTGGCATAAAGGGGCGCGTTGCTGGGCGCGCCCCACATTCTGCGCTGCCGAACCACGCGGCAGGATAGCGACACGCGCGCGTAGTCGCGCTGATTGGGCACACGCGCCGTATGTGTTCGGCGAAGCCGGTTCTGCCAAGCTGAACCCGGAGCAGCCCGCTACGGACAACATGCTCAGGCACGCTTGAGCGTGAGATCGATGTCTCCCCGCCACGCCGCCAAGACGATCTTGAGCTTCTGGCTGGCGGTCCGCTCGCGACGGGGCTTCTTGTTGCTCATGGTGGTTGCCGCTGCGCAACCGGTCGTCTGACGTGGAGCGTATCCCGCCCAGCGTGGAGCAGAATGACGGAACGAAGGAAGGAGGCGAAGTCCGAGGAGGGAACCTGAGTGCTTTGATTCCCCCCTCAGCTTGACCCACGAACCGTCCTCATCTGCGACAAAGCGAGTGTCTCACTTGCGGTAAAACACTACCTCTCCTACGCAGAGCTACTCCCAGGCTGCCGAGAGCCAACATCACGACCGCAGCGGGCTCAGGAACTTGGGCGACGCGGAAGCCGAAGTTGGCGAACTCGTACGTCGGGGGGACGTGGAAGTCGCGGAACGACGCGTGCAGAGGGTCGTCGCCGACGCCGACGTCGCTCTCGAACGACCCGGCCCGCAAGCCGCGATTGGACCCGTAGAGAAGCGCCTCGTTCCACTCCCAGAGGTTCCCGCCCTGGTCGAACGTACCGTACGGGCTGTCGGAGTTCTCGTGAGCGCCCACCTCCGTGCGCCAGTACGGGCTGCCGATCGTGTAGCCGCTATCGTACCACGTCGCGTTGTTGCCCGGATCGGGGGCGATGAGATCATTGCTGGGCGTGGTGTTTGTGCCGGTAGGATAGTCCCAGTAATTGCCGGTCACACCGTCGTTCTTGTGATACGCCGCCTTGTACCACTCATCCTCGCTGGGGATGACCCACGTGGCGTCCGACTCGCGCACGATGGCATTGAGCTCGTAGTTGTACATCGCGCCGTCCAGGAAGTACGAGCCGTCCTCCGTCGTGCTCAAGTCCTGCGCCCCGGTCGGCTGGCCGTTGTGCAGCCAGTTGGTAAAGCGCGCCGCATCGCCCCAGGTAACGAAGTTCACGGGTCGGTCGGCCCAGTCCGCCGCCACGCTGTACGTGTAGCTGCCCGACGAGCCGCTGCGCTGGATCATGCAGCTGTAACCGGTCACCCACATGTCCGTGTTGTACAGCTCGTACGCGTCCGTGGCGGCCACGGCGTTCAGGAACTCGGTGTACTGTCCGGCCGTCACCTCGTACTTGCCGATGTCGTACACATAACCCACTCCGCCGTAGCCGGGCGTCTCGTACCGTGTGTCGGGCGCGTTGCCCGCGTTGCCGACCGTGACGGTGTCAATCACCACGTCCGCCCACACACCGCCGCCGGAAAACAGCACTACTGCTACCACTGCCGCAGTTGCCATGCACTTGCACATTGTCTTGTCCTCCCTCGATCAGCGATCTCACCGTTCGGGATACAGCCCGTCCATCCAGCCAGGCAAGTCCGCGCCGGTTCGCTCTCGGGCCGGCCCGCGTGCCGGTCCTGGCACGCGGGCCGGGAGAAACAGGGGTGAAGAATCATTGCCGCCGAAAGGCGACAAAGCCGATTCCGGTCAGCAGAACCACCAGGCTGCTCGGTTCGGGTACGAACTGAACGACGCTGCCGGAGCTGGACGACGGGTCGAACGAGGCGCCGGCAAAGCCGAGGCTATCGATCTCCCAGGCACCCAGCCCGAACGCGTTGGTGTAGTCCTGCACGATGAACTGCCACGACTCGCCCACCTGGAGCACGCCGTCGGCGGCGATGCTCTCGTAGAACAGTGGCGAGTTCGCGCCCACGCTGTCGATGCGAAACGCCTTGCCCATCAGGCCGGGAGCGTCGGCGTCCTCCGCCTCGCCGTCCCAGTTGCTCAGGTCGGTCCAGGGGCAGTCGGCCACATAGAACAGATCCTCCCATTCGCGGCCGCTGAGGTTGATCATGAGAACCATCTTGTTCGGGATGGCGAGATCGTCGGTGGCAGGGCAAGCGGTCTCTGTCGTCGTCCACGAGTCGGTGTTGATCCGCTCGTCCATCGGAAACAGGGGCTGGCGGCCCAGCTCTTCCTGGGCGGTAAGCGCGCCGTGGTTGTCGCAGTACACTCCGTCGACGTACGTACCACTCACAGGATGCGCCACCGCCGAAGCACCAGCCGCGACGATGACAAGAACAGCGCTCAGATGCGTGCGAATTCGAGGCATGATTCATCTCCTTCCAAAGATGCCCGACTTGTCGGGCGCGGTTTTCGCGGCAGCCTCTCCGCCGCGCACTTGTCCTCCACTGGGCATCCGTGCACGTCGGTTGAGGATGCCGCAGAGGACCTTTCTGCTAAGGAACACGTCGTTGCGGCTGGTGCGCGGCAAACGCTTGTGAGATTTTTTCAGGTTAAGACAGCTTGCCCCCCTCACGCGGCAGTGGCGGTGCGCTGCGTGCCTCTGGACCGCGTCCGGGCGCGCGGTGCAGCCAGGCGCGCCGGCAGCTGGCGCCGAATCACGCTGATTGTGCTGATTTGGCTACTTCCCCCTCACCATCAAGACAAAGGGTGGGCTAAACGAGTGCGAAGGCCAGCCGTGAGGCCGTGACGGGACTACCGCTCCCAGGGCCACCTGGAACGCGTTTCCCTGATGGCGCCGCAGTTGTCTGGCGAGGCCCAGTCTGCCAGGCCCTATAGGAAACAGCCAGCCGCGGAAGACACGCTCAGGCGTGCTTGAGCATCAGATCGATGTCTTCCTGCAGCGCTTCCAGATCCTCCTCGTGCTCGACCTCGTCCTGGAGGATCTGAAGCGCCATGTTGTAAGTCACCGGGTCGCCGTCCTTGGTGGCTTCCATCATGCTCTTGTACACGCCGATCGCGCACTGCTCGCCCTTGATGTTCTGCTTGACCAGTGCGAGCACCTCCGGGTCTTCCGGGGCGTCGTAGCCGCAGTTGGTCATCTTGTACCAGTCTTGCGGCGTCATCACCGGCATGCCGCCGAGCTGGAGGATGCGATTTGAGAGCATGTCGGCGTGGCGCAGCTCGTCGGTGGCGTGCTCAACCAGCTCGGCCATTACCGCTTCCTTCATCGGTCCCTTGGCGACCTTAGCACCAAGCCAGTACTGGTAGTACGCCAGCCACTCGTCTGCGAACGCCTTGTTAAGGAGGTTCAGCAGTTTCTTCACGTCCATGCCGACGATTTCACGACCCTTGCTACCCATGGCGGGTTCTCTCCTTTCTGCAACAACTGTCGAATCTCAGTCGCGGTCCCGGATTGGGATCAGATGCAACCAGCTGTCTCTCTGAGTGTAGGTTTCAGGCCGTCGCCTTGACCCTTTCATCCTGCGACATGGCCGCCAGACGCTCTACCTTCTTCACGTCCAGTTCCAGCCCCGTGGCCACACGAGTGCCGTATTCCGCATCGGCCTTGTAGAAAACCGCGGCCTGGCGCATCTGGATGCGCTGCTGGGCGTGGCCCAGATGAGCAACGATGTTGCCGACCAGGTGCTCACGATCCTGGTCGGTCATCACCTTGCGATACAGATCTCCGGCCTGGACGAAGTCATCGTTCGGGTGGCTGTACGCGTGCCGGGCGGCCGTCCCCGAGACCTCAAAGGGCGGCTCGGCCGCTTGCGGATCGGGCTCGGGACCGCCGAAGGTGTTCGGGTAGTAGTTCGGGCCACCCTCGCCATTTGCGTCAAAACGCATGTAGCCGTCGCGTTGATAGTTGTTCATCGCGACGGCCTTCGGGGCGTTGACCGGCAACAACTGATAGTTCGGCCCTAGGCGGTACAGGTGAGCATCGTGATAAGAGTGGATGCGCGCCTGAAGCATCTTGTCCGGCGACGCTCCGATGCCGGGCACAAAGTTCCCCGGCGAGAAGGCCGCCTGCTCGACGTCGGCGAAATAGTTCTTCGGGTTGCGATCGAGAACCATGCGCCCGATCTCGATCAACGGAAAATCCCCGTGCGGCCAGACTTTGGTGATGTCGAACGGGTCGAAGCGATAGGTCTTAGCCTGCTCGGGGGTCATGATCTGCACGCAAACTTTCCACGCCGGATGCTCGCCGCGTTCGATCGACTGGCGAAGATCGCGTGTGGCGTGGTCGGGATCCTCACCGGCCAAGCGGGCGGCCTCTTGACGGGTCAGGTTCTGGATGCCCTGCTCGGTCTTGAAGTGGTACTGCACCCAGAAGTACTCGCCCTTGGCGTTGTACCACTTGAAGGTATGGCTGCTATAGCCGTTCATGTGCCGATACGTCTTGGGCGTGCCCCGGTCGGAGAACAGAACGGTGACCTGGTGGACCGACTCGGGCGTCAGCGAGAGGAAATCCCAGAACATGTCGGCGTTCTTCGTGTTCGTCGCCGGGTCGCGTTTCTGAGTGTGGATGAAGTCGGGGAACTTGAGCGGGTCGCGGATGAAGAAGACGGGGGTGTTGTTCCCCGTCATGTCGTAGTTGCCTTCCTCGGTGTAGAACTTCACCGCGAAACCGCGCGGATCGCGCTCAGAATCGGCCGAGCCCTTCTCGCCGCCGACGGTCGAGAAGCGCACGAAAACCTCGGTGCGCTTGCCGATCTTGGAGAGGAACTTGGCCCGGGTGTACTTCGTCACGTCGTTTGTAACCTCGAAGTAGCCGTATGCACCCGCGCCCTTGGCGTGGACGACGCGCTCGGGGATGCGTTCGCGGTTGAAGTGGGCCAGCTTCTCCATCAGATGAACGTCCTGCATGAGCGCCGGCCCGGGGGCCCCCGCGGTCATGGTGTTCTGGTCGTCGCCGACCGGCTGTCCGGACGCAGTGGTGAGTTTCTTTCTCGCTTCGGCCATTTGAAATCTCCTTTGACCCCCCTTCCCATTCGGTATTCTGCCAGGCTTCACTACTTCCTGCAAGTGCAGCAGGCTCAGCATTAAACGAGCGGTTTCTTGTTCGGCAATTGTGGCTGTGTCCGCCGTCGCGACAGGCGCACGCCCTCCCGCAAGCTCTGGTCTCAACGAGCGGTGCCCGCCTCCGCGTCCGGTATTGCTCCCGCATTCGGCGTGAGCTGCTTAGGCCGTCACACGGCGACCTCCGCCACACAAGTATCCAGGCAGTCGACCAGGAAGTCGCAGTCCGCCTTGGTGATGCACATTGGGGGCGCGATCCGGATCACGTTGCGGTAGAGGCCGCCCAGGCCGAGCAGCAGGCCGCGCTCCTTGGCGCGTTCGAACACAGCGGCCGTCTCGGTGGCGGCGGGCTCCTTGGTAGCGCGATCCTTGACCAGCTCGAGGCCGAGCATCAGACCCAGGCCGCGGACGTCGCCAATCAGCGCGTGCTTGTCCTGGAGTTGCAAAAGCTGGTTCTTGAGGTAACCGCCCATCTCTTTCGCGCGCTGCTGGATGTTCTCCTCGTCGATGACCTCCAACGTAGCCAGGCCGGCCGCCATCGAGACCGGGTTACCGCCGAACGTATTGAAATGCAGGCGGTCGGCCATGTGCCGGGCGATCTCCCGGCGGGTCGTGCAGCAGCCCAGCGGTGTCCCGTTGCCGATTCCCTTGGCCATGGTGATGACGTCCGGCATGACGCCCCAGTTCTCGAAGCCCCAGTAATGCTCACCGGTGCGGCCGAAGCCGGTCTGCACCTCGTCGGAGATGCACAAGCCGCCGTGCTTGCGGACGATCTCGTAGACGATCTTGAAGTACTCCGGCGGCGGGAGCACCACGCCACCGACCCCCTGGATCGGCTCGGCGATGAAGCACGCAATCTCGCCGCACGTTTCGTAGCGAATCAGCTCCTCGACGCTGCGGGCGCAGCGCACGTCGCACGCCGGGTAGCTCAAGCCGAACGGGCAACGGTAGCAGTACCCGACCGGGCAGGCCTTGACGTTGGCAGCCGAGCTGACGGGGTACCTCCACGTACCCACGGCGGTGAGCGCCATCGTGGTCTGGCTGCCGCCGTGGTAGGCATTGCGCAGGGCCAAAACCTCGCTGCGTCCGGTATGCAACTGGGCCATAAGTGTTGCCAGATCGTTGGCCTCGCTGCCGGAACTGGTGAAGTACGAGACCTTGAGGTTCGAGTCGTCGGGCATTCGCCGGGCGAGCTCGCGGGCGTAGAGCGCGACGGTTGGATGCAGGTAGATCGTGGTGGTATGCACGAGCTCGCCGATCTGCTGGCGGATGCGTTCCGTGATCTTGGGGTGACAGTGCCCGACCGAAACGGAAACGATGCCGGCGATAGCGTCGAGGTATTGCTTGCCGGTCTCATCCCAGAGGTACTGCATGTGACCATCAACGATGCAGACCGGCTGCTTGTAGTACGCCAGGATACCGGGGTTGAGATACTCGCGTCGCAGCCCGAGGATCTCGTCGCGCGTCGGCCCGGTGTAGACGGGCGGCTTGTGCTCGCTCGCGGGTAGTGGCACGCAACCGGACTTCGGATCATTTGCCGGTGGCATCGGATGGCTCCTTTTGAAGCTGTCAGCCGTCAGCTGTCAGCCGTCAGCTTTCAGCTATCAG
>Ga0180434_10006088_pt1 | contig 13978 bp, 12 predicted proteins | sample SS_ome_7_FD_132453 | JGI IMG/M metagenome (GOLD analysis project Ga0180434, IMG submission 132453) | Hypersaline lake sediment archaeal communities from the Salton Sea, California, USA - SS_1_D_2 metaG | ecosystem: Environmental > Aquatic > Non-marine Saline and Alkaline > Hypersaline >... | reverse complement strand
GTCCAACACGAGCACCTTGTCCCCGGCTTTCAGGCGATGGTCTCCGAATTCTAGCGGGATTGTCACCACCGGATGGGCCCCGTCCGTTCGGCGGTCGACGAGCGTGATCGCCAACCCGGGGCAAATCGCGACGCACCGCTCGCACCCCACGCACGGCTTCCCGATTTCATCGGCAAGGAATCTGGGGAGCGCACGGATGTCGGCCTCCTCGATGTGGATCAGGCCCTGCGGACAGACGGATGCGCAAGGATTGCAGGGAATCTCCTGCGAGCAGTGGAAGACGGGGTGGACGCCCCTCAGGGGGACGTCCACCTTGGGAGTTTCGCGGCGGCGAAACTCCTGGGAGGCGGCGAGGTGGGAATCGATCGCGGTCCGTTCGATCGTCGGTCCCGGCTTCGACTTGAGGATTTTGGCCATCGCCCCCCAGTCAGCCGGGATCTCATCCTTTGTGACACCGAGAGCGCGGGCGATCTCCAGGCCCTTGATCTTGCCGGAGAAAATGGCGGCCGACGCCTCAGCGATCTCTTCTGCGTCCCCGGCGGCGTAGGTCGGGAGTCCGTGGTCGGACCCGGCCTTGACGAACTCGTTGACCGGATCGAGTCCGACAGCGATGAGAAGAGTGTCGCAGGCGAACGACCGTTCCGTGCCGGCGATCGAGTGGAAAGTCTTGTCGACCTTCGTGATGGTAATTGATTCGAGCCGGTTGTCCCCGTTGGCGCCGAGGACGGTGTGCGAGGTGTAGATGGGAACACCCATCCGTGCAAGCTTGTCTCGATGAACCTTGTACCCGCCGCACTCGGGGAGTGCCTCGACGAGGCCGACGACGTGAATTCCCGCCTGGAGGGCGTGATAACCGGCGATCAGGCCGACGTTCCCTCCGCCGACGATGAACAATCGCTCGGATGCCTTGACCAGGTCACGGTTGACGAGGGTCTGGAACGCCCCAGCGCCATAGACACCGGGGAGCGTGTTCCCGGGGAAGAAGAGCGACTTCTCCCGCGCTCCGGTGGCGACAAGGAGAGCGTGGGGATGGACGAGGACGTACCCCTCGCCGCGCAAGACCCCGACCCGCTTATCGCTGAATACAGCCACAGCCGTGCTGTTCAACCAGACTTCGACCGAGTCGAGCGCCTCGACCTCCTTCGCCAAACGTGCGCCGATGTCGATCCCGCGGGTGCCGGCGTAGACGGCGTCGATCGAGCCGAAGAAACGGTGGGTCTGGAGGACCAGCTTTCCGCCGAGGCGATCCTTATCGTCGACGAGAATCGTCTCGATCCCTCGTGCACCGAGTTCGAGCGCGGCGGACAACCCGGCCGGCCCGCCCCCGAGGATCAGCACCGGGACGACAACGGTCTCGATCTCTCGCATCTCGGGGACCCGATCGAGCGGGGGAAGCGTTGGTAGACCGTCGAGCGGTTCGACGCGCAATCCGGGCGTTGCCGGCGTCATGCACGCCTTGACCGGCAGCCCGTCTGCCAAGACGAGACACTGGGCGCACTGACCATTCGCGCAGTAGATTCCCTGCGGGGCGCGGTCCTTCGGATGGTGGCCGAAGGTGCGGATCCCCGCCGCGAACAGTGCCGATGAGATCATCTCACCGGGATAGGCGGTGATCGGCTGGCCGGCGAAGGTGAGCGAGAACGGATCCTTCCGTTCTTTCTGTACGATCGGATGCCCTTCGATTCGTCCCATCGCTGGGTACTCTCCTCGCTAGGTTCCTGTTCGAGACGTGACTCCTCTACCTGGATGCATCCTGAGGGAGAGCCTCGATGAACCGCTGTGTCACGGCCATCAGCACTTTCGCACCGCGATCGGCGGGTGTCTGGTAGTCGTGCGGCTCCGATGCATCGATTCGATAGCTGTCGCCGACTGTCAGTTGGTACTCTACCCCCCCGACACGGAGTCCGAGCGCACCGTCAAGGATGTAGCCCAATTCCCGTCCCTCGTGCGTACTGTCCCGTTGAATACATCCGGCCGGGAATTCCGCGATCAGGAGTTCGGCGATCGGCTCCGGAGGGAGCTGCCCGCTCAGGTAGCGGTAGGTGATCGGCGAGCGGCCGATCTGGATGTGCAGCTGTTGTTCGCCCTTGGTGACCACGGAGGCCTGCCGGTCGAGGGGTCCACTGCTGACGAAGAGCGAGGCGATCGGGAGGCCGAGGGCACGGCAAATCGAGGAAAGGGAGACGATAGACAGGGTCGACCGTCCGCGCTCGACCTGGGAGAGAAAGCTCGCTGAGAGCCCCGATCGGGCGGCCAGTACATCGAGTGTCCATTTCTTTTGCAACCGTGCTTCTCGGATCCGTGCCCCGAGGTCTTCCATCGTATTCTGTAGTATATCGAAGATCTCTTTCGATATACAACTTAGACGTGCTGACGTCTCGCCACCAGGAGCCGTTGTCTGTTCTCCCTTCGATTGCAGCGCGTTCACCGCGGAGGCGTCTTATGGAAGTCGGCTTCTGCGGCCGATACACTGTGCCCGCAGTTCCAGAATAGGAGGGAGTATGGACAAAGCACGCCTCAAGTTTCTTCGACGCTACATGGAGACAATCTGCCCGACCGGCTACGAAGAGGAGGCGTCCCGCGTTTGGCGCGAGGAGGCCGACAAATTCGCTGACAGGACGTGGGCCGATCAGCACGGGAACACCTTTGCGGTCGTCCATGAGACCGGCTCACCGCGTATCATGCTCGCTGGGCACGCCGACGAGATCGGGTTGATGATCACGTACATCGACGAGAACGGATTCCTCTATTTTTCCGGGCTCGGCGGATGGGATATGCAGGTCCTCCCAGGCCAGCGGGTCCGGATCAAGACGCAGGGAGGCGTCGTCCTCGGCGTGATCGGGCGGAAGCCGGTCCATCTTCTCAAGGACGACGACCGCAAGAAGGTCGTCAAGATGGAGGACTTGTGGATCGATATCGGGGCCAAGGATCACGATGAGGCTTCAGCAATCGTGGAAATCGGAGATTCCGCTGTCCTCGATTACGCTTTCGCCGAGCTGCGCAACGGATTCGTCGTATCAAGAGGATTCGACGATCGCATTGGGGCTTTTGTCGTCCTCGAAGCGGCCCGTCTGGCGGCGGAGATGAATCCGAAAGCGGCTGTCTACGCGGTCGCCACCGTGCAGGAGGAGATCGGCCTGCGCGGTGCCCAGACGAGTGCATTCGGCATCGATCCTCAGGTCGGTATCGCGGTCGACGTTGGCCACGCCACCGACACTCCGGCGATGGACAAGGAAAAAAGGCAGGTGGGGGAGATCAAGATGGGCGCCGGTCCGATCGTGACACGCGGTCCAAACATCAATGCGACTTTGTTCCGGCGGATCGTCGAAACCGCCGAGTTGAACGACATTCCCTACCAGGTCGACGGCTACCCGCGAGGGACGGGAACGGATGCCAATGCTATCCAGCTGACGCGGAGCGGGGTCGCCACGGGATTGATCAGTGTTCCCAATCGGTACATGCACTCTCCAAATGAGACGGTCCATCTCGACGACGTGGAGAATGGCGCCAGACTGATCGCGCATACTGTGGTGGGCATCGACGAGAGGACGAGCTTCATCCCGCAATAAGCCACTTCATCGCGCCGAACCATGCGATGCCGGGGGCCAAGGCACCCCGGGTTGCTTTCCGATTGCCTGTCCGATAGAGTAGCGGTGTTTGGGGGAGCCCAGGAGACTGGGCTGAGAGGAGGAGGAACCTCGACCCGTTGAACCTGAACTGGGTAATACCAGCGTAGGGAGACATGGCCAGGAAAAACGATCCATCGTTTGGCGTGCAGAACGAAACCCCTTCCGAAGGATCGGGTCCGAATGTTTCCGCCTCCCCAACCACAAGAAGGACGTGGAGATGGCGGACGATACGATCCTCATCCTCGCTGATGGCGAATGGGGAATACCAGCTCGGCTGAGGGACGCAGTCGCGCGGGCCGACTCGGTGATCGCTGCCGACGGTGGGTGGGCCAAAGCAAGGGCCGCCGGCGTGAGGGTCGACGCTGTGATCGGCGATCTGGACTCGCTGAGCCCGGAGGATCGCGCGCGTCTCTCTCGCGAATCGATCGAAGTCCATCGTTATCCTCCCGATAAAGATCAGGTGGATTTGGAGTTGGCAATCGACTTTGCCCTCGCACGTTCGCCGGCGAAGATCCTCGTCTACGGGGGGATCGGCGGACGCCTCGACCACACGCTGTCCAATGTCTTTCTGCTCGAGAAGGTGGTAGAGCGCAATGTGCACGTCGAGTTGATCGCCGACGAAGAGACGGCGTGGCTGATCCGAGACAAACTCGTGCTCCCGCACGTAAGACCCGGCGATCGCATCTCCCTGATCCCGTTCTCGATCGAGGCCGCTGTCCGCACCTCGGGCCTGAAGTATCCACTCGATGATGAGGTCCTTGTGCGATCGGCCGCCCGAGGGGTGTCAAACGTGGTCACGAGTTCCCCGGTTCGGATCACGGTCCACTCCGGCACGCTTCTCATCGCTCACGCGCCGAAGTCGCATCGGACAGAGGGAGTGCCCCCGTGACGCGTCGTATTCCCCTCTCAAATCGAACCGGCCGCTGGTTGCTGAGCGTCGCCCTCTTCGTGTTGCTGTGGCAGGGGGTCGTTTGGGTCTTCACTGTCCCCACCTATCTCCTCCCCTCTCCGTCGGCCACGGTCTCGGCCGTTGTCAAGGACGCCTCTCTCCTGAGGAGACACGTGACCGCAACCGTCGTGGAAACCCTGGCCGGACTCAGCACTGCCGCGGTCCTCGGGATTGCCCTCGCACTGGTAATGCACCGCTCGAAGCTCCTGCGCGACCTGATCTATCCGCACCTGGTCCTTTCGCAGGCCGTTCCGTTGATCGCGGTGGCGCCGATGATCCTGATCTGGTTCGGCCTGGGGTTGCTCTCCAAGATCCTTGTCGTCGCCTTCGTCTGTTTCTTCCCCCTTGCGGTGAACACTTACGAAGGATTCCGCACGGTCGATCCGACGTACGCTGAGCTGCTCGACACGTTCGGTGCCTCTTGGCTCGATCGGTATCGCCACTTGTACGTCCCGGCAACGCTCCCCGGGATCCTCGCCGGCGCGAAGATCGCCGCTACGTATAGCATGCTGGGAGCCGTCGTGGGGGAATGGCTCGGGGGATCGGTCGGTCTCGGTGTGTACATGACCCGCTCGCTGCAATCGTTTCGTACCGATCGGCTGTTCGGCGCCATCCTCCTTGTGATGCTTCTCAGCTTCGCACTGTTCAAGGCCGTCGACATTGCCGGTTTCTTTCTTACTCCCTGGCTCCAAAGGAGGTCTGATGTCTAAGTGTCGGTTCTGTCTGTTCGTTCTTACGTTGTTGGTCTCGGCTTCACCAATCGTGGCTCAGGAAGCGGAAACCGTCCGGATCGCGCTCGACTGGACGCCGAATACCAACCATACCGGGATCTTCGTCGCGCGCGAACTCGGGTTCTTTGCCGAGGAGGGCCTCGTGGTCGAGGTCCTCGAGCCGACCGAGACTGCGTCGATCCCACTTGTCGCCAGCGGCCGGTCGGAGTTCGGCGTCTCGATGCAGGAGTACGTGACGATGTCGCGGGACCAGGAGGTCCCCGTCGTCTCGATCGCTACGCTGTTTCAGCACAATACTTCCGGATTCGCCGCGCCGAGGGATCGCGGCATCCTCGATCCGTCGGACTTCGAGGGTAAAGCGTACGCCGGTTGGGGGAGCGATCTGGAATCGGTGATGATCCGCACCGTGATGGAGTCGGTCGGAGCGGACTTTCATACCGTGACTCTCATCAACATGGGGATGATCGATTTTACCACCGCCATCCGTCGCGATCTCGCCGATTTCTACTGGATCTTCTATGGTTGGGACGGGATCCACGCTGAACTGGAGGGGATCGATTTCGTCTTCCTCCCGTTGTCGGAGTTGGCGGAGGTCCTCGACTACTACACGCCGGTCATCATTACGCGGGAATGGATGATCGACGAGCGACCGAACGTGGTGCGCCGGTTCGTCCGCGCACTGGCGCGCGGTTACATCTACGCGACCCTGAACCCAGACGAGGCGGCCGAGATCCTCCTCCAATACGCCCCCGAACTCGACACGGCCCTCGTCCACGCATCCCAGAACTGGATCGCCGCGCAGACCGTCGACGACATCGATCGATGGGGGCAGCAGGAGGAGATCGTGTGGTCCCGTTTCGCCGATTGGGCGCTGGCCCATGGGTTGATCGAACGCTCGATCGATCCCGCCGCGGCCTATACGAACGAATTCCTCCCAAAGGAGGTCGAGTGACGGCAATCCTCGAGATTCGGGGTGTGAGCAAGTGGTTCGGAGATCTCGAGGTCTTGCGCGGTGTCTCATTCTCCGTTGATCGAGGGTCGGCCGTCGCACTCCTCGGGCCTTCGGGGTGCGGTAAGACGACGCTGTTGCGCATCCTCCTCGGTCTGGAGGAAGCGGACGCCGGGGGGGTATCCGGCCCGTTGGAACGGGCGGGCTACCTCCCCCAAGGAGGAGGCCTCTTCCCCTGGAAGACGGTGTCGGAGAACGTGGAACTCCCGATGCAAATTCGGGGGATCGACCGCACATCGCGGAGAACAGCGATCGCGGAGAGGCTTCCGACGTTCGGACTGTCGGGCTTCGAAGCTGCGTATCCGCACGAACTCTCGGGCGGGATGCAGCAACGGGTCGCCCTGCTGCGTGCGGTCATGACCGGATGTCCTATTCTCGTCCTCGATGAGCCATTCGGCGCGCTGGATACCCTCACACGCCACCGGATGCAGGATTGGCTCGCAACACTCCTCGAAGGCCTTGACCGGACGATGCTTTTCGTGACGCACGATCTCGAAGAGGCGGTCGCCCTCGCCGAGCGTGTCATCGTCCTGACGGAGCGGCCGGGGCGGGTACTGGGAGAACGGACACCGGCCCTCTCGCCGCAACAGCGCACCGAACGCCTCGGTACGACGTTCCGGCAGGCGCGGGACGAGCTCCTTGCCTTGATCACAGGGGGGACTGCCGATGCATGAGGCGAATCCGTTCGAAACCCATTACATGGAGTACGACCGGTGGTTCGACGAGAACGCCAATCTCTATCAAGCGGAGCTTCTCGCTGTTCGCGCCGTGCTTCCCCCCAATGGGAAGTGGGTCGAGATCGGTGTGGGGAGCGGCCGGTTCGCCTCCGAACTTGGAATCCCTGTCGGAATTGAGCCTGCGGAGAGGATTGCGACCCTTGCGCGGGCGCGGGGGGTCCGCGTGATCCGAGGCCGGGCAGAGGCCCTCCCGCTGGAGGATGAAAGCGTCGATGCGGTCTTTCTGATCACGACCCTCTGCTTTATCGACGACGCCGATCGGGCGTTCCAGGAAGCGGCCAGGGTCCTCAGGTGCCGCGGTCACGCCGTCGTCGCCTTCATCCCATCGGACAGCGCGTTCGGGAGGCTTTATCGCGCGGAAGCGGCCGGAGACCGCTTCTTCCGTCGCGCCATTCTCCGCACGAAACAGGAGGTCTACGACGCCCTTCACCGTGCAGGATTGAACATCGAATGCCGGGTGCAGACACTGACCGGATCCCCTTCGGAAGCGGGGGTCGGTGTCGAGAAACCGACAGAGGGGGACGATGTCGGATCGTTCGTTGTGGTCAGAGCGCGCAAGATCTCCTTTCCCACGACGAACGGGGGAGAACCGGGATCCTGAGCCCGCTCCTTGACTTCTGTCTAATAGGTTCCGTAGGATCTTCCTATGCCGGATTCTTCGAGTCTCTTTCTCATTGTGAACCTTATCGCGGGCCAGGGGCGTTGCAGGGCCCTGTTTCCGCGGGTCCGCACGGAGCTCGATCGAAGAGGGATCGTGTACGATCTACACTGCACGAATGAGCCCCTCGAAGCGGTCGATGTCGCCAAGATGGGGATCGAGGCCGGATTCTCTCGAATCGTCGCGATGGGCGGCGACGGAACGGTGAATGAAGTCGTCAACGGGCTCCTCGGGACGGAGTCCCTCCTCGGGGTGATCCCAGCCGGGACTGGAAACGACTTCATTCGCATGTTGGGTATCCCGGCGGATCCGTTCCACGCGCTGGACGTGCTGGTGGACGGCGACGAGAGGACGATCGACCTCGGGCGTGTCGCCGGCGATCGCTGCTTCGTCAACGGGCTCGGTATCGGGATCGACGCCCACGTGGCTCGCGAGGTCCTCCAGATGGAACGGCTCCGCGGAGCGACCGCCTATCTGTACGCAGCGATCAAAGGTGTCTTCCGATTCAAAGCCTTCCCTGTTGCGATTCGTTCCGAGGATTGGCACCTCGAACTGTCTTGTCTTTCCCTCGACGTCGCGAATGGCCAGTACTGCGGTGGAGGATTCCGACTTGCCCCGAAGGCCGACATCGCCGACGCGCTGATCGATATCGCGGCGATCGGTGATTTCCCGAAACTGGAGCGGCTGATCCGCCTTCCGCAGGCACGCGCCGGAAAGCATCTCGGACTCAAACAGGTCCACTACCATCAGGTCACCGCGGCCGAAATTTCCTCCCCGGCGAAAGTGATCGCCCACATGGACGGAGAACCGTACCAGCTTCCACGGGATTCGTTCACAGTGACCGTGCTGCCGGCCGCACTTCGCGTATTGGTCCCCGCTAAGTCCGCCTGAACCGGCGATCGAGCTCGTCCCGTGGGATGGAAAAGACAATCGGGCGTCCGTGCGGGCACGCATAGGGATTTTCCAGCGTCATCAGCCGTTCCACCAGCGCCTGCGCCTCGGCGAGGGGGAGGCGTTCCCCTGCCTTGATCGCTCCTCCGCACGCCAGCTCAGTGAGCATGCGGTCGAACAACTCGTCCTCCAAGTCGCCCCCCCGTTCCAGCGTCTCTCCCAGCTTCTCGATCAACTGCTGAAACCCTCTTCGAGCCTGATTGTCGGCCAATACACGGGGATATTCTCGAACGAGAAAGGTCCCTCCCCCGAACTCGTCCAGGACGACGCCGGCACGCGACAATTCCTGTTGGTGAGACGCGAGGATCGACGCCAGATCGAACGGGGCTTCCACGCGCGCCGGGATAAGGAAAATCTGTCGCACGATCCCGTCACTTGAGAACTCGCCTTTCAACCGCTCGTAGAGGACACGCTCGTGGGCGACGTGCTGATCGATGATCTCCAGCCCTTCGGGAGATTCTACCAGTAGATAGGTCGCCTGCAGTTGGCCGACGACCCGGCGGTCGCCGTGAACCCTCACTTTTTCCGCTTCCCGCAGCCCCTTGCTGACGGCGAGTTCCTTCGACCAATCGAACGACAGGTCGTGAGCTGGGGGGGATCGAACCATCGTGGCGTTCGCGTCCCCCCCCTCTTTGACTTGCTTGATCTGCTGCCGTGCGGGCGAGGGGACGACGCGGCGGCTCGACAGTGCCTGTTGCAGGGAGGCGCTCAGGGTATCCTGTACCTGGCGGGCCTTCGCAAAGCGAACCTCTTCCTTCCGTGGATGGATGTTGACGTCGACGTCCGTAGGAGGGAGATCCAACACCACCACGGCCATCGGATAGTTCCCCGGGCGCAGGATTCCGCGGTAGGCGCTGGCGAGGATGAACGAGAGGCCGCGGTCGGTGACGACCCGTCCGTTGACAACGAACAGTTGGTCGCGGCGATTCCCGCGCCGAAGTTCCGGATGGCTGATGAAGCCGCGGATCGTGATTTCCCCCCGCTTCCCCTCGATCGGTATCATCGCGCGGGCCGTCTGTGTTCCGTAGACCTGGGCGATCCGGTCGAGGAGTTCACCGGCCTTCGGTGCCGAGAAGACCTCCCTCCCGTCGTGTGTCACCCGCCAACCGATCGATGGGGACAGAAGGGCGAACTTTTGAATCGTCCGGTTGACATGAAGGAACTCGGTCCTCGCGGTTCCAAGGAACTCGGCACGTGCCGGCATATTGTAGAATAGGTCGCGAACTTCGACCGTGGTCCCTGGCGCGCGCGCCGCCGGCGCGACGTCCGAAACCCGCCCTCCCTCTGCCTCGAGGGCGTACGCCTCCTCGACCTCGGCATAGCGGGAAACGAGGCGCAATCTGGAAACCGCTGCGATGCTGGCGAGCGCTTCTCCGCGAAATCCGAGCGTCTCGATCGAACGCAGATCGTCCTCGGTCGTGATCTTGCTCGTTGCGTAACGCTCGACAGAGAGAACCAAGTCCGCGTTACACATCCCCTCGCCGTCATCGCGAACGACGAGTAGACGCTTCCCTCCCTCTTCGACTTCGATGTCGATCCTCTCACTTTTCGCATCGAGTGCGTTTTCGACGAGCTCCTTCACCGCCGAGGCGGGGCGCTCGATCACCTCTCCGGCTGCGATCTTCTGTGTCAGCGCATCGGTCAAACGCTGGATCGGCATGGCGTGGACAAGGCTATCCGATCCGGCGATCTCTCACAATTTGCTTGCCCGCCCCCCACCCCGTAGGCTATCGTTGTCGATGATGCATTCAATTAACGAACTCCGGACGCTGCTGGGACTCTCGAGCACGAATCAAGTTCGAAATCGTATCGAGGCGATCAAGGAGCTGCTCCTCGATCATATCCGGCGAGGTCCGAACAACCAGATCCTCCTCACCGAAGAGGGAGTGGGGCTGCTTCGCACGCTGCAGGAATTGCACGAAGGCGGGTTAACACTGACAGAAGCGAGTTACGTTTTGAAGTATGATGTAGATAAGAAACATGTTACATCGGTACAGGTTTCGCCCTCTATTGCACAAAACAGGAAGAATCCCGACCAGGCCTCCTCGCCCGATCTGACTGCACTCCGGAAGGAAATCGCGCTCCTCCGCGAGCGCGTCGCCTGTCTCGAGCAGCGTTTCCACCTCGAACAGGCATCGTCTCTTTCGGATCCTCCCTGGTGGTCCACCTTGTGGGAGGACGTCGATGTCGCTTAACCTCCCCACCCTCCAGAACGAACGCCTGAAACGCTTGGTCGAACGGATCGACGGGGCCAGTGAACTCGAAACGCTGTGGTCCGCGTCGAACATCACGGCGATCGACCGCATGGGGATCAACGATCACGGGCCGATCCACGTCAAGATCATCACCAACATCGCGCTCAAGCTTCTCCGCTTGCTCGTCGCTGGAGACGTCGTCCCCAGTTCCATCACCGATCACGGCCTTTCCCACGAAGACGCGGAGATCATCGTCGTACTCGCGTCCGTCCTCCACGACATCGGCCACGTGATTCACCGCGAGGATCATGAGATCCTCTCGGTGATCCTCGCGACCCCGTTGATTGATCGCCTTCTCGAAGGGCTCTGTGAGCCGCGGGCCGCGATCCTGATCAAAGCGGAAACCCTCCACGCGATCTACACCCATCAACGGAAGACCCCCCCTCTCACGATCGAAGCCGGCGTGGTGAAGGTCGCCGACGCCCTTGACATGGAATCTGGACGCGCGCGCATTCCGTTCACCCTCGGTAGCCCAACCGTCCACTCCGTCTCTGCGATGGCGATCAAAAAAGTGCGGCTCGGACCGGGCGGCGAACGACCGATCAAGATCTCGATCGAGATGTCCAACTCCGCCGGGATCTTCCAGCTGGACAACCTGCTGCGCGAGAAGCTGAAAAACTCGACCATCGCTTCCTACGTCGAAGTGGAGGCCGAAGTGGTCGGAGAGGAACAGAAGATCCTTCGACGATATTCGATCGACTGAGAGGCCTCTTACATCGCCTCCGCGGGCTCGGGGGGAGAGAGGTTCGGGCCGGTTGGAGTCTGAACAGGAGTCCGGCGTTTCCTCTCTTTGGCTTGTCATGTTCCGTAATGCCCATCCTATCGGAAGAAGCGCGATGATCTGCGGATCTCGCAACAAAAGTACCCTTTTGTTGCGAATCTTGTCCCCTTGGGTTCGAGCCGTTCCCGCTATCCTGTCCGCCGAACCGAGGAGGGCCCATGCCCCTGGAAGTGACCCACGAAGATTTTCTCACCCCCCAGCAAGTCAACGCGCTCAAATCGTACTGCAAGGCGAGTGCCGTACACGCCGAGTCTGAGGGCAAACGGCGCCCCGTTCGAGACTGGGCCATCCTCCACGTGGCACTCGACGCCGGCCTTCGTGTCTCGGAGATCTGTGCATTGCAGCTCCGAGATGTGATTCTCGACCGGGCTCACGCCTCCCTCATCGTTCGTGACGGGAAGGGGCATAAGAAGAGGGGGGTACGGATGGGGTCGGCGCTGCGGGATCACCTCACTCGATTCATCGCCTGGAAGGCCGACGCCGGGGAATCGACCGCGGCCCGGGCTCCCCTGTTCGTCTCCAGCCGCGGCGGGCCACTCACGCGAACCGCGGTCTACCGGATCTTCCGCAACAAGGCGGATGCCGTGGGACTCCCGACACGTTTCTCGATCCATTCTTGTCGTCACACCTACGCTTCGCTCCTCTATCGAGCCTCCGAATACAATCTCCGCTTGGTCCAAAAGCAGCTCGGTCATCGTTCGATCCAGACGACCCAGATCTACGCTGACGTGTTGAGCGAAGATGCAGTCCTCGCGGTGGAAAAACTTCCGCAGTAGGCTCCTTCTCCTCGCCGGACCTTCTCCCCGCTCGAGCGGAAGGCATGGCAAAAACGCGCTTTAACAGGCGATTGTCTATCATTTTTTGACATCCGCACGATAGGATAAAATGTCACGATGGGAAATCGCTTCCTGTTTGCGCGTACGGTTCTGTCCGCGCTGATCGGGGGTACCTGTCTCCTGGGTCTGTCGCTGACTGGATCCGGAACCCCCACCATCAACGCGCGGATCGGTTTCGACGGACACGTTGTCGCTCAGCGGTTCGCCCCCTGCACGGTGGTCCTGTCGGGGATCGATCCCTCCCTGGAAGGGAGCCTCGTCGTGACCCAGCGGATCGGGAACGCTTGGACAGGGACCTCGGAGGTGAAGCGGCGGCTCCTTTCCGGGCTGTTGGGCAACGGTGAGTACCGTTGCACCCTCCCCATTTACGAACCTCTGAACGACTTGCACTTTGAGCTTCTCGATCGGGACGATCGCCTCCTCGCGTCCCATGACGTGAGCCTCCGCGAGCGTCGGCGGATCGATCCGTTCCCCGTTGTCTGCTCCTCCTCTGCGTTCCTCCCCGAGCCGGAGGCCGTCCGGATTGTGTCTTCCCAACTCCCGATGGAATGGTGGGCCTACGAGGGCGTCCAGCGGTTGTGGCTTGCCTCCGCCCCCTCGCGGGACGCATGGCAGGCGATCGCCCAATGGGTCCTTGCCGGAGGGTCTCTCCTCTTGTTGACGGGCGATGAGTTCTATCTGCTGGATTCCCCTCTCACGCGCGAGCTGATCCCCCTGGCCTCCCCGTACTTGACCGCCACAGAGGACGGGGGCTGGTTGTTGACCGGAACGATGAAGGCCGACGCCACCTCCCTCGTCACACGCGATGCACTTCCTGTGGCCATCGCCAGGTCTTACGGGGCGGGGACCGTGACGCTCGTCACGGTTTCGTCGCAGGATCTCCTCCCGACCGAGATCGCCGCCCTGTTGACCCAGGTTCGGAGCTCTTCCCTTCTGTCTCTCGAGTCGTTCAGCGCGGATCTCTTGCAGGGGACCCCCGTCAATCGTCCCAGCCATCTCGCCGTGCTGGTGTTGATCGGTGGGGGGCTGCTCGGGCTTACCTTGGCCATACGATGGGGGGAAAGGCACCACCGACCGGCGATCGGCTGGATCCTTCCTGTCAGCGTCGCCCTCAGCGTTTTGTCCGGTTTTATGACAAACCGGGAGAATATTGTTTCCGATATTTATGAGATAAGAACGGGATTATCGATTCAAACAAACTTCGGATCTTCCATTCATTCATTCTGTTTATTGAGCCTTCGGCCCGCGGAACAGCGCATCGAATCACCGGGTGAGGGATTCCTCGTTCAACGCATTCCCGACCCCCGCGATGGGGGCAATCTCGATGCCGTTGCCGAAAGGTCTACTACGCGGATCGTGCTTCAGCCGCGAGAGCAACGAGTCTTGGCCGCGTATGGAACGTCTTGTCTCCCCGTCATGGTGGAGTTTCACGAGGCCACGGT